>Ga0209635_10005281_pt1 | contig 10175 bp, 9 predicted proteins | sample DeeMarSWOR230_32_FD_187463 | JGI IMG/M metagenome (GOLD analysis project Ga0209635, IMG submission 187463) | Marine sediment microbial communities from White Oak River estuary, North Carolina - WOR-2-30_32 (SPAdes) (version 2) | ecosystem: Environmental > Aquatic > Marine > Intertidal zone >...
GCTGCTTTCCGGCAGTCAGGTCAAAAAGCCTAAAGGAAAGCTTGATGTACGCGTTATCGAGAAAATGTCTGTTCTCGAAAGGAAGCACATAAAATGCCTCCATCCCCGGAGGCACCTCAGCCAAGACATCGTCTGACAAAAAATCAAGGATGTTCCACTGTGTTTTGCCGTGGTAGGTGAGGTAGTCAAAATTGGCGGCAAAAGTGACTTTACTCGATAAACTGGATTTTAAATCCACCCGCAGCTTGTTGGAATACAGGAACAGGAATTCATCCTGTACTTGCGCACCGCTCGCTTGAGTTTCAAAATATCCGAATATGTCCACACCTTTCTGGGCATAAAGGGATGTAAACGTGAAAAGAAGTAAAGAAAGTAAAATGATACTTTTTTTCATTTTTTCAATTCCCTTTCAGTAAACATCTTATCATCGAGAGGGATGTTGAATTTGACTTCCAGAAGCTCCATTTCAGTCTGAGTGTTATCATTTTTGTTGAGCATCACCACCTTCATCGCTGTCGGGATATTGTCGATGACCCGGATATCGCTCTGAGTCAATCTTTTTTCGTGATAACTGGGATCATCCTCATCATAGTAATCAATAACTATCGGGACGAAATTCTCCTTGATCACCCACATGATCATTCGTGAGTATGACATATCACTGTCTGGCTTTCGGGTGAGTTCCAGCTTGTAGCAGTCATACCCTTCCATCTTCTCATCGTTAAGTCGCATGGCTGTGAAATCCTCGATAAAAGCGTCGCCGCTTCCCATGTCTTCATAGGAAAAATCGCTTCCCTGCATTTTCTGTTTCTTGGCATGAGTGGCCAGCTTCCGGACGCGCTGTGTCCGCGGAAAGAACATCCAGATATCGTCCGCGTTGTTCAGCATCAATATCGCCTGTCCTTTAACACGTGCTGGCTCCAGATAGCGGACAAGGTTTTTCTCTCCTTTATCCTTGCTCCACGACTCAGAAATAAAAGTGCGCTTTTGACCTGAGGAGGTCGTTATAGTCATCTTCGATTTTCCATAACTCGTATCGACGTTGAACAGGTCATTGACTTTCCGGATGATCTCTTCACCGGTGAGCTCCTGGCTGAACAAACCTGGGGCCATGAGCAACACGACCAATCCTGAAATCAGTATTTTCTTCATCCTTTATCCTCCGTTGACTCGTCTTTCTCTTTAATGGACATTTTTACCACACATACGGTACCAAACGAAAGTGAGTATTCTGTGAATACTCCTCATAACCGGGCAAATCTCTTCTCAACGTCCGGTCTTCCAATCCTGTCCGGATAATGAGTATGACAACTGCCAGCCCTGAAGGGATGAGAGCCCATAATGAGCCGAGCATCACAGGCAGGGCTATTCCTGAGAGAATCCATCCGGCATATCCGGGATGGCGGATATATTGATAAGGGCCGCTGGATACAACTCTATGTCCGCGCTCAGATTGGATACGGACAGTTGAGGCAAAAAAAGGATTCGACACTATGGCCCAGCTTCCAAGAACAGAACCAAGGACTACCAACACTACCGCTGCGAACTGGAGGACGAATGGAATCTCCTCAGACCATTCGAAGCGGATGTCCAATCCGGATACGAGCAGCGCTACAGTTGATGAAAGACTTAAAAGTCCGGCGAGATAAAAGTCCCATCTTTTTGTATTGGCTTTGATTTGTGAACGTTCTTCGATCAATTCCGGATTTTTTCGAATTATTAGTATCATGTTAACGCATACACCAGCAACAAATATGCCAAGATAAGCCCAGGCCATCCACCAATCCAGTCGGCCGGATGATATGAATAAAATTGCAGCAATGATGATAATCTGGAAAATGATCTGGAGCATTCTTTTTAAAATCTTCTCGGTCATCTCTTTTCCCCTTGACCTGGTTCACACCGTTCCACTGAGAGGAGTACCAGATTCAGGTCGCGTACTCGGGCAAGCAATCCGTGTAAGGCAGCCTGGTCTGCCACCTGTCCTCTGAGGACAGTCGTCTCTCCCTCATAATTCATCTCCATGCCCTCAAACCAATCTACCCATTTTTTATCCAGACATCCCTCCACTTTAATCGTGTAATACAAGCGAAGGATGTGTTCAGTCCGTTTCTTCATCTCCCAGTCCTGCTGTTCCGATTGGAAACCTTCATAAAAACTAAAACCGATGCTAAACTCTTTCCTTTTCTCGAGTGCAGATAAACGCCGTTAAGCTTTGATTTTTTTTTGAATTCATTGTTTCCTGTTTTATTCATAATGTCCTCTTTCATTCAGTATTTCACTCATAACATTCATATAAAATATACGGAACATCAACGGATGCAGTCATCACACGAAGATGTGATTTTAAGGGGTGAAATTGGTGAAATTGGGGACGTTCCCCGAAGTACCACCTTATTCTTCCTATTAATCTCTAAATTTGAAAATACTGATTCATTTGCCCTTTTGTTCTTTTTTTTACTTCTAAGGTGGTACCTTGGGGAACGTCCCCCTATATCAGGCCAAGTTCTTTGGCGCGAGCGGCGGCCTGTGTCCGGCTATGGACGTTGAGTTTGCTGTTGATGTTTTTTGTGTGGGTTCTGACAGTGTTTAATGAAATGAAGAGTTTCTGGGCGATTTCCTGGTTCGAAAGGCCGCCAGCGATAAGAGCTAAAACCTCCAGTTCCCGTTCGCTCAAAGGTTCAGCCAAACCATCCACTTTTTTGGGCGGCACTTCTGCCTTAAATGCCAATAAAAGTTTTTTAATATAGGTTTGGGAAAATTCAGCTTTCTTTCCAGTACGCCCGGCCTTCTCTTCCTCAAGGACTATTTCCAGCAACTCCGCCACTCGATGTCCTTCTTTAATAAAACTGCGGAAAAAACCGCCAGGCTCACCAAGGTATAAAGCCTGGCGCAACTCATCCAAGGCTGCTTTTTTGTCATCTCTTTTATGAGCAATCAAAGCTTTGAGCATCCTCATCTGAATCAAAGAGTAAACTCTGGTTCCAGACTCTGCACTCCTGATCAGCCCCGTTAGAAGCGGCTCAGCCTCATCCAGCCGATCCTGAGCTATCAGAAAGCGAGCCAGAGCGAGATGCTCGTATTCACGCCGGTTCGTCAGTTCATCATCACCATCCAACCCGCGTTCTTTCACCCAACGGAAGACCGCCTCCATGTTTCCGCTGGCCAGCCAAATCTCGGCTTTCAAGGCTGAAGCCCAATGAATAAGCCAGGGAGGTATTTGAAACTCGCTGGCCGCTTTCTCGATCTCCTGGACAACTCTCTGAGCTCGTTTAAAATCCCCGGTCAAAAATGAGGCTCTAGCCATTTGAATACGGTTGCTCGCAAGAAGGACTGTATCGTGTCCCAAAGCCGCCAGCTTAATTCCCTTTTCTATTAAACGGATCCCTTCTTCAAGTTTATTCCACTCGCAAAGGATACCTCCCCACGACCCGAGGATCGAACCGGCCATGCTCGTTTGGGACATTCCATTTTCCTCCGCGTAGTTCAACAAATACTGGTATGTTTCTTCGGCCTGTTTGAGCCGGCCCTGGAGACCATCAATCCCGGCCAGGCATGAGCTGGCATAGAGGTAAAAATACGAATTACCAGATATCTCGCTGACTCTTTTTGCTTCAGAAAACGCATACCGGGCTGACATGAGATCACCGTCTCCGCTCCATCCGTGAACAAAACCCAAGGCGACCGCAGCCACAGCACGCCAAGTCAGATCCTTCTCATGGAGAGACTCCATGGCTTGACGAGCATGCTGCATGAGTCGGAGCATATCTCCCTTGTAAGCCGAGACAAAAGAAAGAATGACCGCAATTCTTCCCTTGAGCTCATCTCTGCCCAGCTTGAATGGAGGCCCTGAAACAGAGGAAGATGTAACTGTTATTCTATCTTTGGCAGATTCGAGCAAACGCTCAGCGATCTGAAGTTTCTTCTCCGCTGCCTCTTGATGACCACTAATATTCAGGGCCCGAGCATAAAGAATACAGAGCTGAATGTTGGAATCTATCAGTTCATCAGGTAAAGCTTCAAACCATCTCAGCAGCTTCGCTTGCTGGCCTCGATCCCAAATATCCTCGGCGACTTCTTCTATCAAGCGTGCTGCCCATTCTGTATCCCCTGCCGCTATCGCATGGTTGACTGCCTGGTCTTTCATTCCACTTTGAATACACCACTCACCTGCCCGCCTCCGAAGTTCAGGGAGGAGATCACTGTGTGTTTGCTGCAATCGATGTTCGAGCAAATCCGCAAACAGATGATGATACCGAAACCACTTTCGTTCGTCATCCAGAGGGAATATGAACAGGTCTGCTTTTTCAAGGTCATTCAATATCTGCTGACTGTTTTTCTGTCCGGTCACAGCATCACACAAAGGCCCTGATAGCCGGTCAAGTATGGAAGTCTGAATCAAAAAGCTCTGAATATGTTCAGGCTGACGGTTCAGAACTTCTTCCATTAAATAATCAAAGATATAGCGGTTATCTCCCTTGAATTCTTTGATGAAATCTCCCATGTCTTCGCGACCCTGCATGGAAAGAGCCGCCAGTTGTAATCCGGCAATCCAACCTTCTGTCCGGGACTCCAGCATAACTATCTCTCCATGCGAAAGCCCCAGGCTTAGCTTCTTGTTAAAAAAAACTGAAGTTTCATCTGTAGTAAAACAGAGATCAGTTCCTCTAAGTTCTACCATCTGATTCAGACTGCGTAAGCGGCCCAGTGGCAGAGGGGGGTCAGAGCGCGTGGTAATGACAAGATGCATATTTCGGGGGAGATGCTCGAGCAAGAACATGAGGGCTTTTTGAACCGGAGGCGCTGTAACAAGATGATAATCATCGAGGACCAGAGCGAAATCTTTTTGGATGGAAGCGATATCATTAATCAGCGCTGCCAACACTATCTCAACAGGTGGCGGCTGTGGAGTCTCGAGCATCGTGAGGGTGACTCGGCCGACATCTATCTTGATCTGGTGAAGCGAAGCTATCAAATAAATCAGAAAATGCACAATATCATTATCTCCGGCATCAAGTGAGATCCACGCAGCTGGCATCTTCGCCTGGTTTATCCAATCACTCAGGAGTGTTGTCTTCCCGAAGCCAGCCGGAGCTGAAATAAGGGCTAACTTACGCTCTTTCACTTTATTGAGTTTTTCGAGAAGGCGGGGACGGGAAACCACATAAGGCCGGAGACGCGGGATATAGAGTTTAGTGGATAAAACGGGATATTGTTTTTTTCGTCCGCTGGCTGGAGTATGCGTAGTTTTTCTTTTCGGCAAGAGATGCTCTACCTTACGTTATTTACTTAAGTGCAACTTGATTTCAGGACATCCAATTATTTTCATCCGGAAAAATTCTTAATAACTTATATCATAAGAAAAATATGAGGTCAAAATGGATTGGGAGAAGCAAATCTCTCTTTGGCCAGTCAGAGAGAACACCTGTATTTTTAGTTCTTCTCATTAACCCTCTCTTCACAACTATCAATTAGAAACTCTCCAGTATTTGATATCTCATTTAGGAACTTCTTTAAGATAAAAACAACATGGATTGATGAAGTCAGATTTTACATAAATAGAGCTTACAGTTTGACTAAAAATTTTTGCTCTGCTATAAGCCAATCATGACAATTCCCTACAGAAATTTGTCAGTATTAGCATTTTTTCGTTTCCATCTGAGTGTCGGTATTCGTCTTGCTCTAAGAACGCTCGCTCCGGTCGCTTCAATAATTTTTGCATTTTATTATTTTTTCCGGATTGAATTTTTTGCAGCTCTGGTAAAAGCCTTTTTCATGGAAAGCAGCGGTTTGATCTCTGGTCTTCTCTTTTCTGTCTTCAGTCTGAGTATGGCAGGAATAGCGTCCTCAAGAATCTGCCTGGGACTTACCGGCTGGATCCGTCATCTTCCCGTAAGCAGCCAAACAAGCCGACGGCTTGCAGGCTTAGCCATCTTTATCACCCAGATTCCTATGCTTGCCTTTTTAGTCATTCCAATCCTTTTCCTATCTAAAAATTCAGGGATAGTGCTAACTGTTTACATTATTGGCTTACCTTTTCTAGGCCTGGCATCAGCCGTGTGTGTTTTACCAGTTCAAAGAAAACTCCTCACTCGGCCGCTGGCTGCAGTGGCCTGTGTCTTTTCTGCTTCAGGCAACTGGTCTTTTCTAATAGCAGGATTCATTTTGATAGCGTGCTGTGACTTATTATCAGGTTCTCTCATACCTGTGCGAAAACGTTCACACTTCCACAGAGCTTTTAAAGGCTCATTGCTTCATGCAAGCATTTCATGGCGGGCACTTCGTCTTAGAGTATTTTCATCTTATATTCTTCCTGTTCTGACAATGTGTGGGACATCTCTTTTTGTCTCAAATAACAATTTCAACCCTCATCTCTCCACACGAGCGACTCTCTTTGGTGGGGCGTTAGGTCTGACCATTCTCTTAGCAACACTGGCAAATATGCTTGCCTCACGAAGACCTCCCTGGCCCTGGGCACGTTCCCTGCCCTGGTCAGCCAGACTGAGGATCGTGATTGACTCTCTATTCCTAACAGTTCATACCCTTCCATTACTTATCGTACTCGCATTAATGAATATAACCGCAGTAGGTCCTCTTGTTGCTATCCTTCCCTCGCTCATACTACTGGCATCTTTTGCCATGCGGCGATCATCTGAATACCGAATAGGAGTCTTCGGAATGATCTTGGTCTATGGACTACTCGGAGCATTCCTTATCTCTCTCATTCCCTTGATATCACTCCTCTTTTTAGCCTTCACTCCCCTCGCTCTAAAACATGCTGTTGAAGAAGAGCGCTGCCAGAAAGTCAGCCGCTGGCTTGAACTGCATCATCTTGCTGCGGGAGATTCTTTGACTTGGAGCCAATAATGATCCGATTTAAAAACGTCACATTTTCGTACGAAAAGGATGAGCATGTGCTTGACTCTATAAATCTTGAACTTTCTCCCGGCCTGACTCTGCTTCTTGGCCCAAATGGGTGCGGAAAAAGCACGCTTTTGAAACTCGGATCTGGTGTTGAAAAGCCAGATTCGGGTCATATTACAATAGATGGCCATAATCTCTGGAAGGATGAAGTGGCTGCCCGGAATACTATCGCCTATCTTCCCGAACAACCGGACCTGACTCCTTATGCCACTTTGAGAGAAATCCTTAACCTTGTTTGCCGTTTACGTGGAGAACCTCTCGAAAAGGGAAAAGAAGCGCTGAGATTCTTCGACCTCAACAAAGTTTCCGGGCGTACAGTGCGAGAGCTCTCTTTGGGGCAAAGAAGACGGGCGGTTTTTGCAGGTTGTCTTATCGGAAATCCCAAACACATTCTTCTTGATGAGCCTTTAGAAGGGATGGATCGGAGTATTCAAAAAGAGATACTAGAGTGGATTTTTCGTCACACCAGGGATGGCGCGGTTGTCACTGTGGTTTCCCATTCCTTCGAAAAGTTCATAGAATTGGCATCCCACGCCGCGACAGTAAAAAACGGTAATGTTATTTTATTTAAAAAACTGCCTGATAAGCCTAAGGAGAAGCTCTCTCTTCTGGAGGGATTTTCCAAAGGAAGAATCCAGTCTTAAATCCCTTTTAAGTCAGGAAGGAGAACAGAAAATAAAGGTTACTAAACAATGAAGATTATCGACCGTTGGTTAGTGTTTTTTCTTTCTCGCCTTTCCTTTGCCAAGGATGCCACCGCTTAAGAAAAGTCCGGCGCCCAGCACAAAACCGAAATTGTACCAGAATCCAGTGTTATGGACCTCATAAAAACGGACATTTTTGGTGAAGATAGAGACAATAAACGTGATCGGCGCAATGAGACCATGCCATAATCCCTTCCAGAACCCGGCGACTTTTCCCTCCTTGTTTGGGGTTTTCTCAAGCTTGTTAGGTCCTGCGACACAACTGGAAAAGACAAACATTAAAACGATAAGAAGAATTAAAATACCAACTCTTTTCATCTTGCCCTCCTCATGATTTAACCATTCTTAGCGATGTCAGGATAATACCCTATTAAAACTCTTAAGACACATTTTATATAGAAAAAAATGTGTTATGGCAAATAGCTTAAATCCATTCACACATCCTTTTCTGGATTAATCGGAAAAAATAGGAAACACGAAGGGAAGGGCTGATATCTTCAGCTTCAGAGTTATTTTGGAACTTGAAGGCATGAGAAGGAAGCCAGGGTTTTTAAGACCTGGCTTCCTTTGTCACTCTAATCATTCTTTTGAGCCTTTGCTCGCATGCTCAGGCTCTTGAGATTGGCTCAATATCTGTTTTTTCTTTAATCACGGCAATTGAATTTCTGCAGTCTCCCCGTTTATTTCTTCTTCAATTGTTTTTCAAGTTCTGCAATCTTCTTTTTGATCTGCTTCCTCTTCTCGGAATCATTTGACTGCTCATACGCCTTCCTCAACTCCTTGATGGTCATTTCAATTTGCTTTGTATGTTCCATTTTCTTCATTTCTTCCAGTTCTGCAATTTTCTTCTTGATCTGCTGCTTCTTCTCCAGGTCTTCAGTCTGTTCTAACTTCTTTTTCAACTCGGAGAGTTCCACTTCATCTTTCATCACTGTGTACACGTGTATTTTCTTTGCCTCGTCCATTGCCTTTTTCTTTTCGAGCTGTTTAAGCTTCTCTTCGATTACCTTTTTCTTTTCAGGATCATCTGTCTTCACATACAGCTCTTTCAGTAGCTTAACCTCGGCATCATAGGTATCTTTCTCGACATCGACACCAACATCATATTTAACGGGAGAGACATCAATCTTAACGTATTTCGCATCTCCTGCGTCCATCTTTTGCTCGAGTTCTGCTATCTTCATCTTGATTTGCTTTTTCTTCTCAGGATTATCAGTTTTGGCATACAGCTCTCTCAATTCCTCTATTTTGGCTGCATCTACATTTTGAACCTTCTGAATTTGAACATGGTGCTCTTCATTCAGCTTATTTTTCAGGAAATCTCTCTTTTCCAGCAGCACGGCCATTTTTTCCTTTATCTTCCTTCTTTTTTCAGTGTCTTTGGTCTGTTCGTACTGTTTTTCCGATTCCTTGATGGTCATCTCAATCTGCTTCAATTGCTCCAACATCTTCTTTGCTTCGTCTGATAGCTTTTGATCTGCCTTCACTACCCAGGCTTGCGAACTCTCTTCGACTGGCCCGGCATTATGCACACTCTCCAGGTCAGCCTGCTCAGGTTCTCTGACCGTTTTTGAGTCGGCAAAGGCAAGGATCAAGAAACACAGCATCGGAAGCATCAACAACAACTTTAATTTAGCCAATCCTTTGGATTTAGATTTTGTCATCATGGTTATCCTCCTTTTGATTTGTGATTGATTGAAATTGTTGGCTAATTCAAACAATTTCACGCCCACATGCTGCTCGAAGATGAGCAGTTGATACTTCGCCGCACTACAGCCCTGCGCAATGACTGCATAATCAGCCAAGTACTCATGTGTCTCTTTCAGTGATTTTTTGTATGGCCATACAAAAGGATTAAACCATTGAAAAATTGTGAGCCATTCCAGGATGAGTAAATCGATGGAATGATACTGCTTTATATGAATCATTTCGTGGGCGACGATTCTTTGAAAATCATCACCAGAAATGTTGGATTTATTGATAAAAATATAATTAAAGAAGGAAAAAGGTGAGCAGCCTTTATCGATAAAAACGATTTTCAATCCGTTATATCTATGAATACCATTTTTCCTGATAAGTATGAGTACCTTGAGAAGCTGGTAAACAAAGCGCATAAAAAAGAATACGACACCCCAGATGTAGACCAGCAACAGAACATCAGAGATACCTAGGGATTGAGCTGGCACACCGCTCACCTCGCTGAAGACAGCGGAACCTTCCAGCAACGGGCGCGATGCAATAGGAGATGGAATATTGATAAAAGGGATAATAAAAGAAAAGACGGCAGAAGATACCAAGTAAAGCCGGTTTATGGCAAAAAAGGTTTCCTTTTTCAGGAAAATGCAGTAAACAGAATAAAAAAGTGCCAGACTGATGCCCGATTCGATGAGGTATATAACGAAATCATTCATTTTTTTCCCCTTTTTGCTTTTGGATTTCCCTGTAAATCATCCTCATGGTATCTTCTAATTCGGAAATACTCATGTCCTTTTCTTTCGCAAAAAACGAGACCATTTCCTTAAAGGAGTCACTGAAGTAGTTTTCAAC
>Ga0209635_10005283_pt1 | contig 10174 bp, 8 predicted proteins | sample DeeMarSWOR230_32_FD_187463 | JGI IMG/M metagenome (GOLD analysis project Ga0209635, IMG submission 187463) | Marine sediment microbial communities from White Oak River estuary, North Carolina - WOR-2-30_32 (SPAdes) (version 2) | ecosystem: Environmental > Aquatic > Marine > Intertidal zone >...
TTTTTGTAGGTCCGCTCCGTTTTGGTCATTGGCTTGGCGTTTTAGGCACTCTTTTCATTGCGTTTTTCACACCTGCATACTACGTTCTTAAGCGACGTTACCCAAGAAGGCTTGGAACAATGCTCAATGTTCACATTTTCGGAACCCTTTTTTCCTTCATTCTTATATCCATTCATTTTGCTCAGCAGATAAGCAGACCGCCGCAGTTCTATCCAGACCTAGGAACTGGAGTGATATCATACGTTGCCACGCTTATACTTGTTTCAACAGGATTTCTCCACAGATTTAGGCTGTTAGAAGGAGGAAGACTATATCCGCCCCATCGTAACAGATTCCTACATCTCAGTATAACTTTTACATTCTACCTCGTCATAGTCTTTCACGCATTACGCAATTCGGGCTTTTTATAGAATACACACCTACTCATATTAAGATAATTTAAAACGCCTCAAGAAGAAACTTCAATCTAAAATTTCCTTGTCTTGAAGATTAATGTGTATGGGATTCTTCTCCATATATCATATTCCTTTTCTGACCCTTCCCAGTAATATGGGATTTTTTGTTTTTCTTCTTTTGTCATTTTGCTGAGGGGATATGGTTCAGGTTCAAGGATCTTCATAACTGTGAAGCCAGCAGATACAACCGAGTTGAAATAATCTTGGAATGTCCTATGGTACCCATAGAACTTGGCAGAAATCTCATCAAATTTCCAACTCCAAGTTCGTCTTCTTCTATCAAAATAACTACCTAAACCCCACAATTTTCTCTTACCACAACGTACAGCCCTTCCCCTATTTACAATAGGATGAACTACACAGAACACAAACAACCCCATTCTTTTCAACACCCTAAAAGCCTCACGAAAAGTTTGCCCATAATTTTCTGAGTAACCTATGGCACAAGAAGAAAGAACAACATCAAAGGTTTCATCAGAAAACATGTTCATGTCTTCCATGCTTCCAACATTAAAAAAAACCTTAACCTTTTGTTCTCGTGCTAAACTCCTAGCATGCTTAATCTGTTCTTCTGAAATATCCAAACCCACTGAATTAGCACCCCATTTGGCTAACACTATTGCATTCTGTCCCCCTCCACACCCCATCTCCAAAATGTCTTTTTCCTTGACATCTCCAAGTAACTTCAGCGCCTTTTCACCAGGAGAAATAGGACCATAATGCACATCGTCAAGAGATATCCTGACATTCGCTTGATAAGCCTTAGAAATAGTGTTCCAACCTTCCTTAGCTGACATATTCACTCTTCCAAGCACTGAGCTTCTTTCTCTATTTTATGGCTTGCGGAAGAAACACTGTTGCCAAGCAGAAGATGGTAATACCTTTCATTTTCTTGTAAGTATTTTTGGCTCCTTCCATTCTTCTCTCAACATGCTAAAAACGAAGGAGTCTCCCCATCTCCGTGAGCTGCGCGCATGTCCTTATGAAATGAACAACATGGATTGACCAAAAATCTCTAGTTCAATACGAGTTCCTTCAGAGTTGAGTGTATATGAACTTCTATGTAGAACGTTGAATTAAATGCAATTACGATTAGGATTAGTATTCTTGATTCATACGTGTTAAATGCCCTAATTCAGAATTTGATTTGGATGCTGAAACTGAGGATTATCAGATGAGCTTGTTGCCGGAGTTCTTTGCTTTCCTGGGTGTTGACGTGTTCGTAGCCATGAGTCTTTTGACTTGTCTTCTTGATGATTATTTTCCGAAAACATTGCCATACGTCTTTCAGGCTGCTGCAATAGGTGGTTACGTTCATATTTTGATCAGCAGAGAGTTTCTCACTCTCTTTGGAGATTATATGCGGTTTTGGTATTGCTTCCTTTATTTAGCTGTTGCGTTAGCTAATGTTATTGCATTAAATGTATATCTTGCAGCCATCAAGAAGAATTGGACTCTTGCAAAGGTTTTCTCTGGAACAGTTGTTTTCCCTGTGCTATTAATCTCAGTTTTCTTCATTTCCAATTACGCAAGTCAAATCGCTGAGTTCTATTTTCTTCAAATGGCCATGCTCTTCAGTGCGTTGGTTCTCGGGCTTTCAATTGCAGTGCTCCTAAGTCCTAAAGTTATTGGAAAATATTGGAAGAGGAGGTGAAAAGATGAAGCGAGTGTTTAGCAAATCTGCCAAGATGCTGATTCTGACTCTAATGTCAATCCTCGTTATTTCCGCAACCGCAGCTGTCTACTATTCGCTAGATATGACATCGACCATTACAACTGCAGCAAACGATGTGTACTTTATACTGGGTCCGGATAATGCCACTGCAGGAGTAAGCATTTTCAACGATAACAAGAGTGCAACACTGACTCAACTCAAAGCATATCCGAACATTACTATGACCTACGATGATCCGATCAGAGTAAGGAACAACCACACAAGTACAAACTATAGCGTTAGGCTTAGACCCGTTTCGCGGTCTGGCGGTCCTGCATATTTCGTGTATATTAACTTTACGTTGCAGACTTCAACTACGATATCACTGAACTATACATCAAATGGATCAACTTGGACTAACCCTTCAAGTACTAGTTTCGTAGAGTTGACCGCAAACACAGAATATGCAATTGTTGTTCAAACCATGGCAAACGCGACTGCACCTTCCAGTCAAACAGCTTCAATAGAGATAGCTATTGACATCGAACAATAATCTCCCCTTCTTTTTTCCCATTACTTGAGAGGAGATTAATGGTGAATATGTTGAGGATAACCCTTGAACCAAGAAGGATTCGGCTCTCGGTCTGGTCAGTGGTAACTATATTCCTTGTGCTGAGTCTCCTGTTGCAGACTGTAATGGGAAGCGCATATTACTCTTTGATGATGCAAGCTTATTCAACGGTTGGTTCACCGCCTGTTATTCTTGAAGAAGGCACGGTGGGCACAAGTACAATATACACAAACAAAACAAGCGCAAAAGTTAGCGTTGAGGCTCCGCTTCTTGATTACGTAGACAGCAATAATTCTGACGTGGATTCCAGTGCAGATAAAGGCCAGCATTCAAACTTTGCAGCTCAACAAGCTGGTCCAGATTCAATAAGTGACACGCTTGCAGAAGAAAATACAGGAGAAATCACTAAGGTGGGAACCGATACCAGCGGAACTGGAAACATCTTAACACTATCCTTTTCACACACCCTTGTTTCTGGAACAAATAGGATAGTCATTATCTCTATTGGAATTGAAAACGGTGACACCATTGATGTCTCCAACGTGACCTACGGTGGAACAACAATGACCTTGGCCGTTGAGAGAATCACTGGCACTTCCGGGTTCCGGTATCTGAGCGAAATCTGGTACATTCTCGAGAACGACCTTCCTAGCGACGGGTCTCAAACCATTGAAGTTAACTGCTCTGGCACTGCTAATGCGTTGGAAGTTAATAGTTTCTGCTCCGAATACACTGGAGTAGCACAAGGAGCCCCTGAAGCGACTAATGGAGCAGCTCAACTTAGTGGAAATACAATATCGAATACAATTAGCCCGTCGGATGATGCATGGGTGATCTCGATTGCAGGATCTGGTAATGCTGGTTCTTTCACGCACGGGCAAGAGCAGGTTGAAGTTCTCGATTTTCAAGACGCTTCTTCAACGTTTGCTGTTGCAGAATTGAGGGGAGCAAGTGGTGAAACTTCTCTTTCTTCAACTTATTCCAGCACTGTCAACCGACTTTGTAGAGTTGCGGCTTCATGGATTAAGCAACCGCGCTATGAACTCGACCTCGAAATGCAATGGACCAATATAGATTACACACGGACAAACGAGGAACTTTGCATCAGAACAGGAACGTTTAGCGGTTCAGAAAATATTCAAGTCAGAGTCTGGAACAATGCAGGAAGCTCTTGGCATTGGGTTATGAACCTAACGGCAAGCCAATGGAACAACGCGTCAATAACATCATATCTAACATCATACACCTTTACCGTTCAATTTTTAGGAGGAATGGAAACGAGCGACTCCATTGAAGACAGCTGGAACATAGACGCAACACTCCTACATGTTTGGTCTGGATGGCTTAGTGGTTGGAACAAGCGTGTTAGAATGACGATTGACCGTGATGATGTTGATACTGCCCTGTCTAACTTCCCCATTCTGGTTCATTTGAGCAATTCGTCTTCTGGACGAAACAATGATGATGTGTCGTCGATTTTCGATGAACTTCAGAACGATGCTAACCGGAAAAAAATTGCTGTCACTGAGAGTGATGGACTAACGCAATGTTACGTCGAGATTGAAAGGTGGGACGATGCAAGGGAAGAAGCTTGGCTATGGGTTAGGACTCCTAGTATAAATAACACAACAGATACTGTGCTTTACTTATACTACGACATGGATCAAGCGGATAACACAGTCTATGTTGGAGATACAGGTTCAACTGCTGCTCAAAATGTCTGGCATTCCAGCTTCAAAGGAGTGTGGCATTTAAGTGAGACAAGTGGGGGAGTCGGCGCAATAAAGGATTCTACATCAAATAACAATGTTGGAACCGACAACGGTAGTCCAACTTTTAGTGCGACTGGACTGATAGACAGTGCGATCAGCTTTGATGGCATTGATGATTATATTAACATGTCCAATTCTGCAAGTTTGCAGTTCACTAGCTCTCTAACTATTGAAGCGTGGATCAATCTAGACTCATTCGGATCAGGTTCTGATGTTGACATTGTACTGCGAAAAGGAGAGGGAAATCCAAACGACTATCAGCTTGCGATACATGATCAGAAACTTGCATTGATGATTGAAGAGAATGATGATGCAGGGCTTGAAAGCTCTACGAGTCTAACTGCAACAACATGGTATTACCTTGCTGGAACATGGAACGGATCAATAAGAAGAGTCTACCTTAATGGGTCTGAAGATGGCTCCGGTTCCAAAGTTGGAGGTATAATTCCAGACTCAAGAGATATATATATCGGAGGAAGGGCAGGCACCGATTTGTCCACAGGTGTTGTTGATGAGATTCGTGCTTCCAACATGACAAGAAGCGCTGCATGGGTCAAAGCCAGCTACGAAAGCGGAAGAGACGACCTACTTGATTTTGGATCAGAGCAGACGTCAACACAGAACTTTGATTATGTCCTCAGAGTAAACAACACCGTTACAAATTCTTGGCAGATTAGGCTGAAGAAATACTCCGACTCCAACATCAGCCGATTGCAGAACTGCACCTTATACTTCCACAACTCAACAGATGGAACTTCAAACCAAATCCTAATCGAGAACGGTTCATACAACCAAAGTGAAGGCTCGTGGTTCACCCTTTCCTCTTTACAAACAGTCTATATAGCAATGAAAGTAGAATCAAACAGCTCGGGAACATCCTACATCTTCATCTTTCTTGAAATCCTAGTTCCAAACACAACAACCTACTTTCAATGCTTAATAACATTCCAAATCACATAGAGGTTATCATAATGCAGGTCAACATTTTCCTCTTATTCGCCCTTGTCACAGCTTCAATAACCTTTTATTTTATGCTTCTTATGAGGCTCAAACCATCCACGGAAGCTAAACTCTCCACCTTCATAGAGAAAGAAAACGTCAAAAAGAAGCAAAAAACACTGGATTCAATAGAATCTGTGACAACCCAAAAACCAGATGAAAGTCTTGGAAATGAAACTAAAGAAAAAGAATGCCCTCATTATGTGGGTTATTTAACAACTTTGCCCAAAGGAAGCTCATTTCCTGAGGAATGCTTCGGATGCCGGAAAGTAATAAGGTGTATGAGAATAGAACCTGCTGGAGTCATTGAAAGTTTTTATGTAGGAGCAGCCGAGCCCGAAGGAAAGTCACAGTAATTCGCATGCGTACGCAAAAAAGAGAGGGTTGCGGGAGACTGTGGAGACATAACACTCAGCCCAAGGTTCAGGTGAGGGCTGACATTAGCAATGGAGCTGCAAACCCCTAGCGTCGATATAACTATCTTGACATAGCAACGACATCTATCATAAGTGGAGCCCATTACTTTATATCAGGTTTTATGACTTGTGGAAGAAGCCAAAAAAGGGGGGGGAGCTTATAGTTAGAGTTTGATCAAGAAACTTCTTTTGACAGCTTTTTAGCCATACTGTAAACCACGGGTATCAGCGTTATCGCCATGGCGATTGCAAAGCCCCATGAAATATTGGCTACCACGTTCGTAACTCCCGGAAATGTGGCAAAGATCGCTCCTGCACCGATAATAAGGAAAATGCTGTAAAGCATGAACTTTGCGTATCCCGCAACGTCACTGAATTCTTTATGGTCATCCATAATTGATTTAATGAGGCCGTCAGTGAGGGCGATTCCTGCACCTATTATTACGAAACCAAGGATCAGCGGATAGACTAAGTCGCCTGCAAGAAGCATGAGGTCCAAGGCTATTAAAAGTATGACTGCTATCAAACCGATTTGAAGTAAGTTTCTCAGCATGTCTGCTATTTCGATTTTAGCTTCGGGAAAGGTAAGCTTTAGTGTTTTTCCCACTAGGGTCGCTAGGAAATCGACTAAAACAGTGCCTATCACTATAACCACGATGCCACCGAGAATGCGGATCAGATACGTTGCCACTTCGAGTAAGTAAAGACCCAAGGTGCCACCAATGTTCAAGATTTGAATCGCTAAAATGATGGACAAAATGATGACAAACGCTTTAGTGACTCCTCCTATGAAAGAGGAAAGATCGAAGCCGGTAGATCTAAATGCCTGCCCTGTTTTGCTCTCGTCAAAGCTTTTCTCTATTCCCATCTTCTCGATAAGCTTATTCGCAGCTTTCCCAGCAACAGCTCCAACTGCGTATCCGATGATTATGACGATAATGGCAGCAATGATGGTCGGTAGGTATGCGATAACGTCTTCAAGCATCTTTATCAAAGCGTCTATTATAAGAACTTGTAGCATACGTTTCACCTATTTTGCTGTACTGTTTACACCGTTTTTCTAGACTGATGTGTATCTTTATAAGATTACCTGTAATTCTCAGATGCTAGTAAGAAATTGTTTCTGTATCTCAACAACTTCACCACTGTCAACAGCCTGTGCATAAGTCTCTAACAGTGTTTGATTGAGACTCAAAAACGTGGTGCCCCATTTAAAGATCGACAGCAATTTCTTAGCTTTTTCTCTAAAGCTTGCGATGTAAAGGGCTGCAGCTAAAGCTTCGACAGTGCTGAGTTTAGTTGGTTTCCCGTAATTAACAGGGTTCGCAGCAATTAAGTAAGGTAGGCAGCGCGACGCTCCTCGCAAGTTAAGGAACGTCGCCACATCATCAGCATGCTTCCAACTTAAATCCAACGCCACAAGCCCCTTCTCCTCGATTCGTTCACGGTCAGCGGGTGAAAACGCCTTCTTAGAAAACGGGTTTAAAATTACTGCTCCCCTAGGCAGCTCTCGTGTCCGATGGACAATCCAAACAAGATTATGACGTTTCAGCTTAAGTGCGGAACATTTACGTGGATCACATTGTTTAGCATGATAAACAACGATTTTGATGCCTTTACGGTGCACTAGTTCGCACCTTCAAATGTGTCATCGGGTTCTCTATGACTTTCGGAATCCAGTCAAGCAAATCTGTGGGCATCATGTGATAACCCTTCTCACTTTTGACAAAGTCGCCTGCAGCACCGTTTATGAAAGCTCCTGCCACCGCAGCCTCAAAAGCCTCAGCCTGTTGCGCCATAAACCCTCCAACAACACCCGAGAGCACGTCGCCAGTTCCACCCACAGTCATGCCGGGATTACCTGTAAAATTCAACCTCACCTTTTTTCCATCAGAGATTATGTCAGTATTTCCCTTTAGCAAAATTACTGCATTAAGTCTGGCAGCGGTTTTCTTCACTCTCTCCGCCTTTTCTTCTAGGTTGGATGGTAATTCTTTGCTTGTTAAGATTGTGTATTCTCCTGCGTGAGGCGTTAAAACTAATGGAGTTTGAAGGGGACGTTTGAATTCTGCAAAGGCTTTCAATCCATCAGCGTCTAATAGCAATGGTATTCCTATTTCTTCTGCAGCAGCCACAATTTCCCCAACAGCCTTTTTGGTTTCTTCATGAAGCCCAAGACCAGGTCCGATAACTGTAGCTGTTGACTTTTCAAGATATTGCCTTATCTGGGAAACATTATCTGGGTTAAGGTGAGCGTCTTTAAGTTTGATTGTTATCACATTTGGTGTCATACAGGAAATTGCATAGGCGGTCTTTTCTGAAGCAGCAATGTAAGTCAAATCTACACCAGTACGAAGGGCTGCAAGGGCAACAAGAGCAGGAGCGCCAGAATAGGTCTCGCTTCCTCCTATAACTAGTAGCTTGCCAAAGTCGCCTTTATGCGACTCAGCAGGTCGAGGTTTAACAACTAAGGAAACATTGCCTGGTCCTGCAAATGTTTCAAAAGTTCTAGGCAGCCCAACATTCTTTACCAACAGTTCGCCCACATACTCTTTAGCTCTGAGCAAGCCCGCCTTCGGTCTGTGGAATGTTATTGTTAAATTGGCTTTGACCGTCTCACCTAGGGGTTCACCTGATTCTGAATCTATGCCAGTGGGAGTATCGACGGACAAACGAAAAGCTTGCAACCCATTTATCGTCTTTATGAGCTGCAAAACTGGTTGCCTTGGAGGCCCTTTTAACCCAATGCCTAACAGAGCATCAATAATAGCGTCTGCTTTAATGTCAGGAACTTGGGATGAATCAGTGACTTCATGTATTGCCAAAGAATTTCGTAAAGACTGTAAGGCAACCCAATTCTTACGCGACGCTTCATGCCTAATGTCAGCAGTTTTACCGGCCACTATGACCTCCACTCGATACCCTGAAGCGAGAAGATGGCGAGTCGCCACAAAGCCGTCACCGCCATTTCCACCTAAACCGCAAAAAACCACAACTCGTGTCTTTTTAGAGGGAAATCGAGCGATTATTTCTGAAGCAATGCTGCGACCAGCATTTTCCATGAGTTGCAAACGTGAGACACCGAAATATTCAGCATTTATTTCAAGAACCTGCATCTCTCGAGTGGTTATGACTTCAGCTTCCATGCTTTCCATAGCAGACTATTATGGACGTGTCTCCTTTAAATAGGTGTCAATAAAGATGTGCAGTATTCTAAGTTTTGGACAAGGTTTATTTCAATCTCTTTTCTGCCTCTTTGAGCATTTTCATCACGGGAAGATTATAAGGACACTTTTCCTCACACTTGCCGCATTCTGTACAACTGTTTACTCTGGTACGTAACTTAGAATATTGCTCTCTTGACCATTTCTTTATGTCGTAGAAACTGTAGTATACGTCCCACCTTAGAATACTCTCTATTTCAACACCATCCGGACACGGTGTACAGAGTCCACATTCCCGACAGAACGGTTCTGGTGGAAGTTCTCCGAATCTATAGGTTTCCTTCTCTTCAAGACTGAGGCTGGTAAAGTCTTCTGCAACTTTGGCAACATAGTCTATTTCTTCGGCGGAACGTAGTCCAGGTATAGCCGTGTTTACATCATGAGCGAGTACAAATCTCAACGAACGCTTTGCTCTCTCAATCCCATCCTTTCCGAAATGAGCAACGAATTCTGAAGCATCAGGCCAGTCCTGTTCAGGTTTGCCCAAGAACCGAGCACCCCACTGAGGATACTGCAGTGGTGCCCCACATCCTCCCAGCGCCTTCATTATAATAACGCCTACATCCAATGTTTTAGCTAAAGGAATTAGCTCCTCGTTAGCCCTTCTGTCAAGAACATTCAAAGGCACAAGAACTGTGTCAAATTTTCCCGTTTTTATGGCCTTTGTGAGAATGTAGGAATTGTGACCGGTGATGCCTATGTAATCGATTTTTCCCTGAGCTTTAGCTTCCTCGAGAGCTGCTAGGGATCCTTCGGAGCTTGTGGCTTTTTTGAGTGTTTCTTCGTTGTCGATGCCGTGGAGCTGAACAAGGTCGATTCGATTAGTTTGTAGGTTTCTAAGACTCTGTTTGAGTCCTGCTCTGGCAGCGTCCTCTTTAGTTCTCTGGTGTGTTTTTGTCGCTAAGATTACCTTGTCTCTCACGTCTTTTAGTGCAGCGCCTATTTTCTCTTCACTATCGCCATAAGCTCTGGCAGTGTCAAAGTAATTAATCCCTTTTTCGTAGGCATATCTCACAACCTTCTCTGCCTGTTTTCCAGATAGGGCTATGATTGGTATGCCTCCAAAACCGACAGTTGAAACCT
>Ga0209635_10005285_pt1 | contig 10172 bp, 8 predicted proteins | sample DeeMarSWOR230_32_FD_187463 | JGI IMG/M metagenome (GOLD analysis project Ga0209635, IMG submission 187463) | Marine sediment microbial communities from White Oak River estuary, North Carolina - WOR-2-30_32 (SPAdes) (version 2) | ecosystem: Environmental > Aquatic > Marine > Intertidal zone >...
GATCGTCGCAGGCTCTGCAGAAAAGCTCGGGGAGCGCCCTCTTATATCCATGATAACCTGTAGCATAAGCCCTCTTAAGATGGACAGTACCTACGGTGATCTATTGTTGACCATCGCCAGGAGTGGTGTGCCTCTGGCATGTCCAGCGGAACCGTTATGTGGGGCAACGTCACCTGTTACACTTGCGGGGAACCTGGCAATCCAGACTGTGGACTCTATGATGGGCGTAATGCTTACGCAAATTGTAAATCCGGGAACGCCGGTTATGTTGGGCTCGGTGGCCACCAATACCGATCTAACTGACCTGAAATACCTTGCTGGGTCGATTGAGATGGGGTTAATCAACGCAGCCGGTGCCCAGATGGCTCAGTTCTACAAGCTCCCCTTCTATGCCACTGCTGGTATGACCGACTCGAAGATACTGGATGCCCAGAGTGGTTATGAGTCTGCCCTTACTAATCTGCTTTGTGCATTGTCCGGCGCCAATTTTATTCATGATGCTGCAGGGTTAATGGAATTCGCCATGACAGTATGCTACGAGAAGTATGTAATAGACAATGAGATACTGGGAATGGTCATGAGGGCAGTCGAAGGCATAAAAGTCAACGAAGACACACTGGCTTTTGATCTTATTAAGCAAGTCGGTCCCGGAGGCAATTTTATCGCTGCCAAACACACCAGGCGTTTTATGCGCAATGAACATTATCAGCCTTCCCTGAGCGACAGGCACAGCAGGGAAGAATGGGAAACTAAGGGAAGAAAAAGCACGTGGGAAAGGGCATCGGAACAAGTGAAAGAGATTATCGCAGCGCATAAGCATAGCTTGCCTGCAGAGGTGAGGAGCCGGGTACTGGCAGAAATTAAGGGAATCGTGGAGTAGAATATGCTGATAATAGGCGAGTGTATCAATGCATCAAATCGGACGGTTGCTGAGGCAATCGCCAGAAGAGATAGAGAATTTATTGAAGGTATGACAAAGGCTCAGGCTGAAGCCGGAGCCGATTTTATAGACGTAAATGTTGGTGCTGGACAGGGCACTCAGGGACAGGAGATAGAGGCTATTGAGTGGGTGGTAAAGACAGTCCAGGCAGTTACGGACAAGCCGCTTGCCATTGATAGTGACGTTCCAGGCATCATTGAAGTTGCTCTGCGCACCTACGGTGGCGAAACGGTAATGATCAACTCAGTTAATGCAGAGCCTGAGAGGCTGGAATCAATAGGGCCTTTAGCGGCCAAGCGCAAGGCTTTGTTGGTGGCACTGGCCATGGGTTCCGAGGGCATACCAGATACGGTCGAGCGGCGGTTGGAGGCATGTGAAAAAATACTGACAAGCTTGACCGGTATGGGCATGGCGGCGGAACAGGTATACTTTGATCCCCTGGTGTTGCCTATATCTGTAGATTCCAAGCAGGGTCTGGTAACACTGAAGACGATAGAGCAGATAAAGGCTCGCTACCCTGCCGCAAAGACGATAATGGGATTGAGCAACATATCTTTCGGCTTGCCCAGTAGAAAGTCAGTTAACCGTGCTTTTCTGCTGATGGCAGCCTATGTGGGTCTTGATGCCGCGATACTTGACCCGCGGGATGATAAGACTATGAGCGTGGTCAGGATAAGCGACATGCTCATAGGCAAAGATGCGTTATGCAAAGGTTATATCAAAGCCTACAGGCAAGGCAAGATCGTTGACTAGCTGATGATATGAATGCATTGAAAATTGCTGAGTAAACAAACTGGAGGCCAAAAATGGCAGAGGACATATTAAAGCTAATTCAAGAGAATGTTATCCAGGGAAGAATTACCAAGGATGACGAGGGCTTCGAAGAGGGAATGTCTGGTCAGCCTGGAGTCACCGAGCTCATTGAGATGGCGCTGGCTCAGAATATAAATGCCCAAGACATAATTAACAATGGACTTACTAAGGGGATGGAGATCGTGGGCGAGAAATTCGAGGCCAAGCAGTATTTTATCCCGGATATGTTGGCATCTGCTCAGGCAGTTGGAGCAGCCATGGATATTTTAGAGCCTCATCTTGCCGGAACTGCGGCTAAAGCTAAGGGTAAGATAATCGTGGCTACCGTGAAGGGAGACCTGCACGACATTGGCAAGAACATAGTGTCTATACTTCTGCGAGGTGCAGGCTACACGGTGAAGGACCTGGGAAACGATATCGATACATCGACTATTGTGGAGGCAGTTCGAGAAGAAAAACCTCAATTCCTGGGGTTGTCAGCGCTGCTCATCAGCACCATGGCGAACATGGCGGATGTTGTCCAGGCACTAAAAGATGCCGGCTTAAGAGACAAGGTGAAGATAATCATAGGCGGGGCTCCTGTATCAGAGGAGTTCGCCAAGAGCATAGGCGCCGATGGTTATGGCGCAGATGGATTTGGTGCAGTCCGGGTGGTGGAATCGCTGTTTAACGCTGATGCTACTTGAGCGAGTAAATTGCTCAGGAGCGGCACTCTAGATTCGCTACCCAGGCTGAAATCTTAGAAGGAGGTGTCGATGCCCAGAGAAGGAATATTGGTGCGCACGCCCTATGAAAGGATTACCGATGAGCAGGTCCAGCAAATTCACCACGCTTCCATGGAGATTCTGAAGGATCCTGGTCTAATATCTTTCAATAAAGAGGCAGCAGAGATATTTCACGGCAACGGTGCAGATGTGACAAAAGTTTCCTCCGGAGACAACCCATGCTGGCTGGTAAGAATACCAGAAAAGCTCGTCCTAAGTGCCGTGGACAGCACAAATAAGACAGTCAAGCTGGGTGCGAGGAACATAGAAAATATCCTGGTAATGAAAGGAGACGAGCCACGGGTATTCTTTATTACCGGCTCTGAAACGAATACTTGGCTGGATGTTGGTTTCCAAACCTATGTTAGAAAATCCGAGCCTGCTACTGAGATTAGGGTGCCTGAGTTCCATCCACGGCGCGGAACAGTTGCTGACCTGTGCAAGTCAGCCCATGTCTGCGAGCATCTGCAGACTGTGGATGGCTACATTCGCACTGTAAATATCCAGGACAAAGACATTACGGAAGATAATAAGGACGTCAACAAGTTCTTTGCCTCTCTGAATAATACCACCAAGCATGTTATGTCAGGATTGACTAGCCTGAAACAATTGGACAACGTTGTGAGGATGGCGGAGTTGATAGTAGGAGGCAAAGAGCAACTCAAGGAAAATCCCATTATTTCCTTTATTACCTGTTTGGTAAAGAGTCCTCTACAATTCGTTGAGGATACAACAGATACTTTCATTGAGATTTGCCGAAGAGGCTTGCCTGTGGTGGTTTCATCGTCACCTCAAGCTGGTACCAGTGCTCCTATCAAGGAAGCCGGTATCATGGCTCAAATAAATGCCGAGGTATTGGCTGGCATAACGCTGAGCCAAATGGTAAATAAGGGGACCCCGGTCCTTTACGGGAGCGTACCGGTGAGAGCACGGATGGACACACTTGGTGATTCATACGGTTCCGTTGAAACTAGCCAGTACAACATCGATTGCGTTCAAATGGCAAGGTTCTACAAGATACCAAACTATTCTACGTCAGGAGTTTGCGATGCCAAGGTACCGGGGCAGCAATCGTCTATAGAAAGGCTGTTCTCAGACTTAGTCGTCACCTTGAGCGGGCCACAGTTTCTGCATTGTGCATATGGCCTTCTTGACTGCAATGCCATCTTTTGCCTGCTCCAGGCCGTCTTGGATGATGCCCACTTCCAGATGATCAAATTCTTGCTAAAGCCAGCGCCAATCGGTGAGAAGGAGATTGCCGAGACCCTGAAGCAGATAAGAGAAGTGGTTGCAACACCTGATAAGATGTATATCCGCTACATTCGTCCCGTGATGCGCAGCGGGGAAATCTCATCGCCTTATCCCTTTGAAGGAGACCTGACAAGCGATAATGTGTTTGCAATGGCCTACGAGAGGATGAATGAGCTCCTGGCAAAGCCCGTAGAACATATAGATTCGGCTACAACTTCTAAGATATTCCAAGAGATTCCCGGCTTATTGCCTAGGCTAAACGTGTATGAAGAAAGGAGATAGCAATGAGTGAAGATATCATAGCTGCACTTAAGGAAAATGTTATACAGGGAAGAAAGACAATTGATGATGAAGGAATAGACGAAGCATTATCAGGGAAGCCAGGAGTTGTGGAGTTGACGCGGTCAGCCCTGGATAACAACATCCCTCTGGAGACAATAATAAACCAGGGCTTGACGGCAGGGATGCAGGTTGTGGGTGACAAATTCGACACCAAGGAATATTTCATCCCGGATATGCTGGCCTCTGCCGAAGCTGTAGGCGCAGCTATGGAGATACTGAAGCCACTTCTCGAGGCTTCAAATATAGAGACAAAGGGAAAATTTGTCATAGCCACAGTAAAGGGAGATATCCACGATATAGGCAAGAACATCGTTGCCATCTTGCTCAGAGGCGCCGGATATGAGGTTGATGACCTGGGTACAGATGTGCCTACGGAAAAGATTGTGGAGGTTGTCATGGAATCGAAGCCACAATTTTTGGGGCTTTCTGCCCTTCTGACCACAACTATGCTGGTCATGGGAGAAGTGGTCGAAGCATTGAAAAAGAGTGGAATTAGAGACAAGGTCAAGGTATTGATAGGAGGCGCAGCCGTTTCCGACGAATATGCCAAGGAAATAGGTGCTGACGCCTATTGCACTGACGCTTTTCATGCCATCAATGTACTCGATGCTTTCAGAGAAGCGAGGGTGTAGTTCGAATACAATATTCTTAGTAAAGGAAGGTTTTACTTATGTGCGGTATAGCAGGATGTTTTGGCGTAAAAGATACAAAGACTATTAATCTCATGTTGGATGCATTGCCCCACCGTGGGCCAGATGACCGTGGACTCCACACTTTTAACAGTACCGTTTTTGGTCACACCAGATTGTCTATTGTCGATGTGGCTAAAGGCCATCAGCCGATTTCGGCTAATGGCGGGAGGACTGGAATCATCTGCAATGGCGAGATCTACAACTTTCGGGATCTTAGGCAGGGACTTGCCTCTAAATACCAGTTCAAGACCGAATCTGACACAGAGGTCATTCTTCGTCTTTATCAAGAGAAAGGGCCTGAATGCGTGAGAGATTTGGATGGAATGTTCGCCTTTGCCATCTTTGATGGTGAAGATTTTATGTTGGCACGCGACCCCATCGGGATCAAACCTCTCTATTATGGTTATCTGGGGGACAAGCTTTACTTTACCTCCGAACTGGGGGCTATGACCTTGGCCGGTGTGGACGAGGTTCATGAATTCCCTTCTGGACACTATTACACTCCCAAAGATGGGTTTGTGCAATACTACCAGATCCCGGAGATTCAGGATTATCTGCTAACGGATGTAGAAGAGACCTGTAAGCTAATTCGAGAAAGTCTCATCAGGGCGGTTAAGAAGAGGCTACTAGCGGACAAAGAAATCCACGTGGGCTCTTTCTGTAGCGGTGGTATAGATAGTAGTTTGGTGGCTGCTATAGCTGCTGAAGAAATCCCCCATCTCCACACCTTTGTAGTAGGCATGCGAGACGAATCCGGGGATGAGAGCGATGACCTTAAGGCTTCTCGCATTGCAGCAGCGCACATCGGCTCGACACATCATGAGTTACACTTTACCGAGGAAGACTATTACGAGGCGCTGCCGATCGTTATTAAGAAGCTGGAAAGTTACGATCCCTCCCTCGTGCGTTGTGCTGTCCCCTGCTACTTCACCTGCAAGCTGGCTGCAGATTATGTGACAGTAGTGCTCACCGGAGAAGGAGCAGATGAGCTCTTCACTGGCTATCACTATATGAAGCATTATCCTATGGATGTCCTCAATAAAGAGGCTAGGCGCTGCATCGGCAATCTCCATAATATCAACTTGCAGCGGGCTGACCGGATGGGCATGTACTTCAGTCTAGAATTGAGGGTACCATACCTGGACGTAGAGATGATTGATCTCTCCATGAAGATTCCTGCCGAGTTGAAAATCCATGAGTCTCAATATGTCGGAGACAAGATCGAGAAATGGATTATGCGCAAGGCTTTTGAAGGAACTGGTTATCTCCCTGACGAGATACTTTGGCGTTACAAGGTTCAATATACTCAGGGGGCAGGCTGTGAGGATCTTGGAGAGAAATTGGCCCACAGTGAGGTTAGTGAGGACGAGTATGAACGTATCAAGGCGGAGAATCCCCAGGCGGTGATCAATAGTCGAGAGGCGGCCTACTACTTTAAGATCTTCCGTCAGTTCCATCCCCAGGACTCGGTGCTCGGCTCCATTGGAATTTGGACCGGGTTTGACTTTGCTGAGGAGAGAGAGCAGGTTCGGGGTACTGTGGATGGTGACCTAAAGCATGTACGCTAATTAGTAGAGGAGGTAGCAGGGGAAGGTCAAGGTATTGATAGGAGGCGCAGCCATTTCGGATTAATGTGCCGGGGAAACAAGTGCTGACGCCTGCTGTGTTGATGGTTTTCATGCCATCAATATGCTCGATGCTTTTTAGAAACCAGGAGCGCAGTAAAAGCATTCTGATTTTAGGAAAGGAGAGCAATTATGGCAGCAATCGCAGGAATTTTAGGGACTGATAACGGTGAGCTAGCCCAAATGCTTGACAAGATCAAATATAGAGGCCCGCATGAGACCTGGACGAACCGGGAACATGGTGTAAACATCGGATGCCTTGAGCTGAATGTAGGAGGAGATGCAAAGCCAGGCTCGCACCATGCATCTGATGGCAAGAGAAGCGTTACCCTTGATGGGCGTGCCTATAATCCAGAGAAGGGCAGCATGTCTGATGCCGAGGCCGTGCTCCACTTGTATGATAAGTATGGCGTCGGATTTGCCAAGAAGCTGGATGGTGATTTTGCCTGTGCTATATCAGACGGGGGTGAAATGATTCTGGCTCGTGATTGGGCGGGTATAAAGCCCGTTTATTACGGGCACAGTGATGGAAGACTGTGCTTTACCTCAGAGGCAAAGGCTATGGTAGGTATAGCCGATGATGTGAAGGAATTCCCACCCGGCTATGTTTATTCGCCGGAGCTTGGCTTCCAGAGATTTAAATCTGAAGCCGTAGATACCCCCGAATTCGAGGGCTATGAGCAGGGCAAGAAGGTGGTCCGTGAGCTTCTTATGGAAGCAGTGGAAAAGCGCATGAAAGATAATGCTGTGGGTGGAGTACTTCTAAGCGGTGGCTTGGACAGCAGTCTAATAGCGTATATGGCGCATGAGATAAAAGCCGATTTCGAGTGCTTTACCGTAAGCATGGAAGGAGGGCAGGACCTACCGCTGGCAAAGGACGTGACCAAGTACCTGGGCATCAAGCACCACATATTAATGTTCGGGGAGAAGGAGATAAAGGAGATATTACCTCTAGCCATCCATCATCAGGAGATGTACGAGGAAAGCTGTGTTCATGGCGCCATAGCTAATTTTCTCGCTGGACGTTTTGTCAGCCCGCATACCAAGTGCGTACTCAGTGGTGAAGGGGCAGATGAGTTCTTCGGGGGATATGATGGCCAGTTTAAGTATGATGGAAGTAACCCGGAGGAAGTCGCCAGCATAGTCGATAAGCTTATTAATGTTGCTCATAATACCGCCTTGCAGAGGCTGGACAGATTGAATGCTGCAAATTCCTATGAGAGCCGCACTCCCTTCCTCGATTCGAAGGTAATGGATTTCAGTATGAAGATACCGATAACACATAAAATTCACGGGGAAGAGCAAACCGGAAAGTGGATTGTACGGCAGGCTTTTGAGGGTTGCCTGCCTGACCATATCATCTATCAGACCAAGCGGTTCTTTGCCCAGGGTTCAGGAGTAGCCTATATCATGCGTGCGCAAGCTGAGAAGGAGATATCCCAGAGCGAACTGGAGGAATTCAACAAGGTAGAGGGTCATCCATACCTGTCTTCAGTGGAGGAGTTATACTATTACAGAATTTTCAAGAAGACCTTTCCCCAACCTGCATTTGATCGGCTGGTAGGCAGATGGGACCCGTTTAGGCCAGCCTTCTTTCGTGATCTGGAGAAGGCAGTCTCGTAGCTTACATTTGCCGTCTTAAGCACGAACAATAGGGGAGAGGAAAAAGCAAGGGGGCAAGGTCGCACAAGGCCAGTTACCGTATTCTATGAAATGGACTATCTTGGGCTCCGGGGGATGTGCTGTAATCCCCAAACCACTTTGCCAATGCCGGGTTTGTAGGGAAGCCAGAAAGAAAGGCGTTCCGTATTCTAGAGCAGGACCTTCTGCTTTTCTGCATGATATCAACCTGTTGGTAGACACACCGGCGGAGATTGTGAGTCTGCTTAACCGTTCGCCTATCCGCCGCATAGATTACCTTATCTTCTCTCATTTAGACCCTGATCATGTGGAAGGGTTTCGGGTAGTAGAGCAGATTGCGCTGGACTTTCGCACCTGGCGCGCCTATCCCCAGAAACAGATTTGCTTGCTGCTGCCTGAGCAGCTAAGCGGAAGCGTGAGGAAACTAAGTTCTCAGTACGGTCCCATAGTCGATTTCTACCAGGAAAGCGGTTTTCTGAAGCTGAAGCTTTTTCATGACAAAATCCAGATGGGAGGCGTCAGTATCACCGCAATTCCTGTTGACCGTGGTTCTCAACTGGCCTTTGTTTATGTCTTTGAAAAGGCAGGCCGCAAGGTGGTTTATGCTCCCTGTGACATCAAGCCTTTTCCTGAACACAGAAATGAGGTTCAACAAGCCGATTTGCTGATTATTCAGCCAGGGATATTTGAGAAAGGACTGAAGCATAGTTTCAAATACCCGGCTGAACACATCTCCAGAAAAACCCTCTATACTTTTGAGCAAACCATGGGTTTGGTTACACGCCTGCAAGCTAAGAAGGTTGTCTTTGTTCATTTGGAAGAATACTGGAACCGGAGCTATGATGACTACCGCGCCCTGGAATCCAAAGACCGAAGAATATTCTTCGCCTACGACGGCATGCAGCTAAGTATATAATAACCTATAGTTTCTGTATCTTGTTATTGTTACTTCTTGTGTCCACCCGGGTTTGCCTCGGCTAAGGTGCCGGCACCGAGCATTATTGCCATCTGTAGATGTGGTCGTCTTACCTTCTTCCAGATTACTGGACCATGTGTTACGCCTGCGGGCACAAAAAGTGCTGAGGTATGGTCAAATACGAGCGGTTCGCCCCCAACGGTGAACTCTATTTCGGCACCCAGGTCATCCGGATTGTTGGGGTCGCTACCTATATGTAGAACGATCTCGTTATACTTGGCATGCGAATGTTTGAGTATGTGGGGATTTGGCTCAGGTATTTCCCATACCCAGCCCCCTTCAATATAAATGTTGCTTCCCGGCACAAGATCGTTGCTCATAAGTGTCATGGTGGGATTTTGCCGACCTTTTACCTCACCGGCGTTCAATTCGTAGGTGGGTTTTCTTACCAGGTTTTTCCCATATTTCGATTCAGGCATTTTGTAAAAGTTCTCCTTTTAAATTTAGATACCACTATATTGATTGAGAAACTGAAAAATAAATCTCCGTCATACCCACTCTATCATGTTCGGATGAGTTATATGAAAACCGCAACTGGCAACTAAATTGTGCCCACATATGGCGCTAGCATCATCCGAGGCCAGAAACACAATGCAAGCTGCTATTTCCGATGGCTCGGCTATTCTCCTTAAGGAATTATTTTCTGTAAGTTTACTCATCACTTTCTCGTAAGAGATACCCATACTTTTAGCCGAAACTTTCACCCAATCCTCGAACTCTTGAGTCCGGGTAGCACCGGGGCTGATGCAATTTACCCGTATATTGTGCTTTCCTACTTCGATGGCGAGGGTTTCAGTAAAGCCGATTACCCCCCATTTGCTGGCGGCATACGGGCTTTCTTTGGGCACTCCGGACATGCCAGCCACACTGCTGATATTGATGATACTACCGCTCCGACGCGGAATCATATATTTAAGTACCTCTTTAGAACAGAGCATAGTTCCGGTTAGATTTATGGCCAGTGACTCGTGCCAGTCATCCAGGCCCATGTCAGCGACATCGGCATTATTGAACGTACCCCTGGCAGCATTATTTACCAGTATGTCGATCTGCCCAAACTCGTCGATAGTTTGAGCTACCATCCGCTCGACCTGCTCATGATAGGAAATATCAGTTTGTATCGCTTTT
>Ga0209635_10005291_pt1 | contig 10164 bp, 9 predicted proteins | sample DeeMarSWOR230_32_FD_187463 | JGI IMG/M metagenome (GOLD analysis project Ga0209635, IMG submission 187463) | Marine sediment microbial communities from White Oak River estuary, North Carolina - WOR-2-30_32 (SPAdes) (version 2) | ecosystem: Environmental > Aquatic > Marine > Intertidal zone >...
AGAATCACCAGAACATGTTGTAATTATGGTAAAACGATTTCTAAGAGAATATCCTGCGGTTGAAACATATATTCGTATAGGTCATGGCTCCATTATTACAAGAAATAGGATAATAAATTCGCTAATACCATTAGAGGTGCCTATCGAAATTGTTGATGAAACAAGAACTACTCCTTCTCAACAGATACGTAGATCTGAAAAAGATAGTGAAGCTGCGGCAGTTATAGCGTTGTTATCTGGTGGAAAAGTAAAAAGAAATCTTCCGTTAAAAACCACAAAAGGTGCGATAAGGAATGTTCAAAAACGGAGCAGAGAACTAACAGAAGGGAGATTTACAATATCAGAAGAAACTGCTGTACAAGTTTTAAATGGGAAGATCAGTCTAAAAGAAGCGGTTGAAAAGGAAAAAAATAAAACTAAAAATTTACAGCAATAAGTTGAAAATATTTTTTTTATACCGTTACCTATCGAGGAATATCAGGAAAAGTAGAGTAAAAACTAAATAATAGTACGTATATGAGAATATGAGGGAAGGAATATGGATAAGAAACTTCTTATCTGTGGGAGTTCAATAGCTGTAGTTATTTTGGTACTAGCATCACTTAGTCCTGTGGTTGGATATAATAGTGTAAAACCTTCAACTGAGTTGTCACCTTTATTCACTATCAGGACAAACAGGGCAACAAACCAAGATGGCGATAATTTGACTTGCAGTTATATCGGGCAGGGAAAACGAAATAATTTTCCTTTTGATAAAAGAGAATATAATGTAGAAAAGACACAGATAGTTATTGAAACCATTAGTATGATGGATGATACTGCTTTCAATAAGCTTATAGGTTTTATTATTAATCAGGTGAATAAGGATAAAAACCTAAAACAAGTGGATACCAAAGAGATAACTGCATTTCTTTATCAGTTAAGGTCTGAACCAGAGTTAATTAAAAGCTATATTGACAATGGAAATGATTATGGTTTAACATCTGAACAGTACTGTAGTATATATCCTTGGAGTCCTGGGTGTTGGTTATTAAATCTTCTTGTTTTGATTATTTCGAATTTAGTACCATTCATAGTGTCGATAATGATAATAATATCGGTTATGATTGAATGTTACACCTTGAGTGATTCCTGCTTGACTCAAGCTTGTATAAATTAAAATAATGAGGAATGAATATGAACAAAAAAATCCTTACAATCGGAAGCATCATCGCTTGCATTATAATTCTACTTGCAGGACTATCACCTGTTGTTGGATACAATACCAATATTTCACAAGGAGAAAATCAGAACATAACAATAACTATTAGTGGATTAGGAAAACAAGAATCACAATCATTAGAACTTTCAAAAGAAAAATACACTCAACTTGAAAATACAGTCAATGAAATCAAGATTAAATTTGAAAATGCAAAAACAAAGGAAGAATCGCTTATCGTCTATAACAAAGCTATAGACACACTTTATGAGCTTGGAATATTGAAAGAATCTTATAAAAAAATGCTAATAAGAATCACTTACTTATATTCATTAATATCAAAATTGTCAACTAAAATTAATCTAAATCCATCAGATGGGAATTTACAAGAAAGTATGTCAAATCAACTCTGTTTGATTATAGGTGGAGGAATTAATATCTTTTTTATAACTCCTCTATTTTATTTGGATATATTAGCTGGTATAATTTTTGAGCCGGGAGGTCCAGAATTATTTTTAACCCTTTTAGGATTGTTTAGGTCTGTTATTTCCCCTGTGCATATTGGCAGTTTTATTACTTGTGGAAGTTATTCCGAACCATTAGCTCAAATTTCCCCAAAATGGAATCCAGCAAGTGGATGGATTAAAACTATTGGAATTAAAGGCTATCAACAATTTCAAGGAGAAAGTTTCTATGGTCAATTCGACGGAATTGATTTGCCTGACCCAGCAGGAATATGGATATTGTATCCAGGTGCTGTTGGATTCTCTGGAATAAGAGTTATATTTCCATCTCAACATAAACATTTTTTCATTGGCTTTGCATTATCGGTAAGTGTTGGTTCAGAACATCCTTGATAATTATATGATATTATGAAAAACAAACTAATAATCTCAAGCACCCTTGCTGTGATAGTTCTTGTACTTGCAGGAATTAGCCCTGTTGTGGGATACAATTCAGCACGCTCTTCTATGAGGGATTCACCGTTGTTTAGTGTGAGAACATCAAGAGCTATTAAAGAAGATAGTAACGAGTTAACGTGTAATTATATTGGAAAAGGAAATATCTGGTCATTTCCAAAACGTGATAGTAGAACAGCTTTACTTCAACAAGCTATAGATAGAATAAGTAAGATGGATGACAAATCATTTGATAGATTCATAGATTCTATTATTAAATATCAACTAATGAATAACGATGCTATTCAACAAGAGAATATTAGGGAGATGTTGAGAATTCTCTATCAATTAAAAGATAACCCGAACGAAGCAACGAAGTATATTGTTCTGCTTGAGTTCGTTATATATTCATTTTTAATTGTACTTTTGTTAACAATATTTATACCTATTTTCTTGTACTATATTTGGACAAGGACTCTCCAGATTGAATGTGAAATGTGGATTTAGGATTGTCCTTAATATCACAGATTCTTCTGGCAAAAAACAATCTGATGACATGATAAAGTCTGCCTCCATATACCAAATATTTACGGGCTTAGGCTGAAATTACAGTACTTCCGAATGCAAAAAAATGAGAAAGAATCAGAATCTTTAGGGAGAGAATCCTCTTTTTGAATACTCTTCATTTTAGCTCTTCGCTTTCCACCTTTTTTGAGAAGAAACGCTTCTTTCTCCGATCTGCTAAGATCTGTGCCAAAGACCTTTGTGATCTGTTTTAACTCTTGAAAACTGATAATTCTCTTTCCATAGATTTTATCAATGAATGCTCGTGCTGCAACATCCTCCTTTCCTTCAAGATACAAAATCTTCTGATTATAGATGCTAATCCTTCGGATTGTCGGAAAATATTTACGTAACGTTATGTAGCGGCTTTGAAAGTGACTGCAGGATGTAAAAGTATATCCATTTGTTATCAGTTCTTGGAGCATATCAAGAGTTTTCCCACGAATACCTGGCCATCCAATGTTTTTATTTGGGATATCTTTCGTCCAATAATACACAGTATTAGAAGAAACATGAAGTTCCTTTGCTATCTGATACTTGATTTCACCAGTATTTACCTTCCGTCGTATCCATCCTCGCTTTGCAGGAGAGATATACACAGGATTCTTTCGTGTCATCACTAACAAGTGTAGAAACTCATATAAAAAGATAATTCAAATTGTGGCTTTGCACAATAAATAATGCAATTTGTACAATAATTTAACAAGGAAACATAGAAAATTGAAATTATAATCAATATTTATATTTAGGTCAATACAATAAATATATAAACTATGTAGAATTAATATAAGGAATAGTTTAAAATGATTCGAAAGAAAAAGATAATATTTATAGCAATAATTATTCTTACAATTCCTTTAGGTTTACAAATTATTATAAGTACTACGGCTGAAAATCAAATTGAATATTGGGCATTTTGTATCGATTGGTTTGGCCAGAATTGTACTTTAGCGATGAAAAATGCCCTTGTTGAAAATGGATGGAATGAAAAACACATATTAACAATGGAAGGTGAAGAATTAACCGAAGATGATTTTTTAAGTGGTATATCATGGTTAGAAAAACATGACGATTCAAATGATATTGTATTGATATACACTTGCAGCCATGGATCTCAAGAAGGACTTTGGTATAATAATAAAATTTCTTATGTAGAAATAAATGAAGCAATTAATAAATTAGATTCTAAGGGAGTAGCGATATTTATCACTGCTTGTCATAGCGGAAGTGCAATTTCTTATCTAAAAAAAGAAGGACGAGTAATTATCACATCATGTGAATCAGATACTGTTAGTGGAGGTCCTTTTGATTATCTAGTATATCATGGAATAGCTGGCTTAGCAGATTATATGGCCGATAACAATGGTATTGTATCTGCAGAAGAAATATATTCATATATTGATGCAAATCAATATGGAGCACATATTCCTCAAATTCAGGATGATTATCATGGATCCCTTAACCTAGCTTTTTTATCTGTTGAAAATAGAAATCCCGATCAAATGCAGATTATTCAAAATGAATATTTTGGATGTGATTATTGTTCATTTGCTCCTTATCAGCTAATCGCCCAATCTTTTATTCCCTCTAAAACTCATTTAGATAAAGTGAAACTTATTGTGGATAATTATCAATCGGCAAAATGTCCTTTAACTGTCTCAATAAAGAAAGATTTATATGAAGATGAACTAACCTCGGTAACAATAGAAGCAGATCAGATAATTAATGCTTTAGGTGGATTAGTAGTAGAGTTTGACTTCGAAGATATTACAGTTACCACTGGTGAAACTTATTATATTGTATGTAAGGTTGAAGCAGTTGAAGGGATTGAATGGGAGCCATATCATTTTAGAGGTGATGAAATAGATGATGAAGATTTTTATAAAAATGGAAAATTATTTTCATCTTTTGATTCTGGACTGACATGGGATATTTATGATGATGGTAGTGATTATGATTTAGTTTTCGTAACCTATGGTTATGATACTAACAATGCCTCATTTGATTTGAATGATGCTGATAACCCTTCTTCTAATTCAAATATAATTCTGTTTTATGCCGTCATTGTAGTTATATTTCTAATAGGCACAATAGCAATAGTGTTAATTGTCGTAAAACAAAGATAATTTAGTTTCTGCCAGGAAAAAATTTCATGAGCGCTTAGATTGCTCTTTAATTTTTTTAGGTTTGTCCCAATACGGACTTTTACATTTTGGACATACCCTTGGATGATCTTCTTTATTTCTTGGTATCCATTCGTGACCGCACCTTTCACATTTAAACCCTTCAACTATAATTTTCACTCTGCTCATGTCAGTATAGTATTCTATTTTGGGGTATATAAATATTTAGTATATTACTTTAAAGGTAAGTTTTATATACTTATTCGGTATATACTTTAATAGTAATATATTAGACAAGTAAGAATAATTGGTAGGAGCAGTAACTCCTACCATATTTTGGAGTATTCCGAATGCATCCAAGCAAACAAAATATCTCCAATCAATCGATAGAATTGCAAATATATACAACCTTCGAGAAATTCAAAAAAAGCAAACACATTAAGATAGTTGACTTCCTGAAAGCATTCGATGTAACACCTTTTCAAACATGCGAATACCGTAAGATCAAATTCTCTTATGAATCACTCTTCAAACTCATTTTATTTCAGAAATTAAAAGGAATAAAATTCCATACAAAACTCACAAAATATCTGAGACGTAACCCGTCTGAAAAATTCAAACTTGGTTTTACCAAAACACCAGATAGAACACAGATTGGTTACTTTGTAAATCATATCCTTGATGAACAAACCAAGGAACTTATAGAGTTCATTGTAAGCAAAATTGAAGAGATATCAGAAAAATTTGGTGTTATTCTTGATATAAAAACCTTCGAACCGGAGAAACCACAGAAAGAAACCAAGGAACGAAACCAATATTATCAAAAGAATGACAAAACCAAAGAGATTTGTCGATTGTTTAAGAAACGATTTGCTCCGTTCATTAATCTGAACCTCAAAAACAACACCCTCTACAAGAAAAACCAGTTCATCGACCTTTTAATCCATATGGGGATGACAAAGGATTTCGCAGAAAATGGATCGAAAACCTACAAAGAACTACGAGGGTTCAACAACCCTGATGCTGATACGTTATTATATCATCTGAAAAATTACACAGATACAAAGGATCTTCATAGGATGTTCACGACCCTTTTTGAGATCGTCTGGGAAATGACGCGAAAGGTCAACCTGTTTGACAGTAGGAGACACTACGATGTCGCTATTGATTTTACTGAATGGTATTTCTATGGTGACCGTAGTGCAGCAATGGTTGTAGGAAAAGAACCTGAACGTGGAACATCAAAATGTTATAAGTTCGCTACCATCAACGTCGTTGAATCCGGGAAACGATTCACACTCTTGGCTTTACCTGTCGGACCTTTTAATAGGAAAGAAGAAATTCTAAGGAAACTCTTAGGATACGTTCAGGAACGAATCAAGATACGAAGAGTATATGTTGACCGTGGATTCTGTGACTCATATTCAATTAAAATATTCGATAATCTCCATCTGAAATATCTCATGCCCTGCTCCCAGTATTCATCGGTTCGAGATATGTTAAAAATCACTTCTGCACCATCTATCATAACTGGTTTTGAGATGAAAGATGTCACCTTCAACTTAGTAATTGTTGAAGAGGAAGAAAAAGATGGAAAAGTTGTAAAACGAGCCTTTGCCACAAACGAGATATTTGAAGAAAATGATGTAGGTTTAACAGAACGGTTATTCCTTCTGTATGGGAAACGTTGGGGAATAGAAACAAGCTATCGAGTAAAGAAACATTCCTATCTCCCTAAAACAACATCAAAGAACTATCTCATTAGATTATTTTATTTCATGTTCTCAGTACTCTTATACAATCTATGGATTCTTGCTGATATCTTAATCTGGCTTGCACTTTTTGGTGAAGTCAAAGAAGACCATCTTATCACCTCAAAATATTTTGGAACTGTTTTATATACCATAGATCCTGGCGGAGGATAGTAAACAAAGTATCCATTTTTTATTCAATATTATCAGGTGTAGTGATTAGTAGATTGACAACTCGTTTTTTCCTCAAAAACTACCCCACAACAGAGTCAAAACCAGCTCCAACAGAAGAAATTATTCCTGTTGATAGATAATTTTATGAGAGCTATTTGAAGAACCGTGTTTTCTCCTGTTACTTTCGGAACTACTGAATTAACCCAAATGTTTATGAGCTCCCTTCATATGCCTATTGGGTAAGAGTAATGGATAACAAGCATGCTCTGATTAGCGTTTTTAACAAAGAGGGGATAGTCGATTTTGCAAGGAAATTATCACAACTCGGCATAAAAATTATTTCGACTGGCGGCACAGCTACTGTTTTAAGAGACTCAGGAATGGAAATCAAGGAGATATCAGAAATAACTGGATTTCCTGAAATGCTTAATGGAAGAGTAAAAACCCTTCACCCAATTATTCATGCAGGGATCCTTGCAAAACGAGACAATAAATTACATATAGAAACGCTTAAAAAACATAACATAAGCACAATAGATTTCGTTATTTGTAATCTTTACCCTTTTGAAGATACTATTCAAAAATCAAAAGTCAGTATTGAAGAAGTTATAGAAAATATTGATATAGGCGGTCCTACACTGATAAGAGCTGCTGCAAAGAACTACAAAGATGTTGTCGTAATAACAAATCCAAAGCAATACGACAAAATTATCGATATTTTGAAATCAAAAAAGGAAGTAAATTTAGAACAAAGAAAAAAATTTGCTATAGAAGCTTTTTCTCATGTCGCTCAATATGATTGTATAATATCAGATTATCTTGGAAAAAGATGGACAGACGAAGTTTTACCTGATGATTATTCCATCGCTATGAGAAAAATTCAAGATATGAGGTACGGTGAGAATCCTCATCAAAAAGGTGCGTTTTATCAAGTACTTCCAATAATAAAAGAATCTTCAATATCAAATGCGAAGCAAATCCATGGAAAAGAATTGTCATTCAACAATATTCTAGATTCGGACTGCGCTATAGAATGCATAAAAGAATTCTCTGATCCGGCCTGTGTAATTGTAAAACATGCCACTCCTTGTGGAATAGCAACTAAAAATAATCTATTGCAAGCTTGGAAGGATGCCTATGCTACAGACATATATTCACCCTTTGGAGGGATTGTGGCATTTAATAGACAAGTAGATGATAGCGTCGCTAATGAACTTTCTAAATATTTTTTGGAAGTAATTATTGCTCCAAGTTTCAATAAAAAAGCGTTATTGATATTAAGAAAAAAGAAAAATCTGAGATTGCTTGAATTGAAAGGTCTAGACAAGAAAATAGAACGAAGAGGGATAAATTTCAGGAGTGTTGTAGGTGGGATGCTTGCACAGGAAAGAGACGTTTGGCTATCTGACAAAAAGAATTGGAAGATAGTGACAAAAAAGAAGCCTTCAAAGGAAGATCTTGAATCTATGGAGTTTGCTATTAAATGCGTTAAACATGTAAAATCTAACTCTGTTCTTTTTGTAAAGGGCACACGTACAGTTGCTATCGGGGGAGGACAAACTTCAAGAGTAGATGCAACATGGATTGCAATCCACAAAGGGCAAGAAAATATAAACGGATCCATCATGGCAAGCGATGCTTTTTTTCCATTTAGAGATGCAGTGGATGTTGCTGTAAATGCTGGGGTAAAGGCTATAATTCAGCCGGGTGGTTCTATTCGTGACAGTGAAGTTATTAAAACTGCAAACGAGCATGGAATTGCAATGGTTTTTTCAGGGCAAAGATATTTTCGACATTAATAAAGTGAAAAGTTAGAATTAGAATTTTCTAAATTATTTTTTTCTAAATAGCTTCTGGTGGTAACTCTATTGTTACGGGCGAATTATAATCAGAGAAAATTGTCTCAGAAAATTGTTCTTGGATTATAGTATCTGCTCCTCCATGAATACCATATATTGAGCTCATATCCATTGTAATTGTTTGTTGTACTTTTATAATATAACTTGTATCTTTAGCAATCCAATAAACAAAAACCGCATCAAAATTATCTTCACCTTCTTCCCACTCAAATCCATATTTTTGAGCCCAAAGTTGAAAATCGGGGATAGCTTGTATTACGTAGCATTCCACACTCCCAATGATTTCTTCATCAATTATCTCTTCATCACTACAATTCCTGAGCCCATCATATAATTCCAAAACAGAATATATATCCCATTCATCAAACGGATAAGATTCTGGAAACATACTACCAACAGTTCTATTTGTCCATGCTAAAGCTTCACCGGAATATACACCTGTGTAAATTATATCTCCAATAATATAAACAAGTAAATGGCTTTCTGTTTCTGGATGAAGTGGAGAAACCATTCGGTCTTCTCGCATTAATTTTATATTGATAATATCTACTACACCCGTAGCATTAGATGGTGCTTCCACCACAGAAGTTCCAGAAGAATTCGTAGTTGTTAGCGTAATATACCCATCAATAGAAATTTCATATGATGTTATTTCTCCACCATTGTAAACATTTAAAACATTTCTTATTACTTCTTTAGCTGTAACACCTTCAGGAGAAATGCAGCCTGCAGTAATCATTATTCCTATTAATATTGCTATAATAATTATTTTCCATCTTATCATTTTAATCACTTATGCAATAGAACAACCTTTAAATCAATAAAAAATTATCGTACTATTACCAAATTTTGCATCTAAACCTTATTTAAAGAGAACTATATATCCACAGAAAATGCAGTTTAATATTAGAAAAAGAGACGGCCCTGCCAGAATCGGTGAGCTAAGAATTGAAAATAAAGAAGTTATCACTCCTAACATTTTTTTTCTAAATACTTCAAGATTTAAGGCTCCTAAGTTTGCAGACATATTAATAACAAACAAGAAGCAAGAAACAGAGAAACCAACTATAACACAAATTGTAAATGAAGGTCTATCAATAAACCAATTTATCTACCCAAAAGATGTCTCAAATGAATTACATTTATCTTTGTTAAAATCAGTTAAAAAAAAGAAAAACGATTGTCATGTAATACCTGCGAATAAAGAAATTATAGCAGACTTCTTAAAGGGCAATGAATCATCCTTATTTATCGTTGCAAATGCGGTACAACTTTTTTCACAACAATCAAAATTTGTGCAATTTATTATTGAATTAAGGGAGAAAATTGGTTATCAAAAAATTATATATCTTCCCTGTGTTGGAGACCCAACTAGCTTTGCTCTATTGACATACATGGGCGTGGATTTGTTTGATTCAATGGCACCTATTATAGATGCGAGAAACGAGGTATTGCTATTTCCAGAGGGAAATTATAAGAAAAATGAATTGAAGGAACTGCCATACAGTTGTCCATCATGCAATAATACAAGCCCCGAGGAAATGAGCTATTCTGATATTTTAGATCATAACTATTTTGCCGTATTGAATGAAATAA
>Ga0209635_10005293_pt1 | contig 10161 bp, 11 predicted proteins | sample DeeMarSWOR230_32_FD_187463 | JGI IMG/M metagenome (GOLD analysis project Ga0209635, IMG submission 187463) | Marine sediment microbial communities from White Oak River estuary, North Carolina - WOR-2-30_32 (SPAdes) (version 2) | ecosystem: Environmental > Aquatic > Marine > Intertidal zone >...
GAGAGCAGAGCGCAATCCAAAGATGGTGGAGAAACTGAACCAGCTAGGGATTGATGTGACCTACGAGGAAGTGCTGAAAGCCTCTGGAGGAGGGCAGGTGGGCAGGCCCCATTTCGCACAAGTACTTTTTGAAAAGGGGTATGTCAGGAGTCTTCAGGAAGCTTTCGATCGGTTTCTGAAGAAGGGGGCTCCAGCTTATGTGGAAAAATTCAGGTTTACAGCGAAAGAGTCGATTCATTTTATCAACGAAGCCAGAGGAGTAGCGGTGCTTGCCCACCCCAATACCCTCAACATGAATGGATACTCGGCATTGGAGAACCTTCTTCTCCAACTTGTCAAGGAAGGCCTTAAGGGAATAGAGGTCCTCTATCCCGAACACAGTGTTCTGGAGGTGGCACAATATAAAATCCTTGCAGAGAGATATGGCCTCCTAATCACTGGGGGGACAGATTACCATGGAATTGAAAAGGACAGGCTGGAAATCGGAGTAGGGAGAGGGGAGATGAAGCTTCCCTATTCCATGGTGGAGGATCTGAGAGCGGCGCATACCCGATCTCTTCGATCCAACGATAAATGAGAAAAGTAAGATCGAAGATGTGAAAGGGTTTTCGGTCTTACTTTTGACCCCCGGAAGTCGCGTGTCTGTTGATAGACAGGCCGTTTCCAATCTGCAAAGCGCAATCTTTGGAGTAGACAAGGTGGTCATTCTTTTACTGATTATTACTACCCTGTTGTGGGGGATGACTCCAATTATGGAAAAGGTTGGTTTGACGAAAGTCGATCCTTTTATTGGTGTCACCATCCGAAGTGCTATCGTAACAGCAGGTCTTTTCATCCTTACCTTTATATTGGGGAAGGGAAAGGCGTTAATGACAGTGGACGGAAGGAGCTTTCTTCTCTTTTCTGCAAGCGGCCTGATAGCAGGTCTTCTCGGGATGTGGACCTATTATTCTGCCTTGAAGATGGAAGCAACCTCTAAGATCGTTCCGATCACAGCCGCTTATCCATTGGTGACCGCCGTCCTTAGCGTTTTGATCCTCAAGGAGGGGGTGACGCTTCCGAGGGTGATTGGGACTTTCTTGATTGTGGTTGGCATTTGGTTTGTTAAATAGTGACCCCTCGCCCTCCCACTCCCTAGAGGGGAGAGGAAGGGTGAGGGAGGGACGGAGGTTTCTATGAGGAGGCGAACTAAGACGAATCGTTTGAAGGCAGCCCTGAAGAGAAAAAATGTTAAACGATCCTTGAGGAAATCTAGAGGAGAAAGAAAGTATCCCACCTGACGAAAAAGAGCTGAGCGCAAAGGGCTGAACGCATAGGGTGAAAGGCACCATATTATTTATTCGAAGAGAAATGCATCTTTAGAAAATGAACTTCTTATTATGAGTTCATCCTATCCCAGTCTCATCGTATCAAATCCTCAAGGGAAAATCTTTGACCATCCTTTTCTGAAACTGGCAGGTCGATCTGGAGACCGAATGGTCCGCCCTCCTCCTTCCGAACTCATTCCTCTTCCCATGGGTAGTCAGCTCTTCATCTTGCCCGGAAGGATTCCGATCGGGTGGGACGAGGAAAAAGGATCCTTTATGTTATCAGAAAAGATGGGGATAAGCAGGGGGGTGATAGCTTGCACAGCCGTGGCCGCGTTTCTTCCACCAGGCTATGTCCGGACCCTCCTTCCGGCTACACAATTGATGGCGAAAGCCCCCGCGCTTCCTCTTTGGGCTTATAGTTCAGTGGGGTGGAAAGATGGAAGGTTTTGGGCGACCGGCCTACTGATCGATCCCAACCCCCATTGGCATCCGAAATATTTTAGGAATGACCGTCTCTTATTGAGAAAAGTTGACCAAGTCTTGAAAAAAAATATTCAGAATCGGCTCCTTCAACAACTTTCTCGATGTGCTTTGGAATATCATTGCTTTGCAGCAAAGAATGTTTTTTTTCAAAGATGGGAATGTCCCTTACCCACCTCACCCTCATGCAATGCCGATTGCATGGGGTGTATCTCGCTTCAACCCTCTGAGTGCTGCCCTGCTTCTCAGGAGAGGATCCAGTTTGTACCCACCGTGCAAGAGGTACTGGACGTTGCCTTGCCCCATTTGGAGAAAGCCGAGGATGGGATTGTCAGTTTCGGCCAGGGTTGTGAAGGAGAGCCTCTGATGCAGTCGCAGCTCTTGGAAAGTTCCGTTCAGAGACTCCGGGAAAAGACCAATCGAGGCACGATTAACCTCAACACGAACGGTAGCTTTCCGAAACGGGTGGACAAGCTGTGTGATGTTGGGCTCGATAGCATTCGTGTGACCCTCAACAGTCCCCATCCCGAACACTACAGACGATACCACAGGCCGAGGGGATATACTTTCAAAGAGATAGAGGATTCGCTGAAGGTTGCCAAAGAGAAAGGGGTTTTCACCTCCATCAACCTCCTTGTCTTCCCGGGTTTCACCGATCGAGAGGATGAGGTGAAGAGACTCATTGGGTTGATCAAAAGGACCCACGTTGATCTTATCCAGATGCGAAACCTCAACATCGATCCAGATCTCTACCTAAAAGCGATGGGGAAAGGTGAAGGAATGGGGATCCCCAGGATGATCGAAATTCTCAACAGAGAGTTTCCCTCTCTCCAATTCGGCTACTTCAACCGCACCAAGGAATCCTTTTTTCGATGATTTCAGACCGGACCTATCTGCGATAGGCAGGGATTTAATATTTTAAATCTGAAATCTTAGATTTGAAATAGAATGAAATGAACAGGAGTCCATTCAAAGAGGGAGTAAAAGCGGCCCTTCCCATCGTTTTAGGTTACCTCCCAGTGGGGTTGACCTTTGGAATGCTGGCTCGGCAGGTAGGATTGACCTCATCAGAAGTGGCCTTGATGAGCCTTTTCGTTTACGCCGGCGCAAGCCAATTCCTTGCGATCGAAATGATCTCGAGGGGGATGGCTGGATTATCCATCATCCTTGCCACCTTTTTTATCAACCTAAGACACTTGCTCATGAGTTCCAACCTCTCTCTTTATTTCAAAAATACCCGGTTTCTCATCCTTGGCCTCCTCTCAGCCCAATTAACGGATGAATCATATGCCGTGGCCATTTCAAAATTGCCGGAGATCGAGAACAGACCCCCATATCTTTTCGGACTTCAGGTCACCTCGCAATTGGCTTGGATAGGTGGATCTGTCGCTGGCACCTTCGTCAGCTCCCTTGCTAAGGGTACCGAATGGGGTTTTCCATTTGCCTTGCCAGCGCTCTTCATTTGCCTTCTCGTTCTTCAAATCAAGAGCCTTCGTCATCTCTGGGTCATGGTGATGGCGGGAATCTTCTCCCTTTTCTTCAAATGGGCCCTTCCTGGAAACTGGTATATCCTGGTAACTGCTCTTCTAGCTTCAGGGATAGGAATTCTGATTGAGACAGCGAGGAGGGGTCAATGAGAGGATCGATTTTAGGAATCATTTTAGGAATGGCCTTGGTCACTTTTCTCCCCCGTTTTCTTCCCATGGCCCTTTTGTCCAAGTGGGTCCTTCCGGAAAAGGTAGAGATGGGATTGAGTTACATTCCGGTTGCTATTTTAGCGACAATCGTCTTTCCTGCGCTTTTTTCCGATGGAGCGAGGATTGGAATTTATCCCCAATATCTCCTCACTGCTTTTGCGATTTTTATCTTTGCTTGGAAAATAAAGAGCCTTTGGGGATCGGTTGTTCTGGGAATGCTGATTTATTGGCTCTTGGGATTTGTGATCTAGAGAGCAAGGGGTCAAACCTGCCTGCCGCGCCCTCGGTTGGGACCGGGGCCGGCAGGAATTCTAGGATTTGAGTGGAGCGAGATAAATTAAAACACAGCCTTATTTTACTTAAACCCTTGGACGCTCGAACCCAAAACCCCTTTTATTTTTTGGGCAATAAGGCTGGCGATTGCTTTTCTCTTTCCGCCCTCTTTAAAGATTCCCTCCCGATAGAAAAGAATCCGGAATTCTTTGAAAAGTTGAAGGAGTTCGTTTGGTCTCAAGAAATATCGGGGATCTTTTGGCCCTCCGGTGCGGAGTTTCCTATGCTCAAGGAGATAGGTCTCAAAGATCACCATCCCCCCTTTCTTTAAACCTCTTTTGATCTTCGGAACAAGGTTCCGGTTAAGAAAGTAGAAATTGGTGATGAGATCGTATTGTTCTTTCTGAATCTGATAGGTATCGAGGTCAGCCAGAAGGGTGTGAACTTTGACTCCCATCTCCTTGGCTAACCTTTGGGCTTTTCTTAAACCCACTTCTGAAATATCTATGGCATCCACATCAAATCCATGCCGGGCAAGAAAGACCGCATTTCTACCTTCACCTGCAGCCAGGTCAAGGGCTTTCCCCTTCCTGAGAGTGACAATATGCCTTTTTAGAAAAGGATTCGCCCTCTTGCCAAAAGCATATTCCTCTTCTCTGAATCTCTCATCCCATCGTGTCTGATCCGATTTCAATCTTATGCCCTTTCACCTGTTAAGTATTGGCGGTAGAGAACTTGGTAATTTTAAATCGCTCATCCTTGGCCAGCTCAGGAACGAATCTAAGTGTTCATGACAGCGTAAGCTTATCATTTGATTCTTTAGGAGTCAATTTTGAAACCTGCGATAGTAATTGATTTTGCTTTCATTAAGTTGGAGAATGGATGGTGAGTTACTGGGCACTCTGAACTCCAAACTTTCGACTATTAGAGGAGGTATCCTATGATTCAAGGAAAAGAGGGAATTGGTGATCTATTTCATCAAGAGACGAAGTACCGCAGGGAGGCGATGCAACGAGGAGGCCTTGATTGGGCACATCAGCCCTCTCCCTATAAAGAATTTCTCTATGCGGTAAAATATTTTCCCATCCGGCCTCCGGATCAAGAAGGTGGGAAACCTATTTGGGAGACGATTGCTCAAAGGCGATCCATAAGGGAATTTTCCCGAAAATCCATTACCTTCTCTGAACTCTCCCAATTGATCTGGGCCACGCAGGGGATCACGTCCAGAGCCTGGGGATATGACTTCAGAGCTGTTCCTTCTGCAGGAGCTCTCTACCCGATCGAGACATACATTGTAGCGAACCGAGTCGATGAGATCCCGCCGGGAGTTTACCACTTCAATGCAAAAGAGGCGCAATTGATCCTTCTCAAGGAGGGAAATTTTGGTCAGGATCTAAGCCATGCTGGATTGGGACAGGAGATGCTGGAAGAGGCGTCATGTGCCTTCGTCTGGACTGCAATCGTTGGACGCTCGAGGTGGAAATATCGGGAGAGAGCTTATCGCTATATCTATATGGATGTTGGGCATGTTGGACAGAATCTCTACCTGGCCGCCACGGCACTAAATCTTGGATGCTGCACGGTGGGTGCTTTTTTCGATGAAGAAGTAGACCGTATTATGGGCGTTGATGGTAAAGAAGAAATAACGGTCTATCTTGGAGCTGTTGGCCGAATTCTTTAGCACATGACTTCTGAATCCATATTTGGCATAGGGTTTTTCAAAGAAACGTAGGTCCTAAAATACAGTCTTTTTCCTAATAAAATACATTGTTCCCCTCATTTACTTCTGAGGTGCTCATAGTTAACATATAGTGAGTCCAGAAAATCTTGTCTTATATCGTAAGGATGATTTGACTGAAAACTATATGAGGTGCTTTATGGCCAAGAGAAAAAGTCTCATTGGAATTTTTTTGATTTTAGCTCTCTTGATGGGATGTGCGGGAGTTGCGGTCCATGACGACCTCAATATTCCTGCCGGTAAGATCGAAGACGGACAGTTTGCAGGTATTCGATATCCATTTAAGGTATCGGTGCCTCCGCACTGGAAAATGTCGACAGAATTTCCAGGGTTCTTAAAAGAGTTGGGTTATGATGAACCTCATCTTTCTGATAAGGAAATGACGGAATTGTATATTTTTAATCCCTTAACCCAATCAAACATCCAGATTGATTTCACGCCGGCAAGCAAGAAGGCCAGATTCAGTCAGGAATCGATCGAATGGTTAACAACGGCTGCGACAGAAAGTCTGAAGGGGGAATTAGAAAGCGATTATGGGACGGACCTTAAGGTTGAAATTGGTCCGACAACCCCATTTTCGCTAAAAGGTGTTCCCTTTGCAGCGAAAAAATATGCAACCTATACATTAAAAGGCGTAAAGCGGGAACAGGGATGGGTTTATGCCTTTTCAGAACCTTACCAGATCTTCATTCTCTACATGATGTTAGAAAGAGAAGGATCGAATGATCGTCAAGATACGATGAAAATCTTAGATTCTTTTGAAGTCACTTCTCAAAAATAAAGCCGAAAGGAGAGAGGGGAAATGGCAACGAAATCGGAATCAGGGGTTTTTAAGTGCAAGACCTGTGGAATGGTTACCACAGAGAAAGGGCACCTCTGTGCCCCCCAAGAGATCAAGAAAGCCTATACTTGCGAGTATTGCGGCATTACCGTAACTAATCCGAGGCATGTGTGCAAACCCAAGGTGGCAGAATTGAACTATGTCTGTGATGCATGCGGCCGTGTGGCGGTGGAGAAAGAGATGTTATGCAAACCCACCGAAATTAAGAAGTAAGTCACCTTCGGTCGCGTCTCTGCAGATTGTTTCCACTCGTCCCATCAGTCTAAATCAATTGATGGGACTTTGTTTATCAATTATAATAATAATTAACAGTTTTTCTCCTCACTCGCTGCTTTGGCGAGAGAAGGAGGGGTATTTTGTTCTGGGGAGGGAGCAGATGGAGAAGGTGGAGCTGAAAAAAGGAATTTATTGGGTTGGAGCGATTGATTGGAATGTGAGAGATTTTCATGGCTATTCTACATCCTTCGGGACCACTTATAATGCCTATTTAATCTTGGATGAGAAGAATGTCCTTGTTGACACAGTGAAAGCCCCTTTCTATCTAGAGATGCTGGGGCGGATTTCAGAGATCATTGATCCTACAAAAATCGATATCGTCGTTTCGAACCATGTAGAAATGGACCACTCGGGCTCCTTATCTCAAGTTGCTGAAAGGATTGGAGATCCAATGGTGATCACCTCTGAGAGAGGGGAGAAAGGATTGAAAAAGCATTATCAAAAATCATTGAAATTCAAGACGGTAAAGACCGGAGACACTCTATCCATCGGCCATCGCACGCTTACATTTGTGGAAGCTCCGATGCTTCACTGGCCGGATAGCATGTTCACCTATATCAAGGAGGATCAGCTTCTTCTGCCAAACGACGCTTTTGGTCAGCATTTTGCCTCGTGTCAGAGATTTGAGGATGAAGTAGGAGATGAGGTGATGAGACATGCTGCGAGATACTTTGCGAATATTCTCTGGCCCCTGGCGCCCCTCATTTTGAAAAAGGTGGACGAGGTGGTGAAGATGGGAATCCCCATCGATATGATCGCTCCGAGCCATGGCCTTATCTGGAGGAAAGACCCTGGCCGGATTATTCAGGCCTATGTGGAATGGAGTCAGGGGAAGGCAGGGAAAAAGATTCTCGTCATCTACGATACCATGTGGGGAAGTACAGAGATGATGGCAAAGGCCATTCTCAAAGGTTTGATTGAGGGAGGGGCAGAGGCAAGGCTCCTCCACCTCAGATCCAATCACCGAAGCGATATTATTGAGGAGATGTTGGAAACCAAAGGTATCCTTCTGGGATCTCCGACTCTGAACAATGGAATGTTCCCGACCATGGGAGATTTCCTTACCTATATGAAGGGATTGAGGCCAAAGGGAAAAGTTTTTGGGCTATTTGGATCCCATGGATGGGGAGGGGGGGCGATCAAAGAGATGCGAAGACATCTTGAAACGGAAAAATTTGAGGTCTGGGAGAAGGAACTAGCTGTCCAATATATTCCAAATTCCGAAGAATTGATGAGTGCCATTCAATTTGGAAAGGAATTCGCAAACAAGATCATTTAATTGCAGACTGCACATTGCCCCTACCTGGTGCAGGCAGGGATTTCAGATTGAGAAGATCTGAAATCTAAAATCTCAAATCTAAAATTGGATTAAATATCATGTCTGAGGAAATAGGTTCTTATAACCCGATTGTCATCGACCATTTTACGAGCCCACGGAATATGGGTGAAATGGATGATCCAGATGGAGTAGGGGAGGCTACGAATCCCGTCTGCGGGGATACGATGAGACTCTTCATCAAAGTGGGTGAAAACCGGATCATTGATGCGAAGTTTCTGACCTTTGGATGTGCTGCTGCCATTGCCTCTTCGAGCATCACCACTGAAATGATCAGAGGGAAGACGCTCGAGGAGGTTCTCGCCATTTCAAATCGGACGGTAGCGGAGGCCCTCGGTGGTCTTCCGCCTACTAAGATCCATTGCTCGGTTCTCGCCGAAGATGCACTCAATGCAGCCGTTTCGGATTATAGGAAGAGAAATAAAAGTTTATAATCTTTGTCTTGAGAAATGGAAGGAGGACTAAGAATGATGGGGAGGGAGAGTTGCCTCCGTCTCTTAAAAAGGATTGTCCGGGAGTCTCCTGCCGATCAAACAGAAGTTCTCCTGTTAACAGAGGATTCCTCCCTGACGCGTTTTACTCAATCCACCATTCATCAACATGTGGCAGAGAAGAATGGAACAGCTATCTTACGAGTTATTTCAGGAAAAAGGATTGCCGTCGTTACGACAAATATCCTTAAGCCCTCTTCACTCAAAGGTTCTCTCCAAAAAGCGCTCTCCCTTGTCAAGATGCAGCATCCCAATGAGGAGTTTAAATCTTTGCCTAAACCAAAACCCATTCCAGAGGTGAACACCTTTACAAAGGATATTGAGCGACTCACACCGGACAAAAGAGTGAAAGTGATCAAAAATCTCTTTTCTTTGGTGAAAAGGAGAGGATTCAAGGTTTCAGGCGCCTTTTCTCATGGAAAGGTGGAGCTTAGCGTGGTGAATTCCTTGGGGGTGGAAGGCTATCAAAGATATTCTGACCTGTTTTTCCATCTGATCGCAGAGGATGGAAGGGGATCGGGTTATGCCAGTTTCGTATCGAGGGACCCTGATCAGTTAAATATCGAGGCCCTGGCCGAAGAGGCAGTGGGAAAGGCTTCGAGAGGAGAACCGATTCAGATCGACCCGGGAGAATATGAGGTCATTTTAGAACCCTATGCGGTGAGTGAACTTCTCTCCTTTCTGGGGTATTTGGGTTTTCATGCCCTGGCACTTCAGGAAGGCAGAAGTTTCTTCTGCAATGCCTTGGGCAAGAAGATGGTGGACGAAAAGGTGACCATTTATGATGATGGTCTTGACCCGGAAGGATTGCAAGTTCCTTTTGACTTTGAGGGAATTCCGAAGGCGAAGGTGATTTTCTTCGAGAAGGGGGTAGCGAAAGGGGTGACTTATGATTCCTTTACCGCAGGTCGAGAGGGAAAGGAGTCGACAGGGCATGCTCTCATTGCGCCGAATACGGAAGGCCCCATTCCCTTTAACCTCTTCATGAAGGGCGGTGAATCTTCCTTGGAGGATATGGTCAGGTCTGTCCGTAAGGGAATTTATGTCACCCGATTCCATTATATGAATATCGTCGAACCCATGAAAGCGGTGTTGACCGGGATGACCAGAGATGGGACCTTTTTGATTGAAGAGGGTGAGCTGAAGAGCCCCATAAAGAATCTGAGGTTTACCGAATCGATTCTTAAGGCCCTCTCTCGTGTGAGCGCTGTTTCCAAGGACCGAAGGGTCTGTTCGGAGGGTACGGTCTATTCGAGACGTTTTGTCACTGGAGTGATAGCTCCTGCGATTAAGGTGGACGGGTTCAATTTTTCGGGAATCTCAGCATTATAAGTGAGCTAAAGTTTAGAGTGACTAAAGTGAGCTAAAGTTATGGACAACAAGGAATTCTCGAAGTTGCTTGAAAAGAGGACCCGTGATTTTGCAGTCCGGATCATAAAGTTATCGGCTGCTTTGCCCAATACACCTGAAGGCAGGGAGATAAGAAAACAGATTACCAAATCAGGGACTTCCGTTGGAGCAAATTATCGCGAAGCGAACAGAGCCAGAAGCAGAGCCGATTTCCGAAATAAGATAAAAATCTGTGAGAGCGAGACCAGTGAAACGCAGTATTGGCTTGAAGTGATTGGAGAACTCGGGTGGTTATCGCCCGAAAGATTGAAACCCGAATATGATGAATGTGGCGAGCTTTTAGCAATTTTTACTTCTATTGGCAAAAGA
>Ga0209635_10005300_pt1 | contig 10154 bp, 10 predicted proteins | sample DeeMarSWOR230_32_FD_187463 | JGI IMG/M metagenome (GOLD analysis project Ga0209635, IMG submission 187463) | Marine sediment microbial communities from White Oak River estuary, North Carolina - WOR-2-30_32 (SPAdes) (version 2) | ecosystem: Environmental > Aquatic > Marine > Intertidal zone >...
AGTATCGGTTAAACGCTGCATTACTTTAGTACTCATCGGGGTCGATACTCACCGACACCTTGCCACTGCTGTCAATGCGCCACACCCCTTCATCGTGGTGCCTGGGAAGCTTATCGAGGAAGTCTGGATAAAAATAGAACCTCTTTCCCCCCTGAGTGAAGCTGGCGTCGAAGTCTATTAGGGCATACTCGCCAGATAGCGGTATCTTGCCTTCAACGGTGGGCCAATCCCCGTTCGATCGAATCATGTAGTCGCTAACGGCATTCTGCATGGCGTGTAAGTCCGCTTTCAACCCCACCTCGCGGGCCTCGCTGAAAAACCCGGTGACTATGAGAATAACCACAGCTACTATGATCCCGATTATCAGCATCGCGATCGCAAGCTCCAGCAGGTTCCAGCCGCCCTCCCTATCCTTCTTGGTTATCATCTTCCCTCACTCTAAATAAATAGGATTTCGTACTTAATCTACAACGGCGAGGCCAAAGCCGTCAAGCTCGATTGATACCAATCTATGATGTTCTCACCCCAAATCAGCGAGACCATAGCGCCCACCACCAGGAACGGCCCAAAGGGTATGGCGTCCTTTTTTTTTACCAGCCGTGATATCAGCAGAACCGCAGCCACAAGCCCGCCAGCTATGATGCCCACCAGCAGCGCAACCAGCACCAGAGGGAAACCGTTTACCAGCCCGATAAGAGCGGCGAGCTTGACATCGCCCGCACCCATCCCACCGCGCGAGATCAGATATGGCAGCATCATGAGACCAAATCCTATCGCCCCCCCCAGCAGTGAGCTGAGGGCAATCCCGGGCCCCACCTCGGGCCAGAACTCCTCGAACCCAGCCCAGAAAAACGAGAGGACAAGGGCGAGTACCACCGCCGGCAAGACCACAACGTTAAGAATCAGCCCCTGCTCCAGATCGATGACGAATATGAGCAGGAAGAGGCTGGCATAGATCAAAGCAATAGCAAGCTCGAGGCTGAGCCCGTAATGCCACGCCAGCAGTCCGAAAATGGCGGCGGTGGCAAATTCCAGAATAGGCAGTCGAATTGGAATTCTAGCGCCACAATAGCGGCAGCGACCCCGCAGCCACAGATAGCTGAACACAGGTACCAGGTCAATTGCCTTAAGGCTTCGCTGGCAGTTGTCGCAACGCGAAGCTGGCCTGATGATGGACTGGTCACGTGGGAGGCGGTCACTGCACAAATTGAGGAAACTGCCTACTGAGAGGCCAAAGAGAACAAAGCTAACCGATACTAAAGCTGCCATCACCTCATTTCAATCGCAACAGGCAAATCTGAGCCAACTGTCATTGGTTACCAGCTACTCAGCTCTGCGGCTGTTTCGTCATCTACCATTTCTCTCTGAGCATCAGTCCCACGTTGGTCAAGAACTGCGCCATAGGGAAATTCGGCGGATATTCCTCGATGGGCTCAACACCAACAACTTCGCGTCCAGTTACTTCCGTTATTTCTATAGCCAGTTTAGGGTCTAGAGCAAGTTCACCGCTGAAGTAAACAACAGCCTCGGGGTCGAGTTGTGCGTCACGATAGGTGCGGTTGTAATAATCGATGGTGAAGGGAAGCTCACGCAGGAGATTCTCGGATGCCACATCAGGTGTGGGATTGGCATCTTTTATCGGAATGCTGCGGAAAAGCCCAGGGAAGAACTTGTCTACAATGACCACTTCAATGTTATCCACCTCACCGTGCACGATGACACCACTCTTGCAGTTCACTGCGCGGACTAAGGCAAAGGGTTTTAGCTCCATGCCTCTTACTGTCACCCCCGCAGCACGACAAGCCTCCATTAAACTAGTAATGCTATTCTTGGGTACAGCGAGGGCATAAACCTGCTGCTTCTGCGCATCTTCTCCAGACAATTCCGGAGACAATTCTTGCCAGTAGACAAAATCGGCGTCCACGGAGCTCGGCATGGTCCTCCTTATCTCCCGGCCAACCATTTCTTTCATATTCTTTTTCGTCACTCCCGGTAGGGTGATCGTCTGCGTTGCACTTCCCGTGCTGGACACTGCGCAAACTACCCCCCTGTTAGGAATACCATTCTCCCTAATCGCCTCAGCCATAACGCTGCCCACTCCTTCAGGCGAAGAGATCAGCCCCTCTCTCACCAGATTGGAACTGAGAGGAACACTATACCAGCTCTCGATCTTCCTCCCCGAGAAGACAAGCAGTCTCAAGGTCATGCTTTCTACCGTAAAAGCCATTTGGCGACGATCAAATAACCTCATGGTCCTCTGCCTCCCTCTATCACTCGGTGATAACCACTATAGTGAACTTGCCCTGCCAGCTTCCTCCCGAAGCGCTCAAACTCACATCCTCGATCCTAATGCTGTTGAAACGCCCTCTCTCTATATACTTAATGAGCGAGATGATGTTCGTCAAGGTCCCCTTTACAGTTACTTCCGTCTTATAGGCGTGATAATTCTTGCCGCCGATACTCTCGCTGCCAACTGCGGAAGCGGGCATGACTGCAGTGATAGTTACCGAATACTGAGGCGCTCCATTTGCCACATATATCATCAGATCAACAATGGGCACCTCCTCTGGGAATCGGGGCTTGGCGGACAGTTGGGTTTCCTCAGCCTGCAGAGTAGCCAAGTCGTACGCAGCAAGAGTACTAATCCGGTTAATTTCAGCAAGGGCCCGATCTTTCTCTACGTCATCCAGGTCGCCCTCAGCCGATTGCCACTGTAGTAACATCATGATAACGGCAACCAAAAGGATGAGAACTACCGCGATGAGGGCGGCGAGGCGGCTGTTCTGTCTCAGCAACTCTATCATCCCCCACCCCCAGGCGCGACGCTGACAGTTAGCGAAAAGGTCGCGGAGTTAAGTTTGGGCCACCCGGATAGTATGAATTTCGTGTCCCTGTCCAGGGAGCGGCCGTAGCTAGCTATTGTGCTGTAACCTGAGGACGTACCTCCTATTACGAGAGTATTTCCTTTCTGGGTAAGCTCACCTAGTTCCATTCCCACACCCGTAGGCTTTAGAGCCTGCACCCTTTCCAGAGCACTCCCCCACAATATCCTGGAGGCCACGAAGGATTCATAACTCTTCGTCAGTGTATCCAGCCTGTCGACTGAGCTCTTCAACGCCTGACCCTGCTGGCGGATATTATTGATCTGCTGGTTGACTTGGTCTATGCTCTTCTCCAGATCCGCCATCTCGGCTTCCGCGTTACTCTTCGCGTCGTACAGGAGATAGCAACCACCAGCCAGAGCCAGGATGAGTAATATCAGAAACAAGGTCCTCGTCTCTACAGCAGGTCGGGGACGCAGCTCTTCAGGTAGCAGATTGATATCAATGTTCATTCTACCTTTTCTCCTCCGACTTCATAGTTGCCTTGATAGTAGTATGTTTGCCAGCTCTTTTCAACCCCCCAAATTTCCTAATCCCAGGGGGTACTTTGTTGCCTTTCCTCTGTCATAGGTCATAACATAGGCAATCTCCAATGCATTAAATATAGTATGACTATTGAGATCTAGCACGAAGTCTTGGTTTGTTTTGCCGATATCCGGGTCGCCTGTTACTCGATGTGGTTCCCGAGTTGCCGAGGCTACATGCTGGGCAACAGCATCAATGTCGTAGGTATCGTCAGGTGTAGGCACCTCTGCTGTCTCGCTCTTTTCCTCGATACTAATCCGGCAACACATCAACCATCGAATAGATAGAGCTGTATAATGTCACCGCAACAAGCCCAATTATCAGTCCCACGCCGACGGTGAGTAACGGCGTCAGCGTCCCGGTAACCTGAGAGATGGCCCTATCCGCCTCCTCCTCGTAGAAAGTAGAGACCTTAGACAACTGTCCCTCCAGGCTCCCCGCCTCCTCACCTACCGCTATCATCTCGGGCATCAGCGCCGGGAAAATGCCATCCGCAGCCACCGCCTGGGAGAAAAGCTGTCCATCCCCCACCCTAGAGCGAACACCACTCACAGACTCAGATATCACGGTATTATCAGTTGTTTCTGAGGTCAGTTTCAGAGCATCAAACAGTGATACACCGGCTCCTACCAGCATGCTCATATTGCGGCAGAACCGGGATAACCCCGCCTTAAGTACCGCCTGCCCTATTATGGGGATTCTTAGCATCACCATATCTTTCCTCCGCTTCCCCCCCGGCGTCCTGACATAGAAGTATCCTCCGACACCTATCACCACCACGCCCAAAATAATGTACAAGAAAGCAGCCTCGAAGAAGTCGCTCACTGCTACCAGCCCTCGGGTCATCGGTGGCAAGTCACTCCCGAATTCGTTGAACATATCTGTCAGCGCAGGAACTACCTTCGCCATCATCACAACTATGGCGCCAATTGCGAGCAGCAGAACAAACGATGGGTAGGCCAGGCTGCGCTTCACTTTGGACGCAGTGGCCTCGTCTCTCTCCATGTGCGCGGCTGTATCCCTCAATACCTGGGAGAGGTTGCCGACCTCCTCACCCGTCCGCAACAGGTAGACATAAAATGTCGGGAAAACAGCAGGATGTTTGGCGCAGGCCTGTGAGAGTCGGCTTCCCTTTTCAAGATCACTTATCACTTCCTTCAGCACAGCTTTCAATCCCCGTTTTCCAAAGCGACTTTGTATCGTCAACGCCCGCAGGATGGGTATACCGGCATCAAGGAGGCTAGCCATGTTTCTGCTGAATTGTATTACATCACGCCGCTTCACACCGTAAAGTGAGGGCAACGCCTCGTGTAGCGCGGGTATCTCAAGCTTCTTCTTCAACTGAATGATTGTAAGCCCAGAGTCCCACAGCATCTGCTCGGCATTGGCCTCCGAGTCAGCGACCAAGACTCCGCTGACTGGACTTCCATCGCTTGCGCTGGCAGTGTATCTGAACTCCATTGCCACACCTCCTACAGGTTTATACTATGTAACATCCTAACTTAATGTCCCTACTACTCCAGCAGTACTTTTGTCCTTTAAATATAGAAGAGAGTCGAGAATTAAAGGTAATCATAGGATAGTAAACACATTGCGCAGTATTTCTCCAGGAGTGGTCATCCCATCCTTGACCTTTTGCATGCCATCACGATGCATTGAGATCATACCCTCTTTGATGGCCTCTTCTTTGAGTTCACCGGCAGATGCATTCTTCATTACCATTTTTCTCAAGTTATCGCTAAGAGTGAGTAATTCGTACACCCCCACTCGACCCAGGAAACCGCTGCGTGAGCAGAAGTTGCAGCCTCGGCCAACTGAGAATTTGTCCGCGGTCTCACCCATCTCCGCCTCGTAGGCTGCAGCTTCAGAGGGGGAAACTTCAGCCATTTGGTGGCAATAAGTGCAGGTCCGCCTCACTAATCGCTGGGAAAGGCTGCCAATCACCGCCGAGGTAACCAGGAAAGGCTCTACACCCATATCAATCAAGCGGATGACAGCACTCACAGCGTCGTTAGCATGGATTGAACTCAGCACCAGATGTCCAGTGATTGCCGCCTGAACGGCAGTGGAAGCAGTCTCAGCATCCCTTATCTCACCTACGAGGATGATGTCAGGGTCGAGGCGCATGATTGCCCGCAACCCCACGGGGAAAGTGATACCAGCCTGCCGATTTACCTGAATCTGGTTAATGCCCTTGAAGCTATACTCGATTGGGTCTTCAATGGTCATTATGTTACGCTGCTTAGCATCAAGCCGTTGCAACGCGGCGTACAGGGTGGTAGTTTTGCCTGAACCTGTAGGGCCATTAACCAAAATCATCCCGAACGGCGACGCCAATAGCTTTTCAAATGGCTGCATAACCAAGGGGCTCATCCCCAAGTCGGGCAGTTTTATCAGCAGCATAGATTTGTCCAAAACCCTCAGCACCGCCATCTCCCCATGCCCACTCTCAACGGTGCCTACCCGAAAATCAACTTTCTTATTGGCTACAGTAGCGCTGAACTGGCCATCTTGGGGACGGCGCCGCTCAGCAATATTCAGGTTAGCCATCACCTTAATCCTGGTGAGGATGGCAGTATGAACCCCCAGCGGTAGACGAACTGCATCGTGCAGCACGCCATCGATCCTATTTCGCACAAGCAGGCAATCCTCTTGCGGCTCAATGTGAATATCCGAGGCTCGATCCCGTACTGCCTGCGTAAGCATCATGTCTATTGCCTGCACGATAGGGGCTTGCCTAAGTGCATCGATCTCCGAGACTTCTGCTCCCTCTGCCTCCATCTTCAGGTTGAGCCCTGCTATCTGGCTGACTTGCTGCTGAATCTGCGCGCTCAACGTATAGTTGGCATCTATAGCGTCATCGAGACTCATGCCAACGGGAATAACCGTCTCAATCCTTTTTCGGGTCAAAGCAGCGATGCTATTCACAGTGCGAAAATCCTGCGGCTCATTTGTAGCTATGGTCAGAGTATCACCCTCTACTGAAATCGGTAGGATGTGGTGCTTCCTAGCCATTTCCTCAGACACCAAAGCGATAGCTTCAGGCTGGACCTCCAACTGAGCCAGGTTAACCACGGATACACCATATTTCAAGCTGAGAACGGAGCCCAAAACCTCGGAGTCTACCAGCCCCTGCTCCACCAGCACCTCGCTCAACTTTTTATCAGTTCGAGCCGCAATCTCCTCGGCAGCCTTTAGATCCGAATCGCTAATGAAAGACCCTTTCACCAGCGCCTTGCCCAGCTCGCTATTCTCCTGTGAGGAATCCGAGTCAGCCATCTCCCTTTCTCCTGCGGTACTCATATGCCGCCGTAAATATGGCCTCAAATCTAACTAGTTATTATACCACAATGGGTGAATCCTACATACAAATGTCAACCAGGGCGCTCAGCCAACGCTTCTTCTCCTGCCTCCCTAAGCTAAAACTTCGATAGCCAGCAGAGATGACGCTTCGCTAGCCAATCGAGTTAGACCCCGCTAAGGGCGGAAAAGGGACAGGCGCTAGTCCCATCGTATTGCCAGCAAATTGGGAGCCTTGCCTAGCGCCTCCCAAAAGTGTCATACCTAGCTAAGAAAAGGAGCTGGAGGTGCCTTTGTCACAGATTCCTCCTTTTGCCGTCGGCGGGTAACGTAGGGAGCCAAGTCCTTCTCCAGCTGCTCCGGCCTTTGTGCCCGGAGTATAGCATCCTCGACGCTGATAATATTTTTTCTCACCGCATCTTCAAGAGCTTGGTCAAGGGTTTGCATTCCACTTTGACTGCTGGTCTCAATCACCGAGACAATCTGGTGAACCTTCCTCTCCCGAATGAGATTCCGAATTGCAAAGTTGACCAACATTATCTCGAGTATCGGTACTCTCCCATTGCCGTCAACACGCGGCACCAGAACTTGTGACAGTACCGCCTCCAGCACCAGCGACAACTGTACCCTAACCTGCTCGTGCTGCGAAGGGGGGAACTCGCTAATAAGGCGATCGATAACATTAGCAACACCCTGGGTATGTGCTGTAGCCACCACCAGGTGGCCTGTTTCGGCGGCAGTTATGGCTGCAGCCGTGGTAGCCACATCACGCATCTCTCCAACGAGGATTACATCGGAATTCTGCCGCAGCGCATGCCTCATCGCCGAGGCAAATGATGTAGTATCGTCACCCAGGTCTCGCTGAACTATGACACACTTCTTATTAGTGTGCAGATATTCAATGGGATCCTCAACCGTGACAACCTTTCTGCTCACCCTCTCATTGAGGTAATTGATCATGGCAGCCTGAGTGGTTGACTTGCCGCTGCTTGTAGGGCCGGTAACCAAAACCAGCCCTTTTCGCTTAAGGATCAAGGTCTTACAAATGTCAGGAAGGCCCAACTCATCGATACTAGGAATCCTAACAGGCAGACAACGGATGGTAAGCGCGATACTACCCCGCTGCATAGAAGCATTGACCCTGAAACGGCCCACCCCAGAGATACTATAGGCAAAGTCAAGCTCTAACTCTGCATAGAAAGCCTCCCGCTGCTTCTCCGATGTGATAGACTCCAAGGCTTCCTCGGTTGCCTGAGGAGTCAGCGGTTCGTTTCCCATAGGCACGAGCTCATGGGAAATGCGGAGCATAGGACAAGCTGGCACAACAAGGTGAACATCAGAGGCACCCCACTGCATAGCTACCCTAAGAAGTTCATCAATGTCCACTGCTCACCTCAATCTATGAGTTTCCACTGGACTTCGTCTCGCCTTTGCCTCCTTCGAAAGCTGGGCTTCCTTTTGAGCAATGAAGGCCCTTGCAATGTCGGGATCGAATTGAGTGCCAGCACAGCGCTCTATTTCATCCATAGCCTGCTCGGGAGACAATTTGCCCTCACGGTAGGGACGTAAAGATGTCATAGCATCATAAGCATCAGCTACAGCCAGAATTCGAGCGTCGAGGGGAATATTCTCACCTTTCAGCCCTGCAGGATAGCCACTGCCATCCCAGCGTTCATGATGGTATTGGATGGCAGCCAGACACCCACTTAAGCCGCCGACGTGCTTCAGTATCGCTACCCCCAGCTTAGGATGGGCGCGTATCGACTCCCAGTCATCAGCACTCAAAGCGTTCGTCTTGAGAAGTATCCCATCAGAGACTCCAATCTTGCCAATGTCGTGCAGCAACGCGGCCGCTCGGATTGTGGCTATCCGCTCTTCTGAGAAGCCAAGCGCCTCGGCAATCTCCGTCGCATATCTGCTGACCTTCTTCGAATGTCCGTAAGTATAATGGTCCTTGGCATCAACTGTGGCTGCCAGGGCATATATCGTGCTCAGTACCCCCGGCTCCCCTTCCAGGCTAGCCTTCGTTCCTGTTGCGCGCGAATGGGTCACATCAGAGGCCAAGGATATTCGATTTCTCCCCGCTTGCTTGCTATGATATAAGGCTGCATCCGCCGCCTGAAGAATCTCTTCTCGCATAACGCCTTCAGTGGGCCACGAAGCTATGCCCATGCTACAAGTCAATGCAATCCCTTTGTGATCCATTTCGCTTTCGATTCTCTTGCGTATCCTCTCCGCCACGGTGTGGGCATCCTCAAGAGATGCCTGCGGCAGAATAATGGTAAACTCGTCTCCGCCGTAGCGAAAAGCCATATCTATGCCTCTGATTGTGCCTCTTATGTACTGCCCTATTTCCCTGAGGATTTCATCGCCCGCTAGATGACCGTAGACATCGTTATACATCTTGAAAAGGTCCATATCCAAAAAGAGTAATGAGAATATATCGCCAAAGCGAGAACACCTGGATATCTCCTCGTCAAGGCGCTCATGAAAATAGCGATGATTATATAATCCCGTCAACTCATCGATATGAGCCCTCTCCCTAGCTTGAGCATAAAGCTGAGCATTCTCTATAGCTACCGCCGCTTCATGGACCAGCGTCGTGACCAGATCTATGTCATCGCTTGAGTAGTGACCGCCCGATTCTTTACTGCTCAGTGCAAGGATCCCGACCAGCTTGCCTTTGCTCTTCATCGGCACAAGCAGATCTATGTCTACTCCTTCAGTGATATCTTTTTCCACCTGCCACAGCCCCTTAAACTCCGGCGCAATATCTATCAACTCCCGAGAGAGAGGCTCATCCTCTCTGTCAAGCCAGTTCACGACTGGGCTATCCTTACTCAGCTTTATCGGTATAATCGGCTCTCCTTCGACCAGCCGCTCGGCGAACTCCGAGCTGAAACCACCATTTATAGGAAGTAAAAGACTCGCCTGGGTGGCACTCACCGCCTTTGCTATCGGTTTCAACATCGCCTCTGCCAACTCGTCCAGATCGATAACATTGCTCATCCTCCGAGCGAAACTGAGCACCAGCTGCCGATACTCATAGGTCTCCCTGTAGAAGAGCCTATCTACGCCTTTTTGAACGAGCGTCCTCAGCGGGTTGAACAGCATGGCCATAACAAATGCCATGGCCAGAATAGCTGCTATACTGGCGGAGCTGTTCCGGTTCTGAACAAAGTTGTGCAAGGCTAAGAGCATAACCAGATATGAGGCGGTGATAAAAACAACTACGGATGAGTAAGCTAGGCCTTTTCGTACGATCAGTTTAATATCGAGTAGCTTGTATCTCATGATAGCGTAAGTGATGATTAGGGCATTGGCGAGGTGACCTACGTGATCCAGTGAATATTTTGGAAAAGGAGGCACAGCAGTTCTTACGCTGAAAATCACCAGCAGAGTAACCCCCACCAACAGATAAGTAACCCTATTTCAAAATATTCACTG
>Ga0209635_10005301_pt1 | contig 10154 bp, 5 predicted proteins | sample DeeMarSWOR230_32_FD_187463 | JGI IMG/M metagenome (GOLD analysis project Ga0209635, IMG submission 187463) | Marine sediment microbial communities from White Oak River estuary, North Carolina - WOR-2-30_32 (SPAdes) (version 2) | ecosystem: Environmental > Aquatic > Marine > Intertidal zone >...
GTATGAAGTTCCACGTATAATTCTTAGAAAACTTGAAGAAGATGTAGGATTAGTATTCAAAGAGATGTATCGAATAAAACTTGATAGTATGTGTTGTGGAGCTGGTGGTGGAGTAAGAGCAGGATATCCTGAATTTTCGATAAGAACTGCAAGTCTTCGATGTGATGAGGCAAATGCTGTTGGAGCGGATATCTTAACAACCGAATGTCCCTTTTGTTGGAGAAATCTCTCCGATGCGAATGAACAGTACAATCACGGCATGAAAGTTATGGGAGTTCTTCAAATGATTACAGAATATAATCTTTTAGAGATCTTACAAAAACTAAATGAAAAAGATTTCTTTACACCATCTATTAGAGAAAATATGGAAGAGATCCTAAAAAAATGAGCAAATAGCTCATTAAAATTTTATTTCTTTTTTTACCTTTAATATATTAACAATTTCTTTATAGATTTGAATAATCTTAATCAGAGAAGTTTTTTCATTTTACAATACTAGATTTAAAAACAAAATAATCTAACTGTTAATTTAATGGTTTTGCTGGTTCTTGGTTCTTCCATATATTTTGGGTTCAATTAAATCAGAATCAAACTATAGAAGATTCATTCGAATATGCTAATAATTATGTTCCTGCTGAGCAAAAGATACCTATTATTCAAATACAAAACCCGCAAATATACGATAATTTAGGAATAAAAAACACCTGGTCTTTTACCAGTGATCCTCCATTATGATACATTAATTATTCAAAATTTTTTCTTTATAGATATTTTTATTTTATAGATTTTAAATTACATATATAATAATGCAAATTTCAATGATAACCAGTTTTCTAAACATATCTTATTTTATTCACGTAAATTTAAATTCCAATTAGAATTTATTCTAATTTAATAGAATAGCTATAAATAATAATATTGAAAATAGTGTTTAAAAAAGATAAAAAAATTATTGTTCTTTTTACAATTATGGTTATAACAGTAATTTTAATAATACCAATTACTCACTTTTATCGTTATTTAGGCAAACCATCAGATTTAAAAACCAATCTGGTCAATAATAATGCTTTATTAATTGCTCAAAGCCCTACAAATGATACAACTGCACCAATTATCACTTTCATTCAACCATCTGAGAATCATACAATAATAAGGAAAAATTCTTACCTATTAATTGCTAATATAAGTGACGATCATCCTCCTTCATATGGAAATGTTTCAATTCAAATATCAAATCAAACTTATTTCTTATTTAATGCTACAATGAATTATAATGGTGAAAATCAATGGAGTTTTAATTGGGACAATATTAGTTCATATCCTAATAATAACATATATAAAATTAAAGTTTGGGCAATGGATTCATCACAAAATGAAAATTATGGTTGGTCTGAAGAATTTTATATATCTCTAAGTATATCTACTACACTAACGTTCTTAACCTTTTTAATTTACATTTTGGTAGTTTCCTTAATTTTTGCGGGAATAATTGTGTATGCAAACAGAAAGATTTATCGTAAATCATCAATGAAAAAAAAGAGAAAAAATAAAATGTCTTATTGATGATTAGAAAGCTTTTTTTCTAATTTTTTATTCTTAGGAAATTCTAATAACTTAACAGATTATAAATTGAATTAGTATATGAGAATTCCAATATTAGATATATATAAGTCCCATATTTTCGATTCCAAAAGAATAAATGTATATATTTTCATTAATCACAAAACACAAATTTAACATCTCTGGGGCTTATATAGTATTGAGTAACGTGGAAGAGAAATCTGCTTATCCATACATAACAAAATTCAAGAAAGAGCCATTTAAATCTTTTATAAATGTTAAAAGAAGAGATATTCAGAATTTTTATTACAGTGAATATAATATATTAGTTGAATTCTATCAATATTTTAATAAAATCTTAACAAATGATCCCCAGCTTAATCTAGAAAATGTTTTTTGGCTGCTTTTACTAAGGAAATACCTAAAAGAAGAGAAAAGAAAGAATAGAGATGAAATATTTGGTTTTATTAAAAAATGTGAAGTTCAGCAACATGAACAAATAGGATTCAAATTCACACCATTCTCTGAAAAAAATCCTGATATTTGTTCTACTTTTTTTGCGTTATCCAGTCTAAAAACTTTAGGTCTTTTAAATGAATATCTAATTTCCGAAGGAAGAACTCAAGTTAGAGAGCAAATCAAAAATTTTGTATTATCACATAAGAAGGGCAATAAATTTTTACACTGCCAAGAAAAGGATTGTGAGATTTGTAAAAGTATCTCATCTCCAAAATTGTTATACTTTGTTATGGAAATTTTTACAATCCTAGGAGTTGATATTCGTGTAAATAGAGAACAATTTCGCTCGTATATCGGGGAAAAGAAAAAAGATTCTTCTTTAATTTTTAGATTACTATGTTTTAAATATCTAGATTTAGATTTTGAAGTAAAAGATAGAGAAATTCAATTGCTACAACAGCTTCAAAAAGAAAGTGGAGGTTTTAGTTTTAATCAGAGTGATAATATTGACATTACTTTCTGGTTAGTCTATGTCCTTGAATTGTATTCATGGTTATTAGATTATAATCCCGCAGGGATCTATTCTTTCATAAATAAAAGATTAAAAGAAATATTGAATTCGCAAGATAATTGGAATTATGCTATATTAAATGATACTTCAAAATTAATCATTCTTTTATCAATTGTGTGGAAGAAATTTATTGATGAAATTGAAAGAGTGTTATTTAAGCAGCTAGAAAAGGAAAAATATATTGATATTAATCAGTTAAAATCAACTTTTGGTTTAGCAGAATATATAGAAGAACTTATTTTATATATCAACCTTAATTATAATTTTAAATTACAGGTTTTAGATAATCAGCGTGAATTCAAGAATTATATCAGTAATTTTAGTCATGGAAAGAAAGAATTTTTTCAAAATTTCTATGATAAGCTTAGTAATAAGAGTATTATTTCTCTTTCAGAGCTTTTTAAAAGATATAAAGCAGATCATTTAGAGTCATTGAAATTGAAAGAAGAGGTTTTCCCAATAATCAAAGACATGGTAAAAAAAAAACTTTTTATTGGTAATATTAGAATTAAAAAGGTATTTTTAGGATTCAAGACAAAGTATTTATTCTATTTAAAATATCTTTTGAAGAAAATTATTGTATGCGATGTGGATTTAAATACTGAAAGGTTATATGAAGAAAAAGAAAAACTAGATGATATTAAAAATGATATTTATAACATGACTTTAAAATTAAGAAATGTAAGTGCTCAAATTCGAGAAGAAATAGACAGCTATCTTTTAATTAATGAAATTGATTATGCCAAGGAGCGTTTAAAATTTATTGTACGCGATGCTTTAATGGAAGCCGATTTTTTAAATGAGAATATTGAAAGCTCTTTTAATGAAGTTCTTACATATATTAATATACAAGCGAGTTTAGGGTCAGAGATATCCCAGTGGAAAAAAGCATATTCTATATTACAGAAAAGATTAGTAGAAGTAGATTCATTTCTTAAAGGTAAAATTCAAGAAAAGGAAGAACTAAGAAATTTAACTGGTTTATTGGAAAACTTAGAGGAAAAAATAATTATTATAGAAGAGGATTTAATCAAGAAATTAGATACATTCAGGAAAAACTTTACAGAAAATCTTGAAAAGGGATATAATAATGAAAAATTAGATATCATTATTCAAAGCTTAGACCGCCTTTCTCAAAATGTGAGGAAGTATGACCAAATAATATATGGTGTTTCTCAAAAGATTACTGTTAAAGAAAAGAAAATTGTTAAAAAACATAAGAAAATAATTGATAATTGGATAAGAGTTAAAGAGCAATTCGAGGTTGAATTTAATTTTTATATTGATGGATTTCAATTTTTCAACAGTAATTTACAAAAAATAGAGGAAATAAATGAAGAAATAAAAGCGGATATAACAGAAATTGGTAAGAAAGCTAGAAGTAAAATAAAAGCAAATGAATTTCAAGATGCCTTCAATTTTACAAAAACTGAATATGATCTTTTGATGAAAGAGAAATTAACTGAAATTAAAGAACTTCAATCAATTATAAAACGAGAGGTACGAAAGAAACAGAAACTTTATTTACTATACCGTCATTTACAAGAGGTTTTAGAAAATTTAGAAACAGAAGTAATTGAATTAATTGCAAATCAAGTTAAAATTCTAAAAAATTATATTATAGAAGAAAGAAATAAATCTAAAATAGAGGATTTTGATAACTTTATTTCGCAAGAAAGCTTAAAATTGAAAACTAAATTGAATTTAATTAAAGCTAATTTTGATAAATCCGAAAACTTAAAAATTGACATGGTTATCAGAGATTTTGATGATCTTCAAGAGCATTTTAACAAAGCAAATAAATCCTATTTGAAAAAATTGAATGAACATACTAAGAATATTGAGAATTTTAAGGAGCAGTCGGAATTGAGTATTATTCAATGGGAAAAATTCAATGATTCTTTCAATAATGAGATTTCAACTTTAAAAGATGAATACATCAATAAAATTATTTCAAATAATGTAAACAAAATAGTAATTGAAAAAAAAACTAATAATGTTAAATTAAGTGATTTAAAGAAGGAAGTAAAACTATCATGTAAAACTCTTATCAATAGATTAAAAGATATGATTGATATTTCGAAAATAAATGCACAACTTGATGAAGAAGATAAATCTATTTTAGTATTTACACAATACTATTATCTAAATAAAGAACTTAAGAATTATATTGATAATAATTTACTAAAATCAAATAGGGAAAGAATCGGAAAAATTCTTGCATTATATGATTCGAGTATTAGGAATAGAACATTGAATATAAATATGTTAGAACTTCAAAACAGAATTAAGGATTTAAGAATTTTCGATGGATCATTTCCTAACAAATTCTATAAAAAAGTTAAAGAACTTAAAATTGTTCAAGAAAGAGAAGAGTTCATTGAAACCAAAAAATATTTTGAATCGATTTTAGAGAATGAGAGAACAGCTATTAATAATATAAAAAATAGTCTAAAATTGTTTAACAAAATGCAAACTTTTATCGAAAAACAATTTGGTGTGCTTAATGTCGAATTGAGAGAATATAATAATAGAGTTTTCAAAAATGTGGAAGAGCATGATGATTATATAAAAATTCAAGAAAATTTTGATAGTAAAAAGTTAAACTTTAAGGAGAATTTCAAAAAAGCTCAATATAAAATTGAGAACCAAATAAATTTAGTTTTGAATGCAACGGAGGATTCACATAAGTTGATTCCTGAAATTAGGGAATCATATGTGAGAACAAAAAGTTCTTTTACAAATGATTATGAAAACAAAATACAAAAAATTAATGATCAGATTATTGCATTAAAGAATGAATCATTTCGCGAACAGTTATTAACTCTTGTTAATGACAATAAAATACATTTAAGTCAATTACTTGGTAACTTAGAAAGAAAAGTCGAAGATAATATTGAAATTAAAGAATTCAAGAAAAGTAATTTTATTATCCAAAAGCGAGCGAAAAGTATTGAAATAGAGATAAAGGAGGTTAAAAGAAAAGTTGATACGATATTTAAAGATTTCTCTAAAAAGTCGAAAAATTTCAAACAAATATCAAAATTTATACTAGATGATTTTAATAAATTTATCGATGAATATTCTGAGATCTTAACTGAAAAAGTAAAAGCTTTAGAGCGTTTGATATTAAAATCATATATTGATATGACAATAAAGGCTGTAGCAAATGAATATTTGACAATTGGCTTTTTGAACAATGAATTAAAAATAAAAAAACAAAATATTCAAGACCATTTATTAAACTTAATTAGCTCAGGACAATTAAAGGGTAAATTTGATCCTCGAATTTCAATATATTTCGAAAATCCAGAAGTTTTAGACGAATTAGATGAAACAGAATTAGAAGTTATAAAAAGCACTAATTATAAAGTCAATATGATGTTGCGCCACCTGAAAAATTTGGCTAGCCAATATGGCTCAATCATCGCTTTTTTTGCTTCGATAATTACTATTTCATATTATTTATTCCTTTTTAGTGGGAATAATCCTGTGATAATTGCGTTACCCATAGTTATTACGGTTCTAATTTTAGTATTTTATATATTAAGAAAAAGTAAAGAGCAAGAAATCAAGTGACAGTTATTGATTCTTTATTATTGAAATCAAATTATTTATACAAATAATAGATTCTAACTAATCAAAATCCATTACAAAATGGATCTGATTATTGATTTTTTTTAGATACCCAAGGAAACAAGCTTGATTTAAATGAATATTAAACTTATTATCAACTATATCTTCATCACGAGCAAGTTCCTGAAATCTTTTATAATTAATTTTTCCATTTTTACCGTAAGTTTTCACTAAATTAATCAAAGACTTGACATGTCTATTTAAATAAACTTTTTGCTTATCAAATTGCCTAGTTTTCTTACTCTTCATTTTAAGAATTTTTTCACGCAGAATAGATTCTTCAAATTTTATTAAGTCTGAATAAAAAGTAACTCCAAAATTTTTGAGGTATTTATATTCTTCACTATTACAGAATTCATCTAATTGGTTAAGGATGTCTTCTATAGAGCGATTTGCTAAATATTTTTGTTCTAATTCTCTTCTTTCCTTAAAGTTTTTAATAAATTGAGACTCCAGATAAATATCTTTTTGTTGGGGAAATTCAATTCTCTTACGTTCTAAGCTGTCTATTAAAATCAATCGTTCAGGATCAGATAGAACTGAATTCATGGAACGTTCCTTACGTCTGGAAACAATATAAAAGGGAATATCAACAGTTTCTTCTGTAACAAGTATATAACATCTACCGGGGCCATGTCTGCCAGTTCTTCCTCTTCTTTGAATTAGTCTAATTTCAGATGGAACAGGTTCATAAAAAATTATCGCATCAACATTTGGAATATCTAATCCTTCTTCAGCAACACTTGTGGCTATAAGAATGTCTATTAATCCGTCTCTAAATTGTTCCATTATTTCTATTTGTAATCGTTGGGGAAATCCGTTATCGTCTATTTTAGTTGCTTGACCAATAAATTTTTCAATTTTATATTGTTCTTTAAATTCATTTTTTAATAAGTTCTTAAGAAATTCTGCCATTTCACGGTATTGAGTGAAAACAAGAATTTTTTTGTTATTAAATTCTTCAAATTCCTCTTTTATAATTGATATTATTTTTTTTAATTTTGGATGAGAAAGATTTTTTTGTACTTCGCTTTCAATTACTGAATTTATATAATTGAAGTTTTCCGAATTGACAACTCTTCTAGCAGATAAAATATCTTTGCTAGCTTTATATTTAATTCTATTTAAAAAAGATTTAAAGAGAGTAATATCTTGTGTTTCTAATAAATCTTTAGCATGAAGTATAGAAATGCAACTTGAACAATAAGAGTACACAGAAGGGATATCAAGTTGATTTTCTTTAACTATGTCGATAATTTTTGGTGATCTATAATATAAACATTCCAAATATTCTTCCTTAGACATCTCTAGTGCATTATCTTTTTCGAAATGTAAAGATAATGTTAAATCACGAGATATTCCTAAGAAATCTAGCTTTGAATAATAGGGTTTATTTGGCGCTATTAATTTATTTTTAACAAAAAATCTTAAAAATTTTTCAAATAAATTATACCAAACAGCACTTATTTCCCTCAGTTCAATTGGTAAATCTATTAAATTGATGAATATATCGATATCATAAATATAATCTTTTACATCTTTATCTTGATAATTTTTGAAGATAATATTTTCAATATATAAGTTATCACATATTTGTTGAATATGCTCATAATCTTTCCCGGGGGAGGCTGTTAATCCTAGTATTAAAGGGTCTGGACAAGTATTAAGATATTCTTCTGAGATAAAATTATAAGCATAATTGCCTTTAGTTTTATGAGCTTCATCAAAAATCAATAGAGATACTTGTTTTAAATTGTATCTTCCTCTTATTAAATCATTCTTGATTACTTGTGGTGTAGATATTATAATTTTTGAACTGTTAAATAATAAAATTCTTCTTTCTGGAGGGATCTTGCCCGTAAAAGAGGTGATTTCCTCTAAATCAATATTAAGGAATTTCTCACATGAACTTTTATGTTGTGAAACTAAAGGCCGTGTAGGGGCTAGAATAATTATTTTAGCTTTTGAATATTTTTTCAAACTATTTGATATTAGTAAAATACCAATTATTGTTTTTCCTAGACCGGTTGGTAAAACCACTAAAGAATTTTTATTTTTACAACTATTGAAAATATTTTTTTGATAATCTCTATACAAAATTTGATTTTTTTTTAAGAAGGGCCCGTTTAAATATTGTTTAAGCTCTTTTTGCATCATAAGAATAACTGAAGTTTAATTACTTTTAAAAATAACATCGCTGTGAGATTTTTATAATATTAAATTGACGATTAACCTTATTGAAATTATTTATTAATTTAGAAATAACTTAATAAATACAATACAATTTAAGGATTTCATACATCTATTCTTATTCAATAGGGAAAAACAATACTTTTTTTTTAGTAACTTGTCTTTTAATTAAATTCCTTTCTTCAAGCATTTTTAAAGTTAATACAATCCATCCCCGTGCGACTTGGTGAAGAAGTCTACTTTCATTAGGATAAATAGCTTTAATAATTTCTTTTGGAGAAATACCTTTTTCTTTATTATCATAAATTATGTTTAATACTTGCTGCTCCCGCTCTTTTCTATGGGCTAATATATCTGAAATGCGTTCTTTTGGGTTTTCTATGGGACTTCCATGAGCGGCAAAAATTAATTTAAGATTAGGCAATTTCTGAATAGTTTCAATAGATTTTATATACTCTGCAACACTACTATTTGGAGGCCCAAGCCAAGTAGTTATAGATCTTAAAATATTATCTCCAGAAAATAATATACCCTTTTCCTCATTATAAAGAGATATATGATCAATAGCATGCCCAGGAGAAGGAAAAATCCTCCAATTTTCACCATTTATTATGATCTCTGTATCGTCATCAAAAATTTCTTCAGGATCGTTTATGTATGAAACACCGTATATACGCTGATAAAATAATCTCGAGCCTACATTTCTTAAAACATTTATAATTTTTCGTGTTATTTTTTTCCTAACTCTTAGATAATCTTCATAGGCATCTGTTTTAAAACTCTTAATAAAACTCTCCTTATCTTTTATAATTTCAGCACTTTTTTTCGTGAGAGATATTTTTACTCCTAAAGCCTTTCTTATTCTTTTCAAGCCGCTAAAATGATCAGGATGGCAATGTGATACAATAATTCTTGTAAGATTAAATTCTTTATTCTGTTCCTTATATTGTTCCTCAATTTTTTTTAATTCTGTAAGTAAGTGCTTTAGAGCCTTTTTTGTTCCATATCCTGCATCAAAAATTATTCCATCAGAACCAGCTAACACATATATATTTTCTGGTGGCTTTATTGCTCCAGATGTCCCTTTTTCTTTTATTAAAAAAATGTTAGGATAAACTTCTTTCATTCGATTTTGAAAAATAATAATAAAAAAAAAAATTTTTGAATTTTAAAAACTATTATAGATAACTTTTTTGTACATTTTTTACCTTATGTTTGTATATTTAAATTTTAGAGTTACTTTCTATATTTTATAGTAAATATTAAAATGGAATTCAATAAAATATAATATGATTTAAAATGTATTGTACTCATTGTGGTTCAGAAATACCAGATGATGCAAAATTCTGTCCTTTTTGCGCAGAACTTGTAGTTCGATCAACTAGTCCTCCAATTCAACCACCTCAACCACCTCAAGCACCACCCACACCATATCAAGGACCTGCAGTTGCTCCATCGAAATCATCGAGTACTGCAGGCGGAATTATTGCAGCTCTTTGTATCGTTTTCATAATTGGGATCGTATTAATAGCGTTTGGAACTCAAATGTTATACACTGTACCCAGCACAGCAATAACAATGCTAGTAATAGGATCTATTGTAATTCTTTGCATAGGATGTAGTGTATGTGGTGGAGTTGGTGGTAGAAGGCGCCGAAGAGGTTATGTTGGAGGAGGAGATTGCAGCGGTTGTGATTGCAGTGGTTGCGATTGTGATTGCGGAGGTTGCGATTGCTAAG
>Ga0209635_10005306_pt1 | contig 10150 bp, 8 predicted proteins | sample DeeMarSWOR230_32_FD_187463 | JGI IMG/M metagenome (GOLD analysis project Ga0209635, IMG submission 187463) | Marine sediment microbial communities from White Oak River estuary, North Carolina - WOR-2-30_32 (SPAdes) (version 2) | ecosystem: Environmental > Aquatic > Marine > Intertidal zone >...
TTATTTTAAAATAGAGATCTCGCAAACATTATGGAAAATATCAATCTTTATTAGAATCTTTTCAATAGGGTTAATGTCTTCTATTCATAGCGTGGAATTACATAAACATAGTAAAATAAGATTTTTAGCAATCATTATTTATTTTTTCCTGGAAGGGATAATTATTAGTTTGCTTATTTTTCCAAACACGTTTCTGACACTTCAACAAGATAATAATTATCTATATTTCTTTCAAGATTTTACACTATTAGTATTTATATTTGTATTCAATTTAACTATAATTATTTTTTTAGGCATATCACAAATAATGGGTTATAAGAACTTTAATGATAAATATTTAGCAAAATTCTTCTCAACCTATATTTGCCTTCTCTCATTGAATATAATTTTTTATTCAATCTTTCTTATAACTCAGAATACTATTTTCAGAATGTCACATGTAATCTTATATATTATCAACAGTGCTTTTATATTATATGTTATTATAGAAAAACCTGCTCTATTTTTAGTATTCACAAATAAGATATTTGATTTTATAATCTTTCATAAATCTGGAATTTTACTTTATTCATATGATTTCCAAGCTAATATGGAAGTCGATGAATCTCTCTTGAAAGGGAGTATTTTAATAGGGATAAATCATATTCTTGCAAATTTTACTGGAGTTGAGAATCAATTAGATCACATAAAAATGAGTGATAAGGGTGTTGTATTTAATTTTCAAAATGATCTGGGCTATGCTGTATTATTAATTGCAAAACACAAAAACAAGATTTTGGAAAAGGCAGTAGAAAAATTTATTAAAAAATTTTCAGATCAAAATAAAGAGAAATTACTCAATTTAAGTGGATTAATTGATGTTTCGGTATTTAAAAACGCTGGGAAATTGATAAAGGAATGTTTTAGTAAATATAATATTAAAGTTTAAATATTACGACCACACACATGACATATTCTCTTTAATGATGTTAACCAAATGCATATATATGAATAAATCTTCTATCTTAAAAGACTGGTAAAAAAAATAAAATGTAAGTCTTAAGAAATCTTAATAATACCTTAAATTGTAAAACAAAATTATAAACACTATAATTAGAAGAATGAATAATTTTGTAAGTATTTCATTAATATTAGGATATTTTCTAATTTTGTGCCTTACTTTTATTACTGTAATCTATGTAATTAAAAATCGAAAGCAATATGGTACAGAACTTATTGCTTATTTAAATATTGCAACTGTTTTTAACTCTGGATTTATCTTTTCCACTTGCTACTTATTTTCAGTTGTTTTCTTTATTTCAAATACAGCTAATCTAATATTATGGAAAATTTCAGTTGTCTCATGGTTTCTCTCATTAATAATTATATCCTTTCTCTATTCATTCTTTAAAGAGTATAGAAAGATTCAAATAATTCCAATTTTAATGATTTCGATGCTTCTTGGTCTTCTTATTGGGACTTTATTTTTACCCAATTCTATATTGATTTCTATTAGTTTTCCTCCATCTCTTCCTTTTTCTATGATAGATGTTTCTACAATTAATTATAATTATAATTTTTTGACGGGAACAATTATTATTATCTTTCAAATATCCATTACAATTTATCTTGTATATATCTCAAGTTACATAAACCTAAAGTCAGAAATTCGCAAAGAGAGTTTACCCCTTTTTTTAAATACAAGCATTTTTACAGCCCCTATAATTTTTTATATACTTTATTTAATCTTTCAAGTTCAATTTTATAGAGAGCTTTTTGTCATTCTAATCTGGATTACAAATTTTGGATTAGATGTAATGATAATTTTAAAACCTGAAATGTTTTTCATTTTACCAAACAAAGTTTATTCAATAAACATTTACCACAAGTCTGGAGTTCTTCTATATTCCTATAATTTTGAAAAAAAGGCAAATATTTTGAATAATTCAAAGGTATGGGGTAATATTATAATTGGATTAAATTATATTCTAAGTGAATTCGTAGATAAGTCCGATAAAATAGATGTGATTCAAATAAGAGAAGCTGATATAGTTGTTGATTATGATAATGAATATGGATTCGCTGTAATCGTAATTACATCAAAAAAAAATGTAATTTTAGAAAGATTAATTCAAAAATTTTCACAAGAGTTTAGATCTTTCTATAGAAATGAGTTAAGTGAAATTCAAGATTTAAATCGATTAATTAACGTATCAGAATTTAAAAATGCACAACAGATTATTGAAAACAACTTCGAATTATATTTATAAATTTCAAAATTACTAAATCATAAATATCTAAACATTTTTTAATGCATATTAATATGAAATTCATAAAACCCCATGTTATGGGTATATTATAAAATAATTTACATTATATATCAAAATGGAACAAACTGAAATTCAAGATGAAGAATGGGCTCAGGATTGGAATACTATTGTGAGAATCTATGACACAATTGATCATTTAAGAACATTATTTTTAAAATTAGATGTACCATACTTAAGAGAAATTCAGCAAAAACTTCTTATTCTTAATCTTGAAAAATATGCATGGTCTCTTCAAAATTATATAATTGAAAAGTATTCAAAGGAATAGTATTTTATTAGTTTAAACATACAAATTAAAAACTATTCCAGATAATTTTGAAGTCAGTGAATGATCAACTATTTATTTTAGTTAATAGAAAATAAAATATACATTTCTATTATAAAAAAAATTTTATTAAATTTAATTAGGGAAATAAGATGAGTGAAGAAATAAGTAAGCAAAAGTCTAGGTTCAGTAAGGGACAAAAATGGAGTTTTGGAATGGGGAACTTTGCTCAGTGGTTTATAAACACAGCTTTTAATATTTGGGTTTTTACCTATTATTTTACTGTTGTTGGCTTAAATATCAATTGGTATGTACTTGCTGCAGTAATTTGGACATTATGGAACGCTTTTAACGATCCTTTCATTGGATATTTATCAGATCGTACTAAAACTCGATGGGGACGTAGAAAACCTTATATTATGCTTGGTACTATTCCGATGTTAATTCTAGAAATTATAATTTGGCTTCCTCCAACAGACAATCAATTTTTTACTTTCATATATTTACTCATTATGTTACTTTGCTATGATACATTCTACACAATGATTGCCCTTCCATTTGATAGTTTATTTCCTGAATTATATACGACTGTAAAAGAAAGGTCTGAAGTAAATACAATTAAGCAATTGCTCGCAGTATTAGGATTACTAGCAGCAGCATTAGTTCCAGGTATTATTGTTGATAATGATAGAACTTCGTATTTAATAAATGGAATTGTAACATCCGCAATTGTCGCAATTTCATTGATAATTTCATTAAAATGGGGAGTAACTGAAAGAAAAGAATTTAAATTAGATTATCAAAAATCATTTAAATTCTTTGAAGGTATAAAATATTCGTTTAAGAATAAAGGTTTTATTTTATATACCATAATGTTTTTTCTCTATGAATATGTACTTTTACTTCTTGCTACACTGGTTCAAATATTCGGTAGACAAATTTTAAAGAGCGGCCCTTTTCAAACATCTATTATTATGGGGATTATGTATATCATGGCTGCTTTATCTGTATTTCTTTGGAAGTGGTTGGACTTAAAAATTGGTTCAAGAAAAGGTTTAGCAATATCGGTCGTAGCGTATTTTATAGCTTCATTGCCCTTAATGTTTATTGATAGATATGAAATAGCCGTGGTTGTTGCTATTTTTATGGGTATTGGATTTGGTGGTATGCTATATTTTATTTATTTGATTATAGCAGATGTAGTAGACGAAGACGAATTAAAATCAGGTGTGAGACATGAGGGAACATTTTTTGGAGTCACGAATTTTTTCATGAGACTCTCAATGATTTTATCTATTGTGACAATTGGTTTAGTTTTTGTTCAAAGCGATTGGGAAGTATATGACCCATTAATTGATGTGACGTTCGGACTAAGATTATTGTTTATTGTTATTCCGGGTATAGCATTAGGTATTTTGTTGATATGTTTATATTTCTACCCATTTTCAAAAGCAAAAGTAGATGAACTCAAATCAAAACTAATGGAACTCCATAAAGAAAAAGAAAAGAGAATAAACTCTAACTAACTTTTTTTTATTTTTATAAATCTTTTAAAAAAATTACAATTGATTAAGAGCTTGTTCTAAATCTTTAATCAAATCATTGACATCTTCTAAACCAATCGAAAATCTGAAATGAGCATCCGTTATATTCATTGAGCGCTTTTCCCAACCTGCAAGATCAAAACCTGTCATTACAGAAGTATATTCAATCAATGAGGTTGTATCACCTAAGGAGACTCCAACTTTAATAAATTTAAGGAGATCTATAAATTTATAACTAGCCTCCATAGATTCTAATTCAAACCCAATCATACCGCCAAAATTTTTCATTTGTTTTTTAGCGATTTCATGTTCAGGATGTGATTTTAATCCAGGATAAACAACTTCTACTACCTTTGGGTGGTTTTTTAGAAATTGAGCAACCTCCATAGCAATTTTACAATGACGTTCCATTCTCATACTTAATGTTCTGCATCCTCGTAATATCAACCACGCATTAAAAGGACTTAAAACAGGGCCTTGTAATTCCATCCAAAAATATCTTATGTTTTGTAATTCATTTTTTGAACCGATAATTGCACCACCTAGAGCGTCTCCATGACCATTTATGTATTTAGTTAAACTTTCAACAACAAAATCTGCTCCTAACTCGAGAGGTTTTTGTAATGCAGGTGATGCAAAGGTATTATCAACAATGCATTTCCCTCCTCTTCGATGAATCAATTCAGAACATTTTTCTATATCAATTATTTCAATTGTGGGATTTGCAGGTGTTTCTATGAAGACTAATTTTGTTTGATCGTCTATTGCATCTTCTAAGGCATCTAAATTTCTCATATCAACAATTCGAGGTTCAATACCCATTTGGGGGTAGATGTTCATAAAGAGCCTATATGTTCCAGTATATAGATTTTTATGCATAATGATATTTGGAATTTGATCTGGATGACGCTGAGGATAATATTTTTCTAATTTTTTAGGTTTTATTCTCTTTATTCTTTGTTGTAAAACACTTGAACAAACAAGATTGATTGCTGCCATGCCTGATGCTACCGAAAGCGCGTCCTCCCCCCCATGTAAGGTTGCAAGTTTTTTATCCAAAGCATATAAAGTTGGGTTCTCGGTTCTAGAATAAAAATAATGGTTTTTTAAAAATTCTGTCATAGATGAGTAAACATAAGACTTGGTTGCATAAATTGGTAAGCGTAAACTATTTTCTGTAGAAGGATATGGATCTTCTCCTGCTCTAATTTGCTGTGAATCAAAATTTTGATTATCCCATACTTTTCGTAATTCTTTATATATTTGATCCATTGTTTTTTTCCTTTCTTCGTCCATGATTATCCCTCCAAACCTGTTATCCCTTCAGTAGAATCGGATTTCTCCATCCCTTCCGCTTTTCGAAAATCCTCATAAGTCCTAGAGCAAATACCTTTATAACACTCCTGTAATTTAGCATCGATTTCTGAAGAAATTCCAGGTCCATTTTGAGTTTCAAGAATTTCATCAACTCTCTCTTTGGCTCTCATGATAATATCTTTACTTCCATGTTTAGTCCAAATTCCACGGCGATCTCGATCCACTAGTTTTGGTACAAAGATCTCCTTTCGAGTGTTTTTAGCAGTGTGCTTCAACATTAAATAATTTTTATTTTCAATTGCCGCTCTTTTAATCTCGTCAATAGCTAATGATTCCTCATCTACTCTAATTCCACTAATCCCGCGTTTTACTATATCAATCAGTTCATCATCTATTACTAGCAACTCTAATGCTTCTGCTAGTGAGGATTCATATGTACCTGCGCATGTAATATAATTAATTCCGGCATTAGCTGCAAAATAGAGGGTCATAAAACGTTCAAACCCACATTGAATGTCAAAACATTTTGATTCAGTTACTGCTCCAGGGCCTCTTGAAGGAATATTATAAAAACGAGCTAATTGCGCTGCCCCTGTAGTTATTAAACCTGTCTCTATAGATCCCCACGCTACATTCCCAGTTGGAGGATCCATCGGGGTATTCATGGTGGAATAAAACACTGGTGCTCCAGGATTGATTAACTGTGTTAACACAATCGAGGATAACGTTTCCATATTAGATTGTATTAATAAGCCAGCTAAAGTAACTGGAGCAGTCGATCCGGCACTTGCGGCTGGAGCTACAATTGTAGGTTGTTTATACTTTGCAAAAATAAATAACCCATTTAGCATAATCTTAGTAAGCGTAAGTGGACTTGTTGGATTAAAAAAACCAATCAATCTTGGTTTATTAATTAACTCTTCTCCTCCTCCAACAATAATGGATGTTAGATTCATCATATCTTGGGAAGCAACTCTTCCATAACAACCCAATCCATATGGTTTATAACTATTTTGCGCCCATGCACGAATTGTGTGGTAATGAAGTTCTAAATAAGAGATATCATTTGGCCAGACATCTACATGTGAACACACAATGTTTTTTAAACTATCTACTATACGTATTTGTTTTATAGTATCTTCTAAAATTGTTTTACGAATTCCATTTTTCTTGGAGGGATCATAGATTTTTACTGGAGTGCCTACTGTTGCAAAATTAACAGTAGATGTATTAACATCGAACTTAAATGACCCATCTGGACCCCATAAAGAAAATGATTGAGGAACCTTTTTTAATTGTTCATTGACAAGATTTTCCGGAAACCTAATAAAATGATCTTCCACTAAAGTACATCCATTTTCTTTCAATAGCTCCTTTGCTTCATCTGATTCAACTTTGACTCCAATCACTTCCAATAAATTTAGAGTATTTGAATGAATTAACTCAATCTCATCTTTAGATAATGCTTCTAATTGCTTTAATTTCATAATAATCTTCTTTAAAATAAGCGTGATTATATTAAATAATATATAATATGATGTAATTCACCATTTGTATTAATTTTTCATAATAAATATTAAAGATAAGAAATATCAAACAGTAAATTTTTTAAAAAACTTATTTTAAAGAATTCATTTTTGATAATAAATTAATTTTCCAATATTTAAGGGATATTGCATGTCAATTGAAGATGAAATGAGACAATTTGTAGAAGAATGGGATAAAGAAGGATTAAAAGCGATGTGTAAATCCTTAATTGATAAAGGAGAGGCTAGCCCTGAAGAATTATTAAAATTCATTGGAAATATAATGAAATTTATTGGTGAACAATTTGAAAACGAAGAGATTTTCCTTCCAGATTTAATTGGTGCTGCTGACACTGTGAAGGATACTATTGATGAAATTTTAGACCCTGCTATTAGAAAATCTGGAGGAAAAAAAGAAACTTTAGGAAAAGTTATAATTGGTACGGTAGAAAGTGATGTTCATAGTATTGGGAAAGATCTTGTAGGCTCCTTTCTGTTTGCTAATGGATTTGAAGTATTCAATTTAGGTGTAGAAGTTACCGCTGATGAATTCATCTCTAAAGCGGAAGAGGTTGGAGCACAGGTAATAGGGTTATCATCTTTGCTTACAATGTCTATGGATTTTCAGAGACAAGTAATTGAAGAATTAATAAATAGAGGATTAAGAGATAAATATATAGTAATAGTTGGCGGAGCTCCTACTTCAGAAGATTGGGCAGAACAAATTGGGGCGGATGGTTGGGCAGATGATGCGATTGAGGCGGTAGAACTTATTAACAATTTAATCACAAAATAAAAGGAGTAAAGAGATGAAATTAAAACATATTGAAGTATTTTCAAAGGATGAAATCCAAGAGATTCATTCGGCATCCATACAATTATTAACAGATGTTGGAATGAAAATTGATGCCCAAGATGCAAGAAATCTTCTTAAAGAAAATGGTGCTGAAGTAGATACTGAAAGTAAATTTGTGAAATTCCCGGAAGCTCTGATACAAGAAAAATTAAAAAAGGTTCCAGATCACTTTAAACTACACGGTCCAGATGGGCACTTTAATTTTGAAATAAATACAAAAGATACTGTTTTTGCTACTATTGGAACACCAGTAAAGATTTATGACCCGCTACAGAAAAAGGGAATAAGAAAAACTCTTTTTTCCGATACTATTCAACAGATAAAAATAGTTGATTCTCTTGAGAATATATTATGCTCACATATTGATGTTTGGCCTAATGACATTTCATACATAACTATTCATGTCCATTGTATTTATCAATGGGCGAAAAACACTAAAAAACCCTATGGATTGGGCTGTCTTGGGAAATTAGCGAGTACAGATATGATGAAAATGACGTCAATGATTGTTGGTGGAGAGGAGGAATTAATAAAAAGACCTAGGTTAGTTGGATTTATGAATCCAACAAGTCCACTTCATCTACCGCTAATTATGACTAATGGGTTTGCAGTTTTTACAAAGTATAAACAACCCACAATTATAGCACCAGAGGCACTTGCAGGATCCTCTGCTCCAGTAACATTAGCTGGGTTATTAACTCAAACCAATGCCGAAATCCTTGGAAGTATAGTCCTTTCTCAAATATATAATTCCGGTGCTCCGGTCTTTTATGGAACTGTGTCTCATATAACCGATATGCGTACAGGAAACTCTGCGATGGGTTCTCCTGAAATGGGATTAATTACAGCAGGAATTGCTCAATTAGCACGTTATTATAATATCCCCTCTCGTGGTCCTGGAGGCGGTACAGATTCTAAAGTTCTGGATATGCAAAATGGGATTGAGCGGTTACAAACTCTAATGTTAGCAGCTCAAGCAGGAGTAAATTATATCACATGTGCTGGAACATATGAAGCCACTTTAGTCGAAGCTTTGGAATTATTAGTTATAGATGATGAACTTGCTGGGATGGTACAAAGAGCAGTTGAAGGAATTAACGTTAATGAAGACACAATAGGATTGGATGTTATTAAAAAAGTCACTACTAGTGAAAAAAAAGGAGTTAATTTCTTGGCTGAAAGACACACTCGGGATCACATGAAATCGGAATTATACTTCCCTAAACTATTAGATCGAAGTAGACGGACTACGTGGTATAAAAAAGGTGCTAAAGATATTATTACTCGTGCACGAGAAAAGGTAGACCAAATCCTTCAAGCTCACAAACCTAACGAATTACCTGAAGATTTGGACAGTAAATTGCTTAATTTTATAAAAAATGTTGAATCTAGAACGTTTGATGATTATAAAAAAGCAGAGGGCTTAAGAGTCTCCAAAATTACACTGCCAGATGGTATTGAAATTAAAGAGGATGACAAATAAAATTCAAGAATAATTTTTATGGTACTGATAAAATTACAATTACTACACTAGCAAGAATCCCAATAAACATTATAAAAAAAATTAGAATTGCAATTTGTTTCTTTCTCTTAGACCTTTTAAGGGTATTTTTTCTAATTTTTCGAGAACTTCCATAACTCATAAGTAATCAATTCAATTAATTTTTCTTAATACTATCATCAACTTCTACTTTTTGTAAAAGCTCCGTTAGAATCACATTATTATAAGAGAGAAGCATCCTTGGTACGTAATTTTCAGCCAAATAAGCACCATCTTCAACTTCCTCTTTTAATGGAAATAATTGCTTTTCCTTAATAACAGAGCCTAAATAATTGCGGTCATATTCTTTATACCCAAATAATTTATTTTTTACAATTACCATTTTTCTTTCATATCCTTCAGGGAGACCTGCCTTTTCAAGTATTAACAGGATTCTTTCTCTGGAAAGTGATTCTAATAATTCAAGATCTTCTTCAGTCCCTTCATACGCAGGCCCAGTTTGAGCTACTTCATAATCAATTTCTTCTTCTAGTCCTAACATGACTTTAAACGCAACTGTTTCATTATCTTGGTCGACTGCGGTTATTTTAAACGCAATACCATGCCTATCTCTTATTGGAGCTGCCATTTTTGCTGCCATAAATTTCATTCTAGTTGTTGTATTATACCCATGCCATAACCATACTCGATAGTGCTTTGGGTCAACAAAAAGAAGAATAAAATCATCATCTAATAGATCTTTCAATTCAATTTCAGGATCAATTATTAATTCATCAAAATCTCCAATTTGATCATTAAATTGATAGACAATTATAGATTGCTCTTTTCTCCT
>Ga0209635_10005309_pt1 | contig 10150 bp, 7 predicted proteins | sample DeeMarSWOR230_32_FD_187463 | JGI IMG/M metagenome (GOLD analysis project Ga0209635, IMG submission 187463) | Marine sediment microbial communities from White Oak River estuary, North Carolina - WOR-2-30_32 (SPAdes) (version 2) | ecosystem: Environmental > Aquatic > Marine > Intertidal zone >...
TACTAGGAGTGGGGACATAAGGTATTGTGAGTTTGCGGTGACGAGAATCGTCTACAAGGGTGAGGACGCAAATCTTGTTTCGGTTCGTAATATCACCGACCGCAAACAGATGGAGGACGAGTTGCAGCAGAGTCTGGTCAAACTGGAGAATACGATTCAAAACACGCTGCAGGCAATGGCTAAGATTCAGGAAGCAAGAGACCCATACACAACCGGTCATCAGCTCCGGGTTGCCGCGCTCGCCCAAGAGATCGCCAAGGAGATGTATTTACCCGAAGAATGGATCCGCGGCATACACGTTGCGGCCTTGATTCACGATATAGGAAAGATATACGTGCCTGCGGAAATACTGAGCAGGCCCAGCAAGTTGACCACTTCAGAGTTTGCCCTAGTCAAGACCCATCCGAGTGTCGGTTATGACATTCTAAAGACAATCGAATTCCCATGGCCCATCGCCGATGTGGTACTGCAGCACCATGAGCGGCTGGATGGGTCAGGCTATCCGCGGGGTCTGAAGACCGGGAACATATTGCTCGAGGCGCAGATCCTCGCGGTCGCTGACGTGGTTGAGGCGATGTCCTCACATCGTCCTTATCGTCCGGCCCATAGTCTTGACACTACACTGGAAGAGATATCCAAGAACAAGGGTCGATTGTACGAACCCGATGTTGTAGACTCCTGCCTGTGGCTAATCACCGGCAAGGGCTTTAAATTCAACTAATCCCCTCTCTCGGCAACAGAAGTCAGCAAAACCAACCTGTCGTAGATCCTCCTGGGAGGGCTATACTTTGTTGACTGCTATCAAGGAAGACATCGCTTCGGTTCAGTAGGGCGGTAGTCAGTCTCACAGAATTTTCGTCAAAAGGCAGAGGGTGTTACTTTAAGTGATTATGCTCTTTGTTGTTTCACAAAATTACTGAGGTAACCAAATGACGGCTGGGTCACATATAACATGGAAGTGACAAAACAGCATAAAGAGCAAAAAATATTATGTTCTATGCGCCGATAAGGTTGAATATCTTTGTTTTCAGAGCCTTTATGTCAATCGGCTTGGTTATGAACGCGGCGACATTTGAAGTCTTTACCACGATATCATCTTCCATCGCGCGGTAGGCCGAGCAGATTATTATGGGAACGGTGCCATTGCGTTCCCTAATGCGCTCGATTGCCTCGAGGCCGTGCCCATCGGGCATTTTAATATCCATGATGATAAGATCAAACTGCTCTTTTGTCGCTAACCTCAATGCTTCGCGACCGTTCGAGGCCTCGACTACTTCATAGCTGTCTTGCAGCGATTCGTTCAGTAAGAGTCGAATTGGCTCCTCGTCATCGCAGACCAATATCCTCTTTTTCATGCCACCTCCTCTTTTAGCAATTATCTTTGTATCTGCAAATGTTTCCTGCGCTTTCATTTCTTCTTGGGTAGGTGCACGCGGCACGTGGTGCCCTCACCTTCCTCGCTTTCAACCTCAAGCTTGCCATTATGGTCGTCAACGATCTTCTTCACGATGGCCAGGCCTAGCCCGGTACCCCGGCTTTTGGTTGTGAAGAAGGGTGTAAAGAGATTCTTCAGATTGTCTTTTGATATCCCTTTGCCATTGTCTACGATGTCTGTTATGATCCATTCTTTGGTCTTACGAATGTTAATGACGAGCTTAGGATCATTTTCCATGGCGTCGATGCTGTTGTTTATGATGTTAAGAAAAAGGCTCTTTAGAGATTCTTCTTCGCCATTGATAATTGGATTTTCATCACCCTTGATGGATATTTTGACATTGTTTATGTTTTCAGTTATCTGTTGCAGAAGATCGTGGAGGTTGAGTTCGTCATGCTTAACTTGTGTCTTGGTGCGGGCGAAGGTGAGGATGTCTTCGATAATGTGGTTTATTCTTTTGATTCCCTTGTGAATTTCGGCATTGAATGTGCTTACCTTATCCTTGTCTTTTGTGTTTGTCAGTAACTGAGCGAACCCATCGATTACGGTCAGAGGATTTCTTATTTCGTGAGCGATCCAGCTCGCCATTTTTCCCAAATAGGACAGTCTTTCCGCGTGTTTGAGTTTTTCCTCCAATCCCTTGACCTCGGAGAGGTCACGGAGAATCGCGACACAACCCGTAAATTTTGTGTCAGACGAGGTCAATGGAGATACTGATAAACCAATGGGAATAGTCTTGCTATGGGCGTTCGTGATGGAAATCTGCAAGCGCTCAAGCGGTTTGTCGGATTCAATCGCCTCTTTCATCTTCTGCCACAGGTTATCAAGACCCTTGATCATCTTGATCTTAGTATCAGTAAAGTCTTCTTGCTTGCCGCCTAACACACGCGCTGCTTCAGGGTTGATCGTGGTAATCGTCCCATCACCATTCACCGCAATGACCCCACTGGCTACGCTGTTGATGACCGTCTCGCTGTAGCGCCGCAGCTCGGTTTCCTTTGTGGTGATCCGCTCGACTTCCTGTTCCAGCTTGTGAGCGAATTCCTCCAGTTCCTTTTTGCTTTTAAGTTCGCGCCTCATTGATGCCGACCAGTAGCTGCTTATCAACGCGACGATGAATAGAAAGGGCACCCTGATTAGAATCGCCGGATCCATAATGGAAGTGTCGGGGTTTGCCCGGTAAAGCAGCCAGCCGTAGAGAACGCTAGCCACGATCGCGATGGGAATACTGCCGCGAATGTCCTGGCCTACCGAAGCGATGAAGATAATCAAAAAGTATATTAGATAAAAGTCGGTCTGCATGCCCTGGGTGAAATAGATTGCAAGCGATATGGCGACAACGTCGATCAAGAAAATCCCAAATGTTACATAGAGATAGGACAATCTAGTTTCTGGGATGAAGTAGACCATCATGTTTGAAAGCAAGTAAAGCAGGGCAACGACATAGCCTGGCGATGCGATATTCAAACCGCGCTGGGAATACGTCATCACCAGTATCGTCGCCAAGATCAGTACAAATCGCAATAAGAGTAAAGTTCGTTTCTTCATTCTCTCAAGCCCGTGGCAAAAAAAAATGGCCGAAAACCGTACCCGCGGATACAGTTTATCTCTCATTTAATTTTGTGTGTTGTTTCGATTCTATAGGCTCACTTCCTTTTCAATGGTTACAGCGGTCCGGCGTATACTCTCGGGCCACCGCTTAGTAGACACAGCATACTGCAATGCCAAATCATGCCGATCTTCCGCAGCCGTGTTTTATTTGATTTTAGGATAAACCGTGCCTTGTTTTTGGTATGAATGCCTGCAAATTTTGGTGTATTATGTTTCTCAGAGGCACGTTTGTTATTTTTCCGCATGTTTCTAATCATTGCTTACTCTTCTCTAACAGACTCAATACACTCTGGCTGAATGCTTTGCCATTACCATTTCCGTTACTTGTAGAATCCAGGTCCAGGTCTCCCAGTAGCGTATCCTTACTGAATGAATTAATGAAATTTCCATTGCGACCATTGACCCCAAGGTCTAGAAAAATACTGGATACCGTCGGATCGAGTTGACTGCCGGCGACTTTTCTTATTTCGTTGCGTGCTTCCTGATCACTGAGTCGTTTTCGGTATGGCCGGTCTTCGGTCATTGCGGAATATGTATCACAAACTGAAAGTATCCGGGACTGGATCGGAATTCTGTCGCCCTTGATGTTTTTGGGATAACCCCGGCCATCCCAACGCTCATGGTGGTATAGAACCCAGTCCCGGATTTGGCGGAGTCCTTTAATTGGATCTATGATCGCTACACTCTGTTTTGGGTGCAGCTGGATAATTTTCCACTCGTCATTAGTTAAAAAACTTGGTTTTTTAAGTATACTTTCGGGTACTGCGATCTTGCCGACGTCATGGAGCAGACCCGCAAATTTCACCAGCTCTAAGTCTTTGCCTGTAAATCCGATCGCCTCAGCAATCGATGATGCAAGTTTGGCCACTTGCAGTGAATGACCGCGTGTGTACGGGTCACGCATTTCGATTGCCTGGACGAGCGAATAGACCGATTCGAAATTCATCTCATGGATGCGATCGATGAACTGCTCTCGGTCCAAGGCAATGCCAACTTGGCTGCTAACGGTCTTGATGAAATCTATGTCATGCTTTGAATATTTCTTGGGTTTTCTCAAATATAGGGCCATTGCGCCGATTGGCGCACCGCCCTTGGATACAATTGGCGTACCGACGTAACCAGCATATCCCTCTTGCTTTAATAAAGGAAGGAATCCGACATCTTCATCACTTTCGAATCTATCAATGATCAGCGTTCTCCTGTTTTCAATGACTGATTTGATGAATTCATTGCCGTCACCGGTTACTTTCTTCTGGAACTCCTCACTGAGATTATATGCCTTTAGGACGTTCAATTTGTGTCCATGCTTGTCATAAGTGTATATGCCTACGGCATCAGGGTTAATGGTTTGGTTTAACTTGTCGATTATCGCGTTGATTACGCCATTATAGCTTATGCTCGACAGCATTACCCGGTCAATGTCCTGTATTGATTTGAGCAACGTGAGGTTTTGATGATATGCCTTGAATATCTTGGAAACGAAAACCAGACCCACAAACATTGATGCGCCTACAAAGAGGGTCAGGACTTCCGGTTGGATTCCGGTTGGAATGCCGACTAAGTCTAGCGTTTTGATTGCGCCCAGAAGCAATAGAGGAATAGCGATGAAGAGCCACCCGATGGCCGGTTTCTTGCCGCTCTGCCTCAGCGCCAGGATGGCTGCTGTCACTTGAAGGGTTATGGCCGCTAGGATTATTATCACCTTAGTCTCCGGCCTCTTATATAGCAATACCCGTGCCAGGTGCATTTATGATGAAATATCGAAATATCTTAAGGAAATATATCGAAGTTTAAGTCTCAATAGTGTGCCATAATGGCACGATTTGGGGGTATTCTGTAGCGCTTAAATCTATAACGCCTGCGTGAATACTGGTGTGCCAAAGTGGCACACTTTTGTCACTGAATCGGCTTGGGCTCGCAGTCGTCCCGTACTTTTGTTTATGACCAAACGCCCTATTTATAAAGGGTTATTTAATCAAAAACCTTTCTCTTACTCGCTATCCGCTCCTTTATGGCAATGCAGCTGTTATTCTTACCTTAGAGCGTACGCTTTTCGGTATCCCACATCCCTTACCGAAGCAATACTGTTCGTGAAAAGGCGCAGCTTCTGCTCGGGCGCACGGTGCCTGAGCCTAAGCACGATCTTTTCGTCATCCCGGTAAGCGATTTCACCGCGGTATTGCGAGCCGTCGAGCATCTTTACTTGATAAAGATGCAGTACTTTCATTATTATATACGCTCCTGCCTATACTGTCGGCGATGGTGGTGGTGCATCAGGACCAGTGGGCGAAGGTGGCGGTGCATCAGGGCCTACGGCTATGAGCAGTGGTGAAGGTGGTGGTGCATCAGGACCAGTGGGTGAAGGTGGCGGTGCGTCAGGACCTACGGCTATGAGCAGTGGTGAAGGTGGTGGTGCATCAGGACCAGTGGGTGAAGGTGGCGGTGCATCAGGACCTACGGCTATGAGCAGTGGTGAAGGTGGTGGTGCATCAGGACCAGTAGGCGAAGGTGGCGGTGCATCAGGGCCTACAGCAACCGCCATACTGAATACAAGGAGCGTACCTAACATGCATGCAAGTAGTTTCTTCATCTTACTCTCCTTTCCAGATAATTTAAAACTTCTAAAACAACTTCCAATAAACATAGTTCTCCTCCGATTAGTTATTCTTTCGACAGCAGACCTTATCGCAGTGCGTAGGCTTTTTGCCAGCCCAACTCTTTCACTGAGATAATGCCGCTTCTAAAAAGACGTAACTTTTGTTCCGGAGACCTATGACGTAGCCGGAGCACAAGCTTGTCTTCATCCTTGTAGGCGATCTCGCCACAATACCTGGCTCCGTCTTTTGTCTTGACTTCATACACGTGCAAGACTTTCACTCATACCTCCAATTAAATCATAAAGATAAAAAAACACCCTCGTGCAACACGCGATGTCTAACTTCTGTTGCTTGTATTCGATTCTGTTAAATTATCGTTAAAATGCTGATATTGTCAACTAGTGTAGTATACACTTAAGTCTTGTTGGAGTGTAGTATAGGTTTAAGTCTACCGTCGAGATTTTACGCTATGACTTACGCCCTATAGACAGCGTACTGTTGTTTGCTATGTTGAATTTCTTGATATAGCGGTGCAGACTTCTGCGCCCAATACCCAGGAGCTTAGCCGCTTTGGTGACATTCCAATTGGCCATATTCAGAGCTTCGATCACAGCCTCCCGTTTAATTTCCTTCAGTGGCATGACCTCAGCGGTCTTTGTTTTTTCGAATCCGATGTCTTGTGAGTTGATGAGTTTACTTTTAGCTAAGACAACAGCCCGTTCTATGACGTTCTGTAACTCACGCACATTGCCCGGCCAGAAATATTCTCTCAGTCGCTGCATTGCCTCAGGAATGAAACCATCAATCTTTTTGTTAATCTCCCTAGTATAACGTTCCAGGAAGAATTGGGCAAGTAACGGGATATCGTTCGGCCTATCTCGTAAGGGTGGTACCTCAATCTTGAAGACGTTGATACGATAAAATAGATCTCGTCTAAATCGACTATCTTCAACCTCAATCTCCAAATCTTTATTGGTCGCGAACAGAAAACGAACGTCAATGGTTCTCGTCGTCGTCTCACCAACCCGGCGAATTATTTTCTCCTCAATCGCTTCAAGCAATTTGCCCTGAAATTCAGGGCTGGTATTGGTTATTTCGTCCAAGAATACGGTGCCTCCTTCACCTTCTTCTAACAGACCTTTTTTATCACTGATTGCTCCGGTAAACGCACCCTTCTTGTGCCCGAAAAGCTCAGACTCTAATAGTGTTTCAGGAATGGTACCGCAGTTTATCGAGAGAAACTTCTTGCTCTTGCGCCGGCTTCTTAGGTGAATCAACCGTGCGATCATACCCTTTCCAGTTCCTGTTTCTCCAAGAATCAACACCGGTGAATTAGTCTCAGCTACACTGTCAATCAGTCGATATACCTCCTTCATTACTCTCGATTTGCCCATTAAGTGCCCACTGCCGATTTCCTTTATTATATTGGTCTTCAATAAGATATTTTCCTCACTCATTGACCGAAAGGCGATCGATTTTTCAATGACCGAAGCAAGGATCTTGGATATGGTCATAAGAAATTCCTTGTCCTGGGGGCCAAATATCCCGCTAGCAATTCGTGAATCAAGGTATACCGCACCAATAACATTGCCGGAAACTGATAAAGGGATGCACAGCAAGGAACGGATTTGATTCAACATTACACTTTTTTTGATACTAAATGAAGGATCAGCCAGTGCATCCAGGGTGAAAAGAATTTTTCCCTTTTCCATTTGCTTGAAAGCCGTACGAGAAAGCTCACTGGCATCCTTGATCGTCGTTTTGTCCATGTCTCGGCCGGCAATGAAATCCATTCCTCTGGTGGATTTAATGAAAAGAGCACCACGCTCGGCATTGGTTGCCTTGATGACTAAATCGAGAATATTCTGGACGAAGTCTTCATCCCCGAGACCGCTGCTTATGAGCTCCGCAATACCCGAGAAAGTCTCTAGATATTGCTCGGATATTATCCTCCTTGAATAATCTTCAACAATCAACGGGAAAAGCTTACTCTGTAATTTCCTTATCTTATTCAGCTCCATTTCAGCACCAACGGACTCGAATACCTCTTGTGCATTGTTTAATTCCTCAACTATCCCCCGTACGTTATCCTGTTTTGTGCCACGATCTATCATTGCCTCAATCTGTAATCTCTTGAGGTATGCATAGTCATATAAGCAGCCGATTTCTTTGAGCTTTGCGATTTCTCGCTCAATATCAATTTTGTTTGTTTTGTTGAGAATATAGTTACTGATTTTGAGTATCGCGTGCGCGATACTATATTCTCTGCTATCTTCAGGTACTATGTCGAGAATCCTTCTCGTTAATTTCCGGCTGTTCTTAAAGTCCCGTATTTCATGGTAAAGACAACTCGCTTTTGCGAGGGATTCAATCTGTATCGATATATCAGGCTTTTGTCTTGAGAGGGATTCTAAAGCTTTCTCCAATGATTTAGTGACTCTACTTGCATCGCCATCAACGCAGCTAATCGCTGCCTGACCGATGGCGTATAAAATCCCCTTTTTATCCTTTGCACTAATTGTTAGCAATTTTACTGCCTCATCGACTTCGCGCTTTTCTAACAGCACCATTGCTTTTCCATAAACTGCCCAGACATACGAATTGTCTATTTCTAAGACACTGTCATATAGTTCAATTGCTTTCTCATATTTGCCGAAAGTACTGTTGATTATTGCCAAATTTGTCATCGATACTATTTGAATAGACCTGTTGTTTGTCTGTTGTGCTATTTTTAGAGTTTTTTCAAATATCTGCGTTGCTTCGTCGTATCTCCCTAATTGGGTTAGTAACTGCGCGCTGTTATGTAGAGCTGCACAAAGCGCATCAACACGTTTGATCCTGGTAAAATCGTCAATCGCACTCTTGAAATAATTGTGTGCAGTACTTGTATTCTTCATTTGGCGATACAACAAACCAAGGAGATTTGCTGTCAATGGGACTTCCGAGGCTAACTTATGCCTTTTGCAGTATCTGAGAAGATCTTCCGCTTGTCTTATACCATTTGAATAGTCACACCGGTACCACTCAACACTGGTGATTGCGTATAGTGTCGCTGCTTCTTTCTTGTAGTCGGATAGTTTCCTTGCAAGCTCTAGTGTTTCCTGAAAAATCGATAATGCTTCATCGTATTTAGATAAATTGGTAAGTGCGTACCCTAAAAGGATGCCAATGTCTATGTAGTTGGAGCTGTTTGTCTTTACAGAACGCAATGCTCTGCGGTAATATGCAATTGCTCTATCAAACTCACCGTTGATTGCTTCGATTTTGCCCAACCCAACGTATGCCTCAGCTGATAGATCCTTGTCCCTTTCTGTCAGTACCTTGTTGTAATAACTGGATGCTGTTTCATTGTCACCTAATCTTTGGTTTAAGTCACCAAGTTTAATGTGGAATAAAGCTAGCTGTTTGTTATCGATTTTTTCAGCGTAATCTGCGACCTTACCGTAACACCGCAAGGCTGCGTCATAATCATATATCTCTTCTGCATTGGCTGCGGCGGATTGGTAGTACATATATGCCTTTCGGTTATTTCCGATTATATCGTTTAAATCAGCAAGGACTTGTATGTATTGCGTATCTTCAGATGCAGTATTCTCTATCGCTGTGATGAGTTTGCCGCACAACCGTATCTTTTCTTCATCTTTGAGTTTATTTACCACAGAAGTTGCAATCATCTTGCTGGCTATAAATATTCTACGACTTCCATTTACTGCGGCCTCGTTCGCCAATCCTAAGGTCTTGAGATGTTCCATAGGGATGTCGAATTGACCATCTAATACCATATCAATAGTTGCTGGCGGCAATGGATGGTTGGTGAGGCACAGGATCTCTAAAATTTTAAGTTCATCTGCGGGTAATTGTTCAATCCGTGGTGCAACCAAATCCTCGATATTTTGTGGAAGAGATACTTTAACCAATTGCGCAGCTTTAATTTGCCATTGATTATTCTGATAGAATAATATCTCTTTATCATACAGTGTCTTCAATATCTCGACGATAAAAAGAGGATTGCCTCCACTTTGTTTGTGAAGCCATGGTGCAAAAACATCCGTACTAATTCTATCCGCGGGGTTGATCTCAACGAGGGTCTTTCTGAGTAATATCACAGTATCCGCCTCCGACAGTTGATTAAGTGTAATGATCTCAAACCCTAGATTAGTCACCTTTTCACATGGTGTAGATGTGCCGATTAAGAGGACAGGGTAACCTCTGATACCGTATCCGACGTAACGGAACAATGAAAGTTCATAGTCAGAGAGCGCGTCAATGTCATCAACCTCTATGATAATGTTGCTCTGCTTGGAAGATTCGATGAGGTCCTGCGTGATTTCTTCAAAAATCTGATATTTGTCTTCTGCCTTCAGTATGTCGGTCTTTTGTTTTCCCAAGTATCGGCGAAGCGCGTCAAGCAGAGTAGTTTTTTCTGTTGTGGAATAATGGATAACTTTGTAGCCTTTTGTCAAATAGGCATGTTTGGCTTCATGCAATAGTCTTGTTTTCCCCAAGC
>Ga0209635_10005310_pt1 | contig 10148 bp, 7 predicted proteins | sample DeeMarSWOR230_32_FD_187463 | JGI IMG/M metagenome (GOLD analysis project Ga0209635, IMG submission 187463) | Marine sediment microbial communities from White Oak River estuary, North Carolina - WOR-2-30_32 (SPAdes) (version 2) | ecosystem: Environmental > Aquatic > Marine > Intertidal zone >...
GACCTCCTCGACCACCTTCGCGCTACATTCAGACCGCAGAGTGATGTAACAACTGACGAGCTTTTCGAGTGGGTAAAAGCTGTGCCCCTGCTTATACTCGATGACTTCGGGGAGCAGGCAAGCACCCCCTGGGCTCAGGAGAAGCTATATCAGATTATAAGCCATCGCTATAATGCTCGATTACCAATGGTAGTCACTACCTCACTCTTACTGGAAGACATTGAGCAGAGGATTGTCTCGCGAATAGTGGACCCGCGGATTAGCGTGGTGTTCAATATCGATGTTACCGATTACCGGGCTGACCATTCGACCTTGGAGTTGGAAAGACGAAAAGCTGGCGAGCGAAGGAGAGACGCTAGGCGATGGTGAACTCCCCGGTGCTCGTTTTAAATCAGAACTATGAACCGCTTAATATCTCCCGAGTGCGGCGGGCAGTGGTTCTGGTCATGCGTGGCAAGGCGGAAACCCTGGAAAACGACTCCGGAATGATCCACACCGCCAGTGATGCTATCCCCATGCCCTCAGTGATACGCCTCGTTTATCTGGTGAAGCGTCCTCGCCCCGAGAAGAAGCTAACCCGTCGCGAGGTGTTCCAGCGGGATAACTATACATGCCAGTATTGCGGCGCGGAGACCAGGGAGCTCACTCTGGACCATGTGATTCCCCGCCACCGGGGAGGGCGGCACATCTGGGGTAATGTGGTGAGCGCTTGTGCCAGGTGCAACAATCGCAAGGCAGGGCGCACCCCGCAGGAGGCGGGGATGAGGCTAATACGCCAGCCCATCGCACCGCGTGTTAGCGGATACTATGTCCCCTACGAGTATATTCAACGGCACAACGAGTGGCAGAGATTCCTCCCTCTGTGGCAGAGAGGCGATGAGGTTTAAACCCTCTTTTTCCTGAAGGGCCTTTCCTCCTCGCTTTTCACCTCAGAAGCAGGCAATTCCACCATAGCCTCGCTCTCCAGCTGCACGATCACTGTTTCCTTTAACGGGTTCCCTCCTATCACTGTGGCGACACCCATGGCGGTGATCACCCGCTGCCCGATGGAGGGCAGTTTCTCCTTCATGACGTGATATAGCTCGCACTCGTGGCTCAAACAACACAGTAGCCTACCACAGACCCCGGAGATCTTCATCGGGTTAAGTGTCAGGTCTTGCTCCTTGGCCATTCTGATACTGACAGGGTTGAACTCGGAGAGATAGGTGGTGCAGCATAGCGGGCGACCGCACCTCCCATAGCCGCCCAAAAGTTTTACCTCATCGCGAGGTCCCACCTGGCGAAGTTCAATACGGGTTTTAAAGGTGGCGGTGAGCTCCTTCAAGAGGTCGCGAAAGTCCACTCTTCCCTCGGCGCTGAAGAAAACGGTGAGGCGAGTGCCATCAAGGTTGTATTCTGCAGAGATGATCTTCATGGGCAGGCCAAGACGGGTGCTCATCTCCTGGCACTGTGTCAGCGTCTCTCGCTCTTTACCCTTGAGTTCATCTCGTTTCTGGATGTCCTCCTCCTCTGCTTTGCGGAGCACCGGCTTAAGGGGCTCGGTTATCTCACTGGAGAGCACCTGCTTCGGGGAGATTATCACCTTGCCCAACTCAAGGCCACGCCCGGTCTCCACCACAACCCACTCGCCCACGTTTACCTCTACGCCAGCTGGGTCGAAGTAATATACTTTCCCTGCTCGCTTAAATCGGACGCCAACTACTTCAGTCATATTTTCGCCATTTTCGGAAGCTACATAGATAAGCCTGCTGCTTTTACTTTCACATCCTATACCTCAGATAGATAGGTGTGCGTTGTTAGAAGGGACCTTTTTGGCATACTGAGCATGAGAACCTCCAGCACTAGGCGGGGATTAGCGTTCTGGTCTAGACTTTCAATGGCATGCTGAAGGCTCTCGATAAATGTTTTAACTCCTCTCAAGCTATAATGTTCTGCCTCGAGATAGAGGGTAGCCTCTTGGTCTATATTGGTAGTGAAATCGCCACATCCGCCCTTGATCAGCAGAAGATCGCGCCACCAATTAACCCATAGGCTAAGCACCTCAAGAACCGATTCCCGATTTTTGGTAAACTGGTTTGCCAGATGGGTGGCATAGGCGAAACGTTCCCCTCGGCCCACGCTGCTGAGATGAAGAATAGCAGCGAGCCTCTCTGCTCGCTCGACCAGCAACCGCTCATCGGCAAGAGCATCCACCGCCCAGCCGAGGCAGCCTGAGGAGAGCCTCGCTAATACACTCGCCTGCTCCGGGAGCACCTCCCAATGATCGATAAGCGCTCGCTCCACCACAGGGACAGGAAGCGGCCTTAACTCAAGCTTCTGACAGCGGGAGAGCACTGTGGGCAAAAGCAGCCTTTCATTTTCGGCGAGCAATATTAGGTGAACATTGGGTGGCGGTTCCTCAAGGGTCTTGAGGAGGCAGTTTGCTGACTCGTGGGAGAGATGCTCAGCCCCATCGATGATGAATACCCGATTCCTCCCCGCGAAAGGTCTCAGGCTGGCGGAGTGCTCCATCTCCCTGATCTGGTCGATGCCAATCTCCGCCCTGCCATCGCGTCCGATCACCTGGACATCGGCATGTTTTAGCCCTGCGATCCTCTGGCATTGGGAGCACATGCAACAGGGTTTTTCGTCCCCCTCGCAGTTTAGGGCTTTGGCTAGGTTCATAGCCAAGGTCATCTTGCCAACATGCCGAGGACCAAGGAAAAGAAAGGCATGGGGAAGTTTTCCATTCTTCAGTCCTCTCGCCAGTAGTGCAACGGCTACTTCATGTCCCACTACCTGCCACATCACATCTTCTTTAGATAACATCATAACTCATTAAATCTTCGTAGCTCTCGCGGCGCCTGATAAGGCGCGCCCGGCCATCGTTTACCAGGACGATGGCTGGCTTCAGCGAGGCATTATAGTTGCTGGCCATTGCGAGGCAATAGGCGCCCGAGCCTGGTATGGCGATGATGTCGCCGGGATCAAGCTTAGGCAAATCGATGTCCTTAATCAGGATGTCGCCCGACTGGCAGAGCTTGCCAGCGATGGTGACCCGCTCTAAAAATGCGTTCTCCATTTTATTTGCCACCACAGCCTCGTATCGAGCGCCATAGAGGGCGGGGCGAATGTTATCCGCGATCCCACCATCCACGGAGACATATTTGCGTAAACCGGGGATTTCCTTTATTGCTCCTACAGTATAGAGGGCAACTCCCGCTGGTCCCACAATGGACCTCCCCGGCTCCACCACCAGCCTTGGCGGCTCAAGATTAAGCATTTTACTCTTCTCAAGGAGCGTGGATGCGATGGAATCGGCAAATTCACCGATAGTCGGCGCCGGAGAATCCTCAGTGTAGGTAATAGCCAATCCTCCCCCGATGCTGAATTCCTGAGGTATGAAGCCATACTTACTTCCCATCTCGGCAGCGAAATCCAGCACAATCTCTATCGCTTGCTTATAGGGCGAAAGCTCAAAAATCTGGGAGCCGATATGAAAGTGGAATCCTTTAAGTTCGAAATAAGATGATGACATGACCTTGGTGAGTGCCTTCTCAGCCTGAGCTAGGGGGAAGCCAAATTTGCTATCTATGACCCCCGTGGTAGTATAGGCGTGGGTATGGGGGTCCACCCCAGGGGAGAGACGGAGCAGGCACTGTTGGCTTATACCCGCCTCTTTGGCCACGTTGTCAAGTAGGGAAAGCTCATAAAAATTGTCCACTACAATGTGCCCGATCCTCCACCGAATAGCCAGCTCCAACTCCTGCCGCGACTTATTATTGCCATGGAAGTAGGCTCTTTCGAGGGGGAAGCCTACCGAATGGGCGATGGCTATCTCTCCCCCAGAGACTACATCGAGACCTAGGCCCTCTTCCTTGAAGAGCTGTGCCAGTGCTCGGTTAATGAAGGCCTTACAGGCGTAGATCACCAGGGTATCTGGGTAGCGCTGGGCGAACTCCTCTCGATACTCGGCGCACTTGCCTCTTAGTGTAGCTTCGTCAAACACATAGAGCGGCGTGCCGAATTCATCGGCCAACGACACGGCATCACACCCGCCGATTATGAGATGGTTGCCTTCGATATGAGTGGTTTGGGGAAATAGTGAAATTCCGTACATTTCTTCCTTGTCTTAAGGGGCTAATTGATGCTGTAGCGGGTATCCTCTTCCCTGCCCGTTGTGGATACCTTCCCCTCTCGCTCCAGCTTTATCAGGTGAGCCAGCACCTGTCCCTTGGCTGCTTCATAGAGACGGTGATCTAGCTCAGGGTATATATCGGTCACCAGCTCCCTAACCGTGGCCTTCCCCTGCCTCAACCCGGTTATCACCTGCTCTTCCCGCTCCAAGCGATGTTGGATCAGCTCCTCCAGCTTTCGCCTCGCCTCCTTTATAGGTGGTCCATGTCCGGGGCAAATCATCCCAATATCGTAGGCAAGGAGCTTCCTCAGGGAATCGATATAAAGGGCCATGTCACCCTGCGGTGGCCTCATCGCTGTGGTGCCTATGCCCAGAATGTGATCTCCGGAGAACAGAACCCCATCTTCTTTCATGTAGATACAGATATGTCCCGGGCTGTGCCCTGGAGTATGGATCACTTGTAGCCGAACGCCATTAAGGGACAATATATCGCCATCTGCTACCGCTTTATCAACCGCGATATCGGCTTGCTCCGCGGAGTGGAGGACGACCTGGGCCCCTGTCTCATCTTTGATCTTCGCTGCGCCCCCAATATGATCCGGGTGGGCATGGGTGATCACTATGTAAGGGAGCCTGAGCCCGGCAATATCCTTTATATAATCTATTCGGGCGCTGACCGACCCATTATCGCTATATCCAGCATCAATAAGTGTCCCCTCCCTAGCGATAACAAGATAGACATTGGGCGCATAAAAGCCCATAAAGGGGTCTACCCCTGCCGGGATGGAGTGAACACCAGGCACAATCTCCATTTTTACTCCTTTAGACTGTAGTCTCATATTAGCAATTGACCAGGGCAAAGTCAACATAGGCTTAAGTTGACAGGGATTGGGGATGGGTCTAGAATTTGCCTGAGGTTCGTAGTGTTTCGGAAGAGTGTTCTGGAGAACGGGCTCCGTATCATCACCAGCTCCATGCCCCATACCCGTTCGGTGTGTATCACTATCTTTATCGGCGCAGGATCGCGCTATGAAGGGGTGGAGGAGGCTGGGCTCTCTCATTTCATTGAGCATCTATGCTTTAAGGGGACCGAGCGGCGCGCCACATCGAAGGAGATCGCCGAGACCATTGATGGGGTTGGTGGCATGCTCAACGGGGGCACCGATAAGGAGTTCACCGTATACTGGTGCAAGGTTGCTCGTCCCCACTATCCGCTAGCTTTAGACCTATTAGTCGATATGGTACGCCATTCCAGGTTCGATGCCCAGGACATGGAGCGGGAGCGACAGATTATCATCGAAGAGCTAAATGAGGGTATGGATTCACCCCATCATCGGGTGAATACCATTATCGATGAGGTGGTCTGGCCAGACCAGCCCCTGGGGCGAGATGTTGCCGGGAGCAAGGAAACAGTGAGTAGCTTGAATCGGGAGATGCTTCTGAAGTTCCTAGGCCGCCAGTATGTACCCAATAACACTGTGGTCAGCGTCGCCGGCGACATCAGCCATGACGAGGTCTTGTCAAGCATGAGCGAGGCCTTCGGCGACTGGGTGATGGGTACTCCTCAATCTCACTATCCTGCTGAGGACTGCCAAGATTCCCCCCGTCTGTGTATTGAGCAAAGGGACACCGAGCAAGCCCATTGCTGCCTGGCGATACGCGGTCTATCGCTCTCGCACCCCGATCGGTACAATCTGGACCTGCTTAACGTGATACTAGGCGAGGGGATGAGCAGCCGCCTATTTCTGGAGATTCGCGAGCGGCGAGGGCTGGTCTACGACATCCATAGCTATGTGGACCATTTCCTCGATTCGGGGGCGATTACTGTCTATGCCGGGGTGGACCCTAGAAATGTCGAAGCCACTATTGAGGGGATTCTGGGAGAGCTGCGCCTACTTAAAGAGCACATCCCTGAGGCCGAACTAGCCAAGGTAAAGGAGCTGGCCAAGGGGCGCCTGCTGCTTCGTATGGAGGATACCAGGGCTGTTGCCGGTTGGATGGGGGGTCAGGAGTTACTTACCGGGCATATCCGCACTGTGGATGAGGTGGTGTCGATAATCGAAGCCATCGCTACTAAAGACCTGAGGAGGATAGCGAAGCAGCTACTGGTTAACGATAAGCTTAACCTGGCGATCGTTGGGCCTATAGCCGACGAGGATCGCCTTTTTCGCGCTTTACGGTTGTGAATTTTTGTCCTCTGCGAATGTGTAAGGTAGGAAGATCCACGTTTCGGAAAATAAGGCGGTTTACTTTAGGTCGATCCTTTGGTATGTTGCTCAGGAGCGAGGAGGGCGAAAGAAGCTTCAGCGGTGGGGCATCACTACCTCGACACCGGCCTCGTTCTCGGTTATTCTGAAGCTGGTATCCTCGTTATGCCTTTCAAAGTAGAGATCCACCCTCCCTTTGCCGATGCGTAGATTACGCACCGAGGCGTGCTTCAGCCAGCCAGGCAAATGTGGGGTCACGAAGAGCCTCTTTGCGGCACCTACCTCAATTCCAAGCATTGACTGGAAAAGGAGAATCGCGCTCCCCGCAGCCCAGGCCTGAGGGCTCGAGCTTACCGGATAGTGTGCGGGTATGGAATGGGCTTCTCGATCACGGGAAAAGCCGCAAAACAGCTCGGGGAAACGACTGTATTTAAAGAACAGGCTCGCTTGAAAAAGCTGTGAGGTAATCTCCTCAGCTTCCCAATGATAGCCGTAACGCCTCATTCCAGCAACGATCAGGGAGTTTTCATGGGGCCAGATGCTCCCATTATGGTAGCTCATCGGATTGAATTTTGGCTCCCTGCTGCTTACCGTTCTGATCCCCCAGCCGCAGGCCATGTCTGCTGAAGTAAGGCGGAGTACCAGGTACCTTGCCTTATCCTCATCGACAATATCGCAGAAGAGACAGTGCCCCGGATTTGAGGTAAGCGTTTCTACAGGTCTTTTGTGGGCATCGAGCCCTTGGGCAAAGGAGCGCTTCTCCTCGATCCAGAAATCCCGGTTGAAGTTCTCCTTCAAGAGGGCAGCCCTTTTATTTAGCTTGGCAGCAAGCGAAATCTCTCCCTTTCGGCCCAATAGCTCACCCATCTCGCTCAGCGCCTTGTAGGCATAGCCCTGCACCTCAACAAGGGCTATAGGAGGCTCAGCAGGGGTGCCATCGGGGTAGGTTATCGAGCCCCAGCTATCCTTCCATCCCTGATCTCGATTCCCCACTAAGGAGCGGGTAAGGTATTCTAGATAGCCATCGCCATCAACATCGCCGTAGCGCTCTATCCACTCCAGGGCCAGCTTAGCTGCGGGCAAGATTTCTTGGTATAAATCGTCATCGTCAAGCCACTTCATGGTCTCGGTGAACAGGATCAGGAAAAGAGGGGTGGAATCCACGCTACCATAGTAGGTGCTGTGGGGTATCTCCCCTAATTTTGCCACTTCCCCCTTGCGCATCTCGTGCGTGATCTTTCCCGGCTCCTCATCGTGCAACAGGTCGACCTTAGTTCCTTGGTGTTTCGCCAGAAAGCGCAGCGTTGCCACCGCGATCTGGGGATTGAGCATTAGCGTCTGAAGGGAGGTGATCAGGCTATCACGGCCGAAGATGCAGGCGAACCAAGGTGTCCCCGCGATGGGCACCAGCCCCTCGGGGGTCTCCTCCATGAGGAAGCGGAGATCGAGTAGGCTTCTTTCCAGTAGCTGATTAAACAGCTCATTGTCCGTTTCCAGCTTGGTGCACTGGCTGGCCCAATCTTGATAGGAGTTGCGCAGATCGCTCAGGCTCTTTTCGAAGGGTACTATGCTGGGGGCGGTCTCCTCCTCGGTGGCCAGGATGTGGAGGGTGATGGGGAGGGGCTCACCTGGCATAAGGGTTAACTCCCAGCTTAACCTGACACAACTGGGATGGTAAACTGTCATGACGGCGGTTTCGGTGGCTTCGGGGAGGTAGGTGCTGGAGCGGCGGAGCACAGGCTCTGCGGGGCGCTCCTCAATATCTACCCTTGTCGGGGCAACATCGAAGACGATCTCGGTGTACCGTCTCACCCCGTCCGGTCCCAGATAGCCTAAGGTCAAACGGGAGGCGGCGAAGTTCGGTGAGCTAAGCTCCCCTCGCCTCTCCCTTTCCGCTCCACGTACCTCGAAGATATCACAGAAGTCACTGCCCAGGGTGAGGGTGAACTGGAGGGGCACAGAGAAGGTATTGTGATTATAGAAGCTGATGCACTCGTGAAACCCGTCTTTAATGAAGCGACTTCGTCTGATGCTGATGGTCCTTGCTAGGGCGGTACTGCCATCGGCAAGCTCTATAGTGGGGTTGGCCATCTGAATATCGCAGACATAGTTCTGCTTGCCACAAGAGGAGAGGAGCCTTGGCCTCTGCCCATTGATGGTCATCTCGAAGATGGAGAGGTAGCGGGTATCACGGTGATAAAGACCCAGCCGGCGCCGCCCCTGGGGCATATCCCCCTGCTCGTCTGAGACCATCATCAGCTCGTTCTCTTTAAGGATATGCTGTTCCACAGGTCACCCTCTTTATCAGATTTCCGAGAAACTCGTAGCCGCAGCCTATACGGCCGCGGCTACGATTCACTCAAGCAGCGAGCCTTTTTCAGGCTTAGTACTCTGGCATTGGTGGCATTGGTGCCCTCTCTTTCTCCTTGATGTCGGTGATCAGGGACTCCGTGGTGAGTACCATGGCGGCGATACTCGCCGCATTCTCCAGCCCTGCCCTGGTCACCAAGGCCGGGTCGATGATCCCGCGCTCCTGCATGTTGGCGAAATCGTCCCTCAAGGCATCGTAGCCAATCCCCCGCTTACTCTTCTTTACCGCTTCCACCACCACTGACCCCTCTCTGCCAGCGTTAATGGCGATTAACTTCAGCGGCTCCTCCATGGCGCGCCTCACAATGGCCACCCCGGTGGCTTCATCGCCCTCAACCTTCAGCTTATCCAGGCAGGGGAGAGCATTGATGAAGGCCACTCCCCCGCCGGGGACGATACCCTCCTCTACGGCGGCCCTTGTCGCCGAGAGAGCATCCTCAACGCGGTGCTTCTTCTCCTTGAGCTCCACCTCGGTAGCTGCCCCCACCTTGATCACGGCGACACCGCCGGCGAGCTTAGCCAAACGCTCCTGTAGCTTCTCCTTATCGAACTCGGAGGTGCTCTCCTCTATTTGAGCCTTGACTTGCTTGATCCTCGCCTGAATAGCATCATCTGAGCCCTTGCCCTCGATGATGGTGGTCTCATCCTTGGTGGCCACCACCTTTCTCGCCCGACCTAGGTCATCAATGGTGGTGGAGTCGAGCTTTCTTCCCATCTCCTCGGTGATCACCGTGCCCCCGGTGAGGATAGCCATGTCCTCGAGCATTGCCTTCCGCCGATCGCCAAATCCCGGCGCTTTCACTGCAAGGCAATTGAGGGTGCCTCTCAGCTTATTGACCACCAGCGTTGCCAGCACCTCACCTTCGACATCCTCGGCAATGATGAGGATGTTCTTCGTAACCTGGAGCGCCTTCTCCAGGACGGGCAATATGTCGGAGACCGCGGAGATCTTCTTATCGGTAAGCAGGATGTAGGGGTCCTCGATCACTGTCTCCATCCTGTCGGGGTTGGTGATGAAGTAAGGGGATATATAGCCGCGGTCGATCTGCATACCCTCAACATACTCCGTCTCAAACTTTATTCCCTTCCCCTCCTCCACGGTGATAACACCATCCTTGCCCACTTTCTCCATAACATCGGCGATGAGATTTCCGATCTCCTCATCAGCCGCTGAGATGGCCGCCACCTGAGATACCTGCTCCTTGGTGGTCACCTGGGTGGACATCTTTTTGAGTTCGTCAAGGACAGCGTTCTTTGCCTTTTCGATGCCCCTTTTTAGCGCCATCGGGTTTGCCTCGGCAGCAACATTCTTCAATCCCTCATGCACCATCGCCTGGGCCAGTACGGTCGCTGTGGTGGTGCCATCGCCAGCGACATCGTTGGTCTTGGTGGCTACCTCCTTGATCAATTGCGCGCCGATATTCTCGTAGGGATCCTCCAGCTCGATCTCCTTG
>Ga0209635_10005315_pt1 | contig 10144 bp, 9 predicted proteins | sample DeeMarSWOR230_32_FD_187463 | JGI IMG/M metagenome (GOLD analysis project Ga0209635, IMG submission 187463) | Marine sediment microbial communities from White Oak River estuary, North Carolina - WOR-2-30_32 (SPAdes) (version 2) | ecosystem: Environmental > Aquatic > Marine > Intertidal zone >...
ACCCTGAGTTTGTAGCCTTTGAACCCTAATTCCGCCATCCTCGCTGCCTCCTTTGAGATGTCCTCGACAGTGTTCCCCAGTTCACCACAGCTAGCGTAGGCTTCAACCTTATCCGTGTAGTGACCACCTAAGAGTTTCCAGACAGGAGCTTTTGCGGATTTTCCCGCGATATCCCAGAGAGCCTCATTTATTCCAGCTAAGAAGCCTGGTTTTCCACGCGCAGCTAGATATGCAACATACATTATATCCTGACTTATAGGTTCGCCGAATGCTGGTGTGGAGAGATTATCTATTTCACAGGGATCCCTACCCAATAGATAAGGCTTAGTTTCTTCAACAAGTACTTTTAGATGATTGGGGCTGATGTTGGGCTCTCCCATGCCTATGATGCCTTCGTCTGTAGATATTTTGACAAAGGGCTTGTGTACTACGAGTTGTCTTAACCCCCACGCCTTTCCATCCCAATTAAGTTGATGTTCCTTTGGAACTTTCTTTGAAAATACAAGAGCCTCAATCTTGGTTATCTTCATATTAGTTAGCACCTTATAAGATGTTAGAACCTTTTTGGCTTAAAAAAGGTTTTATGAACCTGATTGAGGGTTTTCTGAATTATTTTTGGAGGCTCCAAATAATAACAGGACAGAAATTATAATTTCTCTATAATCAAACCCTCATTCTGAAGCCAAAAAACCTGCGTGCGTAAGGAGTAATACGCGCGCGGAATATTTTTGCAAGCAGAAACGGTTCCCGCAGGCATAAGAATGATGTTAGCGCACAAGTAAAATTACAAGCTTGTCTTGGTAAGTAGACCCTCCAAATACTTCTTTCCTTCAATCATTGACCTTTCAGCTTCCCCTTTTGGTGCTTCTTCGTATTCCATAATCAAATGACCTTTGTATCCGATTTCTTCGAGTGCACTCAGACATTCCTTCCATGGAACCTTTCCTCGCCCAACAGGGCGAATATCCCATGTTCCGTCTGGCTGCTTACCCCAGCGACTTCCGCCGTATACTGAATCCTTTGTGTGAACTAGACAAATATAGTTTCTCAGCTTCTTTATGGCTTCTGGAATGTCCCAAACACCAGGAGGAGCTAAGTTTAGATTGGCAGGATCAAAGTTGATTCGCAACGCTTTGGAGTCAATTTCATTCATTAGTCGTAACAAATCATCAACATCGTTAACAAGAAAGTGGGGAGCGTTTTCTATAGCCAATATTGCACCTATCTTTTCAGCATACTCCACTAGATCAAAAACAATTTCCAACAGCGGGGTCCATTGTTCAGGTTTTTCCGCATGCCCTCCTGTTTCAGTTATTACCACTTTTGTTCCGATTCCTACTGCATAGTCCATTAGTGCTTTGATGTCCTCAATCCTGCGAGTTTTTCTCCTTCCAAAATCAACTTCTGTTGGTTCAAATGGATGTGGAAATTCTCCTAGTAGGCAGTACTGTCCAAGAGCCACTGCTTTTAGGTCATTCTCTTCTAGCATCTTTGTCATATCACGTTCAGATAGTGCCAGACGGTCGACTTTGTGAGAAGAAGGCCATTGGAGCGTAACTTCAAAACCAAGTTCTGCAGCAGTAAGCCAAAATTCGACTCCTTCGTAGCCAAGTTCACTAATTCTCCTCAGCCTAGCATTAAAAGGAAGGTTGTACCAAACAGCATCAAGAGCACTAATTTTCATTCGTTAACATCTCAATATTCATGTATTTATAAACCTTTTATAAGTATTTTTACATGATGAACTGCCTTTCTCTAGTCTGGTCGTATTCTAGCCTTTTACTGCCCCAAATGTTAGTCCCTGCACTATGTATCTTTGTGCTAACATGACAAACAAAAACGGGGGAATCATTGCAATCGTCGAGCCAGCAGTTATAAAGGGCCAACTAGTTTGCCACGAACTAACAGCCCCTGCTAGTTTTAATGGAAGAGTCATAGTGCCTGGATTTGAGATAAATATTGCTGCAAACATAAATTCATTCCAGCATGCTAGGAAACAAAATATTGTTACCACAATGAATCCAGGAGCTCCCAGAGGAATTATTATTCTAAAGAGTGCACCAAAATCGGTACAACCATCCACTTTGGCGCTCTCATCAATTTCTTTTGGTATTCCATCAAAGAAACTTTTCATAAACCATGTTGCGAACGGAATATTAAAGGCGACATACACTAATATTAGTCCAGTTAGTGTGTTTACCAGTTGTACCTGTGAATACAACAAATAAATTGGTAGAACACAGGTGATAGGGGGAAACATTCTCATTAATACAAACCATATATACGTCAATTTTCCACCGCGAAAGCGATATCTGGAAAAGGAGTATCCAGCTAATGCACCTGTCACGGCTATAATGGGTGTAGCAACAGATGACACGATTAGGGAGTTAATCATGCCTGGCACAAAGCTTTCAATTGAAACAGTCCAAACACCAAACACAAACTCAGATATCGGTTGATAGTTTTCTAAAGTTGGTTTTAGCGGTATCCATATGGGAGGAGTGACAAACATATCTACTTCAGATTTGAAGGAAGAGGAAATTATCCAATAGATTGGGAAAAGCATTGCAATAATAGCTGTAATTACTAATAAATATTTACAAGTTTTAACAATAAATTGCTTGTTGAACTGCATTTCAATCAGCTCCACTTTTTAGTATGTGCCTAATAAGAATTAGAGATATTATTAGCGACAGAAAGAATATAATATAAGATATACTTGCAGCCCTTCCTAGTTGCCAGTACTGAAAGGCAGTCCTATAAGTTAAGGTGCCAAGGGATTCTGATGCATAGCCAGGTCCTCCTTTAGTCATAACCCAGACTAAGTCGAAAATTTTGATCAGATCCATGGATCTAAACAAAATCACAATGAATGTAATATTTTTTAATGAGGGAAGAGTTATATGAAAGAATCTTCGGACAGTGTTGGCACCATCTAACTTTGCTGCCTCATACAATGTCTTTGAGATGGTCTTGAGACTAGCTAGGGTCACTAGCACCGTAAACGGAAGCGTATACCAGATGCTAGCGGTTATTATTCCTATGCGAACAACTGAAGGGTTAGTTAACCAGTTCGGACCTTGTACGCCAACCAACTTGAGAATTTCATTAAAGACCCCATAATTAGCATTGAACATCCATTTCCAAATCAAACCAACTATAATAGGAGACAATAGAACCGGTAATATCAATACTGTTCTGTAGAAACGTTCTCCTTTTAAATTATTTATTGCTAGAGCCAGACCAACTCCTATTATAAGTTCTATTGGTATATTTATGGCAGTGTAATATAATGTATTTCCCAAAGTAATGTAAAAGTATGGATCCTGAAAAACTTCAACGAAATTATCTAGCCCTACAAATCCATAGCTAGAAGTTAATGGATTATTTACATTAAGGGATAACCAGAAAGTGTATATCATAGGTAAGACGATTAAAACAGTCGTGACTATAAGTGCAGGCAACAAAAAAAAATAGGGAGTTGGATGCCTGCGCACCTTATCACCGAGCCAATTAGTTATTCATGCCTACATTAGATCTTCAATTTTTCTAGCAGCCCAGTCGCATGCTTCTTGAGGAGTTTTTTGCTTTAAAAGCGCATCTTGTCCTGCAGTCGCAGTAATCTGAACAAATTCGTTATATTTTGGATGAGCAACCCGAGCATTGGGACAAGGAACATCTGGATTTTCATACTGGAAATAAGTAGCTTCCCACAAGTCTGGTGGAGCTGTAGCTATGATATCAGGATCTTTGTTAACCGATATTCTGGCGGTCGGCGAGATTATATTCAATCCCATCCACTTTTGGTTTTCGTAATTAGTTATAAAGCGCAAGTATTCCGAAACTGTTTCTTTATGCTTACATGCTTTAGGAACGATTACTCCCCAACCTCCCACACCTGAAATATGGTTCACCCATTTAGGCATCACTTTGGCTTTATACTTCCCTACGATTTGAGATTTTTCAGGATCCGAACAAGTGTAATGTTGGTAGGGCCAGTTCGGCGCCATTGCTAGTTTCCCTGTAGAGAACATCTTTACCCATTCATCTGATTCGCAGTTCAATACTTCATCCGGCCAAACTTTGTACTTTTGGAAAAAGTCTACTCTCATCTGCAACGCTTCTACGCTTTCAGGTTCATTTATAATCGTGCCTTCTTGCCAACCGCCGTCACCAAAGTAACCCCCATCATTAGCCCACATCCACATTGCCAGCCTCAGGAAAGAATCTAAGCTCTTAGTGGCAATAGAAGTGGTTCCATATCTATTAGGAGGATCGTTTAGTTCAGTCGCACTGTCAATATATTCATCTATTGTATTAGGAGGAGTTAAGCCATGTTCTTCGAAAAGGTCTGTACGATAATAATTATTCACGTCAATGCAAGGTCTAACTGGCCACATACTTGCGCGAGTGCCATCTGCAGTTTCGTAATCACAAACGTTCAATATGCCTGGTTCTAAGTCATTTCTCTCTGCGCTTGTCATATCAAATTCTTCTTGTACATCCATCGCTAATTTAGATTCGCCAACTTGAGGAAGCCACAATTGGTGCCACAACATAACGTCGAAGTATCCACTTTCACTAACTAATTCAGTAAGACCTTTCTCCATACTTTCCAAAAAAGGAATATTAACGAGTTCTGCTTGTGGAAAGTCTTCAGTAATCGCTGCTAGGTAGACGCCCTCAGGAATGTCAATAGAAAAAACACGTATTTTCTCAGTTGTTGCTGGCTTTTGTGTACCGAAATAATATGCAGCACCACCGATTGCTGCAGCGGCGGCTGCAGCACCTGCAACTGCAACGTATTTTCTGCGGCTCATTTTATCATCTGTCATACGCAAATCATCCCTTGAATCATCAATTTTCAATGTTATTATTATATAAGTTTTGCCTAGTGTATTTGAGTTTATAATATCATAATCGATTAGCTCTGCAGAATGCTTTTTATACCTCTTTGGAACTGTAAATGGTTGAAAGGCAAACTATACGAATATAGAGAACGCACGCGCATTTGGTGGCGCTCTTTCCACACTCAAAATCTGTTGCAATTCTTTATCTGGCAATTATCTTGTTTGCCACCGCTTTCGGAGCTTATCTTTCAGTCATGCCAGCGCTAGTCTTACATTTTTTCGGTCCAATAAACCTTGGGCCGAATTACGGGATGTATCTAAGTGCGTATGGAGTGGGCGGAGTAATCTGTCCAATACTCATGGCATTTATCGTCGGCGCAAATCCCACATATGAGACATATGTTCAGGGATTCTATGCATACATGCAAGTTAGCTCGATACACTTTAGAATCCTACGTAACTGGTAGACCACAAGCACTCAAAAGGCTGAAAAAGACGGGTTAGAAAAGAAGGTGCACGCTTGCACGCATGTTTCATTCGGTCTCGTTCGATACGATCTCAAGAATTATCTTCGTATTCTACCGGAGACATTCCCACTCATTAAATTCTCTACTTCTTGTACTGTGGTCATGAGAACACCAGTACTTGTCGTATGTTTCAGGCACGAAGCCGCAACAGCGAAATTCAACGCTTTCTGAAAATCTTCACCGTAGGTCAGAAGCCCATAAATTAAACTTCCCACGAAGGAGTCGCCTGCTCCACTACGGTCAACAATATGAGTTATTTGATAGATTGGAGCAGTGTAGAAAGTTTTGCCGTCGTATAACACGCCCGACCATGTGTTATGGCTGGCGCTAATGCTTCCTCGAATGGTAACCGCTACTTTCTGGAGGTTCGGGAACTTCTCTACCAATCGCTCGGCAACGAGACGAAACTTCTCAACTTCTACTTTGCCTGCAGTAACATCTATCCCCGCTACTCTGATCCCTAGGGCCTTATTCGCCTCTTCTTCGTTGGCAATAAGGACATCTACGTACTTGACGAGTTCCGACATGACTTCTTGAGGGGGCTTTCCCCATTTCCAAAGCTTTTTGCGATAATTTAGGTCGCAAGATACAGTCAATCCCATTTGCTTTGCCTTCTTCACCGCTTCTAAGCAGACAGCTGCGGCTCCTTCGCTGATGGCGGGTGTTATCCCGCTCCAGTGAAACCAGATAGCATTTGAGAAAACCCTGTCCCAATCGATCATCTTAGGCTTAATGGTTGCCATGGGTGAGTTAACTCGGTCATAGATCACCTTATCTCCTCTTTGAACGGCTCCGATTTCCTTGAACAAAATTCCAATACGATCTCCACCGTAAACGATGTTGTCGGTACGTATTCCAAATTGACGCACAAAGTTCAAACAAGCTTGCCCTAAATCGTTGTCGGGTAGGCATGTTACATACTCGACTTCTATACCAAAGTTTGCTAGTGCCACCGCAACACCCGCTTCTGCTCCTCCATACCTAGCATCAAAAGATGTGGCGTGCGTGAATCTTTGGAAACGCGGTGGCGAAAGACATAACATTATTTCGCCGAAAGTCACAACCTTTTCATTCATTCCTGACCCACTGAAGTCTGTATATTCTTCCTTGAAGTTAAATGGTCTTCGTGTGAGCTATGGTTCGAGAAGGCCCATTCGTTTGAACTCTTTCTCCATCTGATCAAGAGCTTCCGTTGTAACCGGCAGTATAGGCAGTTTGGGCATGCCGACTTCGACGCCTCGTTCATTCAACATCGTGTAGCAGGCTGCAATTGATGAGCCCGCTATGTGCAGAATCCTTCGGGCCTCGTTAACTCTAAGCTGTAGCTTTGCCGCTTCTTCATAGTTTCCCTTCATAACAGAATTGTAAAGGTCCACCACCGGTTCGGGAAAAACGTTAGCGAGTCCAGAGATGCAGCCCTTTGCGCCCATCATCAAAGCTGGGAACGCAAGAGCTTCAGTGCCTATTATGAAAGTAAAGTCTTCTCGGTCGCCGCACTCTATCAAAAAGTGGGAGAACTCAACCAGACTGAAGCCGCTATCTTTTATTCCTTTCACTCCAACGTCATGCAGCTTGGATAGGAAGGGTGGCGTTATGCTGAAGCCAGAGCGCCGGGGGTTATTATAGACGTAGACAGGAATCTTCACCGCTTCAACTAACCTCTTATAGTACTCTTGTATAGTCCGTTCATCATGTTTGTAATAGTAGGGGGGCACAGAGGCAACCGCATCTGCCCCAATCTCCTCTGCATGCTTTGCAAGCTCAACTGAGTCCTTAGTATTTGCTGTTCCCACATGTACTATCGCAGAAATGCGATTGTTGATCTGATCCACAGACACTTCCACTACCTTCTTGCGTTCATTCAGAGACATAAGGGGCCCTGACCCATAGGTGCCACAAAGGAAAACTCCAAGACTGCCTTTGTTGATTTGGAAATCAAGAAGTCTCCTCAGCCCTTCTTCGTAAAGTGTTCCGTCTCTTTTAAAGGGGGTTGTGAGTGGGGGTATTACACCTCGAATTTGGGAATTAACCATACTAATTCACCTTTTTGGATACTCTAAATAGAAGGAGGGTTTTTATTACTTTTGCTCTAAACTAATGTAAAAATAATTTAGTCTTACTAATATTGCTCGAAGATGAATTCAAAACCATAACGGCATCCCGATGCGCGCGTTCGAATCCTGCCTTAGAAGCTACTAAGTTTTTAAACCAAGACTATTTACGGTTTTTCGGAGGCAGTAATCAAGTGCTTGGTTGGCAAGAAGTGGTCCTAATTTTTATTATACTGTTTCTTGTCTTCGGCAAGGGGATAAGCCCCAAGAGCTCGGCCTACTACTTGGAATCAATTGGATTCAATGTGCCAGTAACATGTGGCGGTGTTCAAGTCAGACCAAGTGACATCATAATAGGAGACGAAGACGGAGTAGTCTCTGTGCCAAGAGAGTACGCTGGAAGGTTTTTGGAGTGGTCTTGCGTGTAGCCTATGGCGGCGGAGGGCCAATATGATTCGTTTCAGATTGTAAAATGCGCGTGCCCATGATGATGGCTTTTTCGGTTTTTTTATCGAATAAGTGTATCTTTTCTTCGTTGAATCCAATCCACACTTTTTCACCCATACTAATCACAAAGTCTGGAGTAGTCCTTGCTTTAATTAGGTTGTTCCCAACTTTCAGGTCGATTATTACTTCTGAACCTAGAGGTTCGGTCACGTACACCTCAGCCTCGATTAAATTCGACGGAGTTCTCTTCTTTTCTATATAGGCATCCTCAGGTCTGACTCCCAAAATCAGCTCCGAACTGGTGGCCTTTTCTTTAATGATCTTGCTGACGTCATCCGAAATTGGGATGGTGAAGATGCCAGCATCCAAGAAGTACAACCCGTCTTTCTCAGTAATCGTGCAATCCACAAAATTCATAGGAGGGCTACCAATGAAACCTGCGACGAACAGATTGGATGGGTGATTAAAAATCTCATCCGCGTCGCCCAGTTGCTGCAATACGCCTCGGTCCATTATGGCTATTTTGTCAGCCATGGTCATGGCTTCCACTTGATCATGGGTGACGTAGACCGTCGTAACTCCTAGTTCTTTTTGCAGCCTTTTCAGTTCAGCCCTCATGTAAATCCTGAGTTTGGCGTCTACGTTGCTTAATGGCTCATCCATCAAGAAGACTTTCGGGTCCCTCACGATAGCTCTGCCTAGCGCTGTCCGCTGAGCTTCACCACCGCTCAGTTGTTTAGGCTTGCGGTCAAGTAAATGAAGAATCTTAAGAAGATCCGCAGTTTTCCTTACTTTCCCTTCTATTTCATCTTTCGGGTGTTTGTGCATTTTGAGTGGAAATGCTATGTTGCCAAACACAGTCATATGAGGATAGAGCGCATAGCTCTGAAAAACCATCGCAACATTTCTATCTTTTGGATGAAGTTCAGTCACCTTCTTATCGCCTATGCATATTTCTCCCTCATCAGGTGTCTCTAAGCCAGCGATGCATCTGAGAGTTGTAGTTTTTCCACATCCGGACGGACCCAATAGAACTAAAAAAGCCCCGTCATCAATCTCTAAACTGATATCATTGACAGCAATAACACCCTCAAACCTCTTTGTTAGATTCTTAACCGAAACTCTCGCCATTTTCATCTTTGATTAGTTGAATTTAACAAATATAATAAACTTACTATTAACACATTTTCATGAAAACATTTTCTATGATTGGGCAACTCTCAGATTGAAATAGTTTATTAGATTTCGGCGAATGACGACGGTCTCTTGAACTGCGGGTCTCTTACTGCACCCTAAATTTTTTGAAGGCTCAATCGAGTTGACACATAATTGTTGATACTTCTTTCCGATTATTCCTAATGATAAAACCGCTTTGGAAAAAAGCATCCCGTTTTATTAGCCCCACTTGTATTTGCTCAAAGTCTCTTTGTTTAGTTCTATCCCAAGTCCAGGTTTATTGGGAACCTCAAGATATCCCTTTTTTGGCTCCAAGGACGATTTTACTAAGTTAGTCATAAGAGAATGACCTGATTCGCCTATTGGCGTCGTCCTGTATTCAAGGAGAAAACCATTCTGCATCGAAGCGACCAAATGTAATCCTGTCACCAAATTAATGGCTGTACTCCAAGCATGAGGCACACACAAAACACCGAAGGTTTGAGCCATCTCCGCAATTCTTTTTGCCTCAGATAAACCGCCGACTTTGGTGATGTCTGGCTGGACCACATCCACAGCTCCTCGAGAAATTATGTCCCTAAACCCATGGCAAGTATACTCGGTCTCTCCGGTAGCTATGAATGCATCTACAGCTTGTGTCAATCGCGCATACCCATTGATATCATCTTGGGGGACGGGTTCTTCAAACCAATAGATTTCATATTTTTCAAGCTTTTTTATCATTCTAGCAGCGTGCTTCCAAGACCAAGGAACTCGGGGTTGGCGGCCCACATCAACCATAATGTCAATATCATATCCTACAGTTTCCCTAATTAATCGAATAATTTCTATATCCCTCTGAGGGGCCATCCCAAAGGTTAGGGTATATGGGGGTTGACCCCAACCGAACTTCATAGCCGTGAATCCTTCACGTACGTATTTTTCAGCTTCTTTAGCTGTTTCCTCCGGCTTCTCCATGTTAAATAAACCACTTGCATAGACTCTGATCTTCTTACGATACAAACCCCCAAGAAGCTTATGAACTGGGACTTTCAAAGCCTTACCAATAATGTCCATCAGCGCGACATCTATTCCGCTTATCGCAAAAACCGCT
>Ga0209635_10005316_pt1 | contig 10143 bp, 6 predicted proteins | sample DeeMarSWOR230_32_FD_187463 | JGI IMG/M metagenome (GOLD analysis project Ga0209635, IMG submission 187463) | Marine sediment microbial communities from White Oak River estuary, North Carolina - WOR-2-30_32 (SPAdes) (version 2) | ecosystem: Environmental > Aquatic > Marine > Intertidal zone >...
AAATCCACCTGTCCGGCATCCGCTTCGACCTGGCTGAAATCGGGATTATAGGTTCCGTCGAAGATCAGGTGCGAGGTGATCCCGTATTTGGCCGTCAGGCTGATATCGCGCTCGCTTCCGGCAGAAGACAGCTCCCCCTCATCGTCCAGGCTCGTCTGGCTGTAGGTAAAGGCGGGAAGCATCTCAAAAAGGGTGTAGTGTTTTATCTCGTGAAAAACGATGGGCCTTGTCTGGGTCAGAAAATTCGGTCCCTGGGCCGGGTCCAGCGGCGGATAGGTCCCTGCTTCGGAGCGGCGGCTGATCCAGCGCTCAAAGATCACACCCATCTCGACAGGGTTCTTGTGGGAGAAGCGGATGCTTTTAAAAGGGATCTTCAGCTCGATAGCGTAGCCTTCCGCGTCAATTTTTCCACTGCTGTACCAGACTATATCGACGCTGAAATCCTCTTCTCCACCCTCAAACCTGGAGTCCATCTGGATTCCCAGGGGATTGACATAAAGGGCATACAGAGACTGATGGTCGTTAAAGGAGTCCAGATTGATGCAGATCCAGTCATCATCCCGGATATTATCCCGTCTGTTGACTGTGGCCTTTATTTTATCTGGCTGGCTGTCAAAGCAGCGGAAGGCGAAGTACAGGTTCTCCTGGTCATAGGCGTAATAGACCACGGAATTTTCAACCATGGCTATTCCGTAATCCGGATGATAGGTCTTGAAGCCTGACTCAGACGGAGCCTGCTGCCAGGCCGGGTCATCCAGATTGCCGTCGATAACAGGAGGAACCTCTGTCCTAAAGGGGACAAGAGGCTCCAGCTTTTCCTCTGCCGGTGCAGGCAGTGCGGCAAGGGATAGTAACACACCCATCGATATTATCAGAAAAATTTTCTTGTGGATTTTGTTTTTGGCGTATCTGGTTGTCATTTTGTTATGGCCTGTGTGAAATGAATTTTTTAAGCATAAAGATTTGCTTATACCTGAAGAATATTCGCAAGTCAACTTAATGGGGGAACTGACTTCCCCCTTCCAACGCTCGCTTCCGCTCGCTCTTGAGAGCTATATTAAGATGGAATTGAATACGTGATTCAGGCCTCTTTTCCAAAAAAACCTTACCTTAATGAAGAGACTTGGCCTCTTTTCCCCCTTTTTTGTTTTGTTTGATTTCGCTAAGGCATATGATTATGATATGAGGACGGGAAAACCGGTGAACAGAATACTCCTTTCCTGGGGAATAGCACTTTTTCTGGTTTGTCTTACCTGCGTCATTCAGGGCCAGGAGAAAGAGGACGGGCGAGTTGAGCTCTGCCAGGGGTATTATCTCAGCGAGGAAGCTGCCAAACATCAGCTGGATGAGTTCTCCCGAACCTATAGCACTTTGCCAGAGTGGAAAGCCCGGGCCGCACGCATTCGCCAGGGTATCCTTACCGGTGCAGGCCTGCTGCCCCCGCCGGACAAGTGCGCCCTTAATCCGATTATTCACAGCAGGCGTATCCACGGCGATTACACAGTGGAAAACGTGGCTTTCGAGAGCCTTCCCGGGTTTTTTGTGACCGGAAACCTGTATCGTCCTCTCTCAAGTCAGAAGCCTTTGGCCGGGATACTCTGTCCGCACGGACACTTCAAACAACCCAACGGAGGAGGGCGGTTCTGGCCTGACCATCAGATCCGGTGCGCCACCCTGGCCCGGATGGGAGCTGTGGTTTTTTCCTATGATATGGTGGGCTGGGGGGATTCGACACAGACTACGCACGACCATCCCAAAGTCCTGGCTCTTCAGCTCTGGAACAGCATCCGCGCTGTCGATTTTCTTCGCTCACTTGATGAGGTCGATCCCGGGCGTATCGGTGTGACCGGCGCTTCAGGCGGCGGGACGCAGACTTTCCTCTTGGCGGCTGTGGACGACCGTGTTTCTGTGTCGGTCCCTGTAGTCATGGTCTCAGCCCATTTTTTTGGCGGATGTGACTGCGAGAGCGGCCTGCCTATCCATAAAAGCCGTTTCCATGTGACCAACAACGCGGAAATCGCTGCCTTGGCAGCCCCGAGACCTCAGCTTCTCATCTCCTGCGGCATGGACTGGACCAGGAACACGCCCGAAGTCGAGTTTCCCTATATCCGGAATGTCTACCGCCTGTACGGAGCCCAGGACCGGGTCGAGAACATCCATCTGGCTGAGGAAGACCATGATTACGGGCCGTCGAAACGCGTTGGTGCCTATAAATTCCTGGCGAAATACCTGAATCTTTCGCTCGATATAATCCACAAGCCTGAGCGTTATGGCCCGTTTGGCGAGAGCGGTGTTGTCATAGAAGAGCAGGAGATTATGCGCGTCTTTAACAAGGATCATCCCCGTCCTGCTCACGCCCTCAAGGACGACGAGGCTATCACCAGAGCCTTGACAGGAAAATAATATTTTCTATGGAGATGAATACCTGAAGGAGGAAAAGTCCCATGCTTCCTGATTTAAATGATAAGAACATGAATGTGGAAACCATGGCCAAGAAGGCCCTGAAGGACGGAAAGATTCTGTCTGAACTGTTGAGCAACTTGAAGACCAAGAACGAAACGGTCAGATACAACAGTTCCAAGGTGCTCAATCTCTTAAGCAAAAAGAATCCTGAAGCGCTCTTTCCCCAATGGGGTTACTTTGTCGAGCTTCTCAGCTCCGACCACACGTACTGGAAGTTGAGTGTGATACCAATCTTGGCGAACCTGGCCAGGGTTGACACGGAAAACAAGTTCGAAGAAATATTCGAGAGGTATTTCGGGCTGCTGAACGACAGAAGCGTGATCCCGGCTGCCTGGGTCGCGGCCAACTCGGGCAGGATCGCCAGGTTCAAACCGGGACTGCAGAGGCGAATAACAGACAGACTGTTGAGCATTGATCAGACGCATCACGATCCAGAGAGGAAGGACCTGATAAAGTCCGGTGCCATTGAATCCTTTGCTGAATACTTTGGGGAATCGAAAGACCAAAAAAAGATTCTAGAATTCGTCAAGAAGCAGGAGGAATGCAAGAGCCCCAAGACAAGAAAGCTCGCCAGGGCATTCCTGGAGAAGTGGGGAAAGATTTAAAAAAAAATGGCGCGAAACCCGAGTCAGCATTTATGTCAGCTAGAGACAGGCCTTCTGAGGAGCTTGCAAATATCGTCAAGGTTGATGTAGAATTCTTTCATCTTGAAATAAGCAATACTTGTATGGGTGCTTATGAGCGGGGTGCAATCAATTGTTCGAGTTAGATGGTGTGCTGTCCATCTTCATGCATCTGGAAAAAAAGAAATTCAGAGCTTTATGAATATTGATATAAATGGATTTAGAGGCACCAGAAAAATCTGATAAAACAAAAGGAGGTTGACATGAAGAAAATTAAAGGACTGTTTTTTTTAGCTTTTATTATCTGGGCAGCGATGTTCATCATGACTGCCTGCGGCGGAGGCACCGATGAGAACGGAGAACCTACACCTTCGGCGCCAGGTGCGCCTACGATCGAGGATATTTATGCGGAAAACAGAGAGCTGGCTATCCTCTGGGACGCAGTCAGCAATGCGAACACCTTCAACCTGTACTGGAACACGACCGGAGGCGTGACCACGTCCGATACCAGTGTGCCCAACCTTCGGACGACCTACTACGTCCATTCTGGATTGAGCCTGTTCAAGACCTATTCCTATAGAGTTTCAGCCGTAAATGCAGGAGGGTCGAGCGGGTTGTCGAATGAGATGAGCGCACTTGCAGCCAATATTCCTGAGGAGTTATGGAAAAGAACCGCTGTGGATAAAGCAGACGATGATTGGTTTGGTCATTCTGTGGCCCTCAGCGGAGATTATGCTGTGGTGGGAGCACCTATCGAAGATGGCACGGGGACCAATTGGGGCGCAGCTTACATTTTTGCCCTGGACTCCGGCGGAACCAATAACTGGGGACAAGCGAAAAAGCTCAGCGCTTCCGACGCTGCGGATAATGATTATTTTGGCGGTTCTGTATCAATCAATGGAGACTATGTTGTAGTGGGAGCATATTATGAAGATGGCGCGGGAATCAATCGCGGCGCAGTTTACATTTTTTCTCGTAACCAGGGAGGGACGAATAACTGGGGAGAGGTGGCCAAGCTCATCGCTTCCGATCCTGAGAATGTAGATTATTTTGGATATTCTGTGGCCATCAGCGGAGATACCGTTGTGGTGGGAGCGCCTGGCGAAGATGGTCTGGGGACCAATCGCGGCGCAGCTTACGTTTTTGACCGAAACGAAGGAGGGACGGATAACTGGGGAGAGGTAGCCAAGTTAACCGCCTCTGATCCTGAGGATGATGATGACTTTGGATTTTCTGTGGCCCTCAGCGGAGATACTGTAGTGGTTGGATCTGTCTATGAAGATGGCCTGGGGATCAATCGCGGCGCAGCTTACATCTTTGATCGAGACGAAGGAGGAACAGATAACTGGGGAGAGGTGGTCAAGCTGACCGCCTCTGATCCCGAAGACAGTGATTGGTTTGGTCATTCTGTGACCATCAACGGAGATTATGTTATGGTGGGAGCATCCTTGGAAGATGGTACTGGAACAAATCGCGGATCAGTCTATATCTTCGACCGGAATTATGGTGGAGCGGATAACTGGGGAGAGGTGGCCAAGCTGATCGCCTCGGATGCTGAGGATGGGGATGAGTTCGGAGGCTCTATGGCGATAGACGGAGATTACCTTATAGTGGGCGCGCATTATGAAGACGGTGCCGGGACCAGTCGTGGCGCGGCTTATATATTTGGTCGGAATTATGGTGGTGCAGATACCTGGGGAGAAGTGATGAAGCTCACAGCCTTGGATGCTGAGGATCAAGATTGGTTCGGTTTTTCAGTGGCTATCAACGGAGATTATGCCGTTGTGGGAGCATATTATGAAGACGGTGCCGGGTCCAACCGCGGAGCGATTTATATTTTTTAATACATTTTAAGTTTTACTGTAGAATCATCGGTTTTGCAGCTTGATTAAAAATATAAGGAGGCTGATTTGAAGAAAGTCAAGGGTTTGTTAATCATGGGCTTTTTTGTCTGGGCGGCGATGTTCATCATGACTGCCTGCGGCGGAGGCACCGATGAGAACGGAGAACCAACACCTTCACCGCCAGGTGCGCCTACGATCGAGGATATATATTCAGAAAACAGGGAGCTGGCCATACTCTGGGATGTGGTCAGTGACGCAAGCACCTACAACCTCTACTGGAACACGACCGGAGGCGTGACCACCTCTGATACAAGCGTCACCGGCCTTCGGGCCCCTTACTACGTCCATACGGGATTGTGTTTATTCAAGACGTATTCCTATGCTGTCACAGCCGTGAATGCAGGTGGAACGAGCGGACTCTCGAATGAAGTGAGTGCCTTGGCTGCCGGAGTCCCTGAAGAGTTATGGAAGAGGGTTGCTTCGGATGCCCAGAATTTAGATTTTTTTGGCTATTCTGTGGGTTTAAGCGGAGATTACGCTGTGGCAGGTGCGCAATATGTAGACGATGGCGGGACCGATCGCGGGGCAGCCTATATCTTCGATCGAAACTACGGGGGGAATAATAACTGGGGTCAGGTAGCAAAGCTTGTGGCTTCGGATGCCGAGGATTCTGATGTATTTGGCCGTTCCGTGGCCATAGACGGAGATTATGTGGTAGTCGGTGCAATTTCAGAAGACGGTGGCGGGATAGACCGCGGAGCCGCTTATGTCTTCTATCGGAACCAGGGTGGGACGGATAGCTGGGGCCAGGTGGCAAAGCTCGTGGCTTCGGATGCTGAGGATGTTGATGAGTTTGGCTATTCTGTGGCCATAGACGGAGATTATGTGGTAGTTGGTGCAATTTTTGAAGACGGTCTCGGGAGCTATCGTGGTGCTGCTTATGTTTTCGACAGGAACCAGGGTGGGACGGATAACTGGGGCCAGGTGGCAAAGCTCGTGGCTTCGGATGCTGAGGATAATGATCAATTTGGCAATTCGGTGGCCATAAGTGGGGATAATGTTGTGGTGGGAGCGCGCTATGAAGACGGTCTCGGGACTAATCGAGGAGCGGCCTATGTGTTTGGTCGAAACGAAGGTGGAACAGACAACTGGGGGCAGGTGACCAAGATTACGGCCTCGAATCCTGAGGATGCGGCTTATTTTGGCTATTCTGTGGCTGTAAGCGGTGATTTCGCCGTGGTCGGCGCGTATGGCGAAAACGGAACTGGAACCAATCGCGGCGCAGTGTATGTATACGACAGGACCCAGGGTGGCCCGGACGCCTGGGGTCAGGTGGCGAAGCTCACCGCCTCGGATGGCGAAGATATCGATGAGTTTGGCTCTTCTGTGGCTGTAGACGGAGATTATGTGGTGGTCGGTACACATCAAGAAGACGGTGCGGGCACCAGTCGTGGCGCCGCTTATATCTATGGGCGCAATTACGGTGGGGCTGATATCTGGGGAGAGGTGATGAAGCTTACGGCCTCGGATGCCCAAGATCAAGATTATTTTGGTTTTTCTGTGGCCATATATGGTGATTATGTTGTGGTGGCTACGCCTTATGAAGACGGCAGCGGGTCCAACCGCGGAGCGGTCTATATTTTTTAATGGATTGCTGTTCCGGGGAAAGCTGCGTTTGTTCCAAATCCTTAAGAGAAATTTTAGAATTCACATGATTCATCAATTCTGACTTTGCTCGGTCTGTGCTCCTGCGCCCTAAGGTCACTTTCCTGATTTGAATCAGCCTGAGTGACAGGATTGAACATCAGGGAAAGATGAGGAATTTTCCCGCCGAAGTTGTCAACAGCCTCAAGAAAAGCATAAAATATGTGTTTCGGAGTGTGTGCCCGGCCAGAGGCTCAGATCTAAGCGATCATTGAAAGGAATGGTCAAATCGAAGAGGCCTGGAGAAAAGTTTTGAAACGATTTTTTCGAATAGGCCGTTGTCTGATAGAGAAGGCTGTTTTTTGGGCGGCGATCTATTCAGAGAGCTGAGCGCAACAGTGCCAGCTCTGCAAGCCTTGAGTCAGATGATAAAGGAGCGAAGGATGAAACAAAATAAAAATGTTCTTTTCATGGCTGCGGTCGTTTTGGCGGGCGTGTTGATCATGAACAGCTGTGGCGGGATCGAGACTCCCGATGTGCCGGCTGCGCCAACGATTGAAGAGATATACGTAGACAACAGGGAGGTGGCCATAACCTGGTCAGCAGTGAACAATGCTGTGACCTACACCCTGTACTGGAACACAACCAGTAGCGTAGACACGTCGGACAACAATATCTCCGGGCTTCTTGTTCCCTATTATGTCCATACGCCGTTGAGTTTGTTCAAGACCTATTCCTATGCGGTCACAGCCGTGAATGCAGGCGGGGAATCCGGACTGTCCAATGAAGTGAGTGCCCTGCCCGCCCTGACACCTGAAGAGTTATACTCAAGGCTTGCTTCGGATGCTGAGGATGATGACAGGTTTGGCCGTTCTGTGGCCTTCGACGGTGATCATGTCATAGTAGGTGCTGATTTTGAGGACGGTGATGGCGGAAGCGACCGCGGAGCGGCCTACATTTTTGACCGGGACGAGGGGGGGACGGACAATTGGGGAGAGGTGAAAAAGCTCACCGCCTCCGACGCTGCGGATGGAGATCAGTTTGGGACTTCTGTTTCCATAGACGGAAGTACTGCCGTTGTCGGAGCACCCTATAAAGATAGTGGAGCGGCCTATGTTTTTTACCGCAACGAGGGCGGAGATGACAACTGGGGACAGGAGGCCATTCTTGCCGCCTCCGATGCGGAGAGTGGAGATTTGTTTGGCTGGTCAGTGGTTGTTAGCGGTAATTATGCCGTTGTCGGAGCGCCTTATGAAGACAGTGAAGGGACCGATAGTGGAGCGGCCTATGTTTTTTACCGCAACGAAGGAGGAGAGAACAACTGGGGTCAGGTGGCCATTCTCACCGCCTCTGATGTTGCGGATGGAGATCATTTTGGTATTTCAGTAGCCATAAGCGGAGATACTGTTGTAGTGGGAGCAAACTTTGGCGACGGTTTAGAGGCCGATAGTGGAGCAGCCTATATATTTGACCGGAATCAGGGCGGGGATGACACCTGGGGCCTGGTGACCAAGTTGACCGCTTCCGACGGCCAGGGTGTAGATATGTTTGGCTATTCTGTGGCCTTAGACGGTGATCATGTCGTAGTGGGAGCTGCAAGTAGAAAGGGTGATGGGATCTTCCGCGGGGCGGCTTATATTTATGGTCGCAACGAGGGTGGAGATGACAACTGGGGAGAGGTGATAGTGCTGACCTCTTCCGACCCCGAGGACTTTGATTATTTTGGTGGTTCTGTGGCCCTAGACGGTGATTATCTCATCGTGGGAGCTGGTGGTAAATGGGGTGATGGGATCTTCCGCGGGGCGGCTTATATTTTTTATCGCAACCAGGGCGGAGATGACAACTGGGGAGAGGTGATGATGCTGACCTCTTCTGCCCCCGAGGATGAAGCTTATTTCGGCAGTCATGTCGCCATCAGCGGAGATAATGCCATCGTGGGTGCGGAAGAGGAAGACCGTGGCGGAACCGACCGCGGAGCCATCTATATTTTTTAAGGCGTTGCTTTTTTCACTCTAGAAGCGTCGACTCTGCTTCTTTCCTGTAAAAATTGGGACAGTCGCACTGCTCTTCTGTTATTGATTTTCAATATCCTTCTAACTTCATTTAATACAGACGTTTATAGCAGATTTTCGGCGTTATCGATTTGAACCGATATTTTTATTTTTTTGTTGCCAATTCAATAATATCAACACAAATTTTATTGTTTTACAAACACTGGGACGGCACTGGGACTATCCCCAGTTTTCTTGAAACTCCCATTTTCTCAGCTTGACACCCCTTTTTGGCTTTGATAAAAGTGAGAAACTCCCCATGCATTTCAAATTCCGAAAAATAAAGGAGGAATTATGAACACAAAAAGCCTGAAATGTCATTTATTGGTTTTTCTGTGCTTGCTCTTGATCAGCCCCTTGACCGGGCTTTCCAAAGACAAGAAAAAGGCAAAACCTCAGGAGGACTTGCTGGCAGATGTGTCATTAGGCACCTTCAAGCTGCGGGCCATCGGACCGGCCGTGACTTCCGGCCGGATTTCGGATTTTGCGGTCAATCCCCGCAAACCAAGCGAGTATTATGTGGCTACGTCTTCTGGAGGCGTCTGGAAAACGACGAACGCCGGCACGACCTTTATCCCTGTATTTGACAGCCAGGGCTCCTATTCCATCGGCTGTGTGACCATGGACCCCAACAACCACCATGTTGTCTGGGTGGGGACGGGCGAGAACAACAATCAGCGCAGCGTCGCCTACGGGGACGGAGTTTACAAGAGTGAGGACGGCGGCAGGACCTGGAAGAACATGGATCTTAAAACCTCGGAACATATCGGGATGATCGCCATCGACCCCAGGGACTCCGATATCGTCTATGTGGCTGCCTACGGACCGCTATGGAGAGCCGGCGGAGAGAGGGGCCTGTATAAGACCGTTGACGGCGGCAAGACCTGGAACGCTGTCCTGACTATCAGCGAACATACGGGAGTGAGCGAGGTGCATCTCGACCCTCGAGACCCGGACGTGGTCTACGCTGTTGCCCACCAGCGGAGGAGGCATGTGTTCACCCTGGTCGATGGGGGGCCGGAATCTGCCGTATATAAATCAGAAAACGGCGGCCAGAGCTGGGAAAAGATCACCCGGGGGCTGCCCGGAGGAGACCTGGGCCGGATAGGACTGGCCATATCCCCTGTCAACCCCGATTATCTGTATGCCATCGTCGAAGCTCAGCCCGGAAGGGGCGGCTTCTACCGGAGCATCAACCGCGGCGTCTCCTGGCAAAGGCGCAGCAGCTATACTTCCAGGGGGAATTACTACCAGGAACTGTTCTGTGATCCCAAGGACCTTGACCGGGTCTATTCCATGGATGTCTATCTTCAGGTTTCGGATGACGGAGGACAGACCTGGAGTGCGCTCGGCGAGAGGCACAAGCATGTCGACAACCATGCCCTGTGGATCGATCCCCACAACACGGATTACTACCTGGTGGGTTGCGACGGCGGTATCTATGAGTCGTTCGACAGGGGGAAGACCTGGAAGTATTTTCCCAATCTTTCGGTGACCCAGTTCTACAAGGTAGCGGTC
>Ga0209635_10005317_pt1 | contig 10142 bp, 4 predicted proteins | sample DeeMarSWOR230_32_FD_187463 | JGI IMG/M metagenome (GOLD analysis project Ga0209635, IMG submission 187463) | Marine sediment microbial communities from White Oak River estuary, North Carolina - WOR-2-30_32 (SPAdes) (version 2) | ecosystem: Environmental > Aquatic > Marine > Intertidal zone >...
TGAAGTAATCGGGTCGGTTCATCAAGATCATATAAACGAGTTCTGGGCTTCATCAAATGTGTTACGCACGCTTACCCGAACTTGAAGCATCCATAGTGAGTATAAAACTAGGGCTCGATTCGTTCCAGCTTGAACACCACGGGCCTCAGGCCGTCGGTGCAGCAGCTCACCATCTTGCCGGGCTCCTTGATCCACGGGAAGTCCCCGTCCATGGCCAGGTGAGCCACGTCGCGCTGGATGTCCGCCCACGCCCAGCTGCAGAACCCCTCAGGCATGTTTATACCCTTGGACACGTACTCGCCGCCTATCTTGTACCTAGCGCACTCCGGTGTGACCGTGTCTGCCGCCAGTTCGTTGAACACCTTACCGGGCTTCAGCATGGCCACCACAGTTATCTTTACGTCCTTTACCAATGGTTTCACCAGTGCCGTATAGATGTGGAGTGAATAAAAATCTACGGATCGCCTTGTTTAACAGTCTTCGTCGATAAATTTAGTTTCAAATCCCAATAAACTAATTTTAGTCTTAATTTATAATAAATATGGTATTTTCGTAGATAAATCTATAACATCTAATAGATAGATATGTTCATGAAACGTTCTTCGGCTATAACATGCCTATTATTGGTATTATTCGGCCTATCGTCACCCCATGTCAAAGGAGCCACCCTCGAGGTTGGCAGCGGCTACACGTACTCGACCATCCAGGCCGCCATCGACGACGCCACAGCGGGAGACACCATAATCGTCTACGCGGGCGCCTACCCTGAGAACATCGTGGTAGACAAACAGCTGATCCTTACAGGCGACGGCGATCCCGTCATAGAGAGCCAGGATGGCTCCCACGTGGTCAGGATCACGGCTAACGGCTGCACCTTCCAAGGGTTCTCTATGACAGACGCCTACTCGGGTTCAGGGATCAACGTCGAGTCCAGTGACAACGTCGTCGCCGGCAACGACGTGGCCAACAGCAACAACGGCATCTATCTTGCGTCAGGCACATCTGGCAACGATTTGGACGGCAACACCGTGTCCTTCACCATGATGCACGGAGTCTACGTCGACGACTCCAACAGCAACGAGATACACCACAACACCGTCACCGCCACCGAGTTAGAGTTCGGCTACGGCGTATACCTCGGCGCAGGCTCCGAAGGCAACGTTGTCCACCACAATGACCTCGACTACGCCTCTATCTACAACGCCTTCGACATGAACGACCCGAGCTCCAACACCTGGTACGACGCGGGCACGAGCGAGGGCAACAGGTACAGCGACTACGCGGGTGTGGACGAGGATCCCGAGGACGGAATAGGGGACACGCCCTACGACATCGATGGCCCCGGTTCTGTACAGGACCTGTACCCGTTGATGCCTCTCCCGCCGGAGGAGGCCCCAATGATTTTCGGCGTCTCCCACAGTGTGCATTCGTCCAGTAGCGCCTCGATCTGGTGGACAACCGACCAGCCAACCAGCGATCACAAGGTAGTCTACAGCACGAGCTCGGACCTATCTAGCCCCGTGGAGACGGACATGCTCTACGGCACTGATTCGCCTGGCTTCACCCTCACGAGCCTCACCGAGAGCACCACCTACTACTACAAGTGCGTCTCCTACAACGGAGGCGACCACGGCCTCTACACCGAGAGCCCGGACTCGGCTCCCTACCCGAGCTTCGCCACGCCCCGCGCACCCGTGACTTGGCACGTTGACGACGACCTCGTCGAGTACCCTGGAGCGGACTACCAGACTATTCAGGAAGCCGTGGACGCCGCGATAGCCCAAGACACTATAGTGGTCCATGAGGGTGACTACACCGAGGACGTGGTACTCGACAAGCGGCTGACCCTCACGGGAGTCAACTATCCTCACTTGTTTAGTACGTCCTCACACGCGATCCACGTCCAGGCCAACGGCTGCACTATAGAGACGCTTAACGTCACAGCCGGGAACAGCTACGACGCCATCCACATAGGGACAGGCACGTACCCGTTTGCGGCAGGCTACGACGGGACCACCATCACCCAGTGCCACCTCTACGACAGCCTGAATGGGGTACACGTGGCGGCCAACAGCGACGACACCACGGTCGACGACTGCAACGTCAGGCGCAACGGCCAGGGAGTATACATCTACAGGGGCGACGGCAACACCATCGTCGACACTCAGGTCTATAAGAACGGCAAGGGCGCCGTGTTAGAGAGCAGCGACTCGAACACAGTGAGCTACTGCTTTTTCGTGAACAACTCGGCGGCCTACGGTCTCCAGGTCATGGTTCAGTACCCCCACCTCAGCGAGACCTCCACCGGCCACCTCGTCGAGCACACCAAGTTCATCAACAACGAGCTTTGGCTTGAAGCTAACGTCGTCAACACCGTGGTGACGCGGAACGCCTTCAAGGTGGACAGCCACCCATTGACGCCGGTCCCGTTCAACTACGACGGCGTCACCGTTGGCCTAGACTGTTCCAACATAGAGCTGAGCCACAACTACTTCCGGGGCAAGATAACCCTCCCCATGGGGGATCACGCCGGCATCGTGCTTGACTCGATCTCCAGCTGCACCCTCACCAACAACACCGCGAAACACATGTACAAGGGGGTAAGCCTCCTCAACGCCAAGGGCGTCACCATGCGTGACAACACCCTCTACGAGAACAGCTACAACTTCCACATCGACACGTACTCCGCCTACTCCAGCCCCGTCGACGTCGCCTACTACGACCACGACATAGACACCAGCAACACCGTGGAAGGCGACGCCATGCACTACTATGTCGACCAGAACGACCTGGTCATTAACCAAGTTACTGCCCTAGACATAGGGTTCCTTGCCGTCGTCAATGGTCAGAACATACAGGTAGAGAACCTAGTGCTCGCTAAGAACAGCCACGGCATACTCATGGTCTACGTGGACGGCGCCACCGTGGACGGCTGCTTCACGTGGGACAACCACATGGCCGGCGTCTCCCTCGTGGAGTGCCAGAACGTGGACGTCACCAGCTGTAGCCTCAAGAACAACGGCGACTACGAGTCCTACGGCACCGACTACTCGTCCACCGGCCTCAACATTTTAAGGGGCAGCGGCAACACGGTCACAGACTGCGACGCCTCCAACAACGAGAGGATAGGAATAGAGCTAGTAAACACAGCAGGAAACACCTTGTCGGACTGCCTGGTCCTGAACAACGGTCTGGATGAGTTGGTGGACGGATTCAGAGGCATGGGCGTCTCCATGAGGGGCTCCACAGGCAACACGGTGCACACCAACCAGATCAAGGGAGAGGAGATCAACAGACAGTACTACGGCGCATGGCTCGACTCCAGCACCTCAGGGAACACCATATACGACAACGACTTCCAGAACGACATCAACGCCCGGGACCTCGGCGGAGAAGAGACCTGGAACATAGCCAAAACCCCTGGAGACAACATCATAGGCGGCCCCTACCTGGGAGGCAACCACTGGAGCGACTACACCGGAGGCGACTCCGACTTCGACGGGCTGGGCGACACCGACATCCCCTACACCGCAGGCGGCGACATTACAGTGGGCGGAGACAGCCTGCCCCTAACAGACAACTGGATCGACGACGGCCAGCCCCCCACCATCAACCTCCTCGGCCCGGAGGACGGGGAGACCATCACCAAGAGCTGGGTCGAGATAGAGGCGTCGTCGCCAGACCCCGACGTGGACCAGTGGTGGTACAGCCTAGACTCCGGCCCAGACACGTTCTTCACACCGGGGGAGCCCTCCGCGATAGTATCAGGGCTCAGCGAAGGCCAGCACGTGCTCGACGTCTACGTCGACGACGTCTTCGACAACCAGAACCACGTCCAGGTGAGCTTCAGGTACAGCCAGCCCGAGCCATCCTCGGACGGAGGCCCGCCGCCCGAGCCCACGCTCGAGCAGGTACCAGAGGAAGACGCCAGGTTCGAGGTCACCATAAAGTCACCCAGTGAGACGGCCTACACCGCACGCAGCATCAACGTCGTCATCGAGGCCCCCTACACCCTCAACAGGGCCAGCTACAGGCTGAACGACGGAGACGACGAGAAGATGAAAAGCTTGAAGGCCACCCTTAGCAGGCTCACCATAGGCACCCACAGGCTCGTGGTCTCAGCCGAGTCTGAGACAGGCCTCCTGGGCAGAGGAGAGGTCACCTTCACCGTGGTACCCCTAAGCCTCGGAGAGCTATACAGAGTCGGGACCCCCGACTACGTGGACGACGCGTCCTTCACTTTCAACGGCAGATCCGTCGAACTGGAGCTGAGCTTCGAGGCCCGGGACGTCAGGTCCGGGGACCTGAGCGTCTACGTCAACAGTTACCTCACGGGCACACCCGGGGTCGACGCCGGTTTGACTGAACTCTATAACGGAAGCGTGGCGCTGGCGGACATACCTGCCACGGATCGATGGACAGCGTACTCGTACACGTTGGACGCGTCCATGATCGTCCCGGACGCCGAGAACCTGGTGTCATTCATACACAATAGGAACCCCAGTCGGACAGTCGCGACCATGGAGTGGGCGGTGAGGAACGTCACAATCAGGCCGCTCAGCACATACGAGTTCCCCCGGGTAGAGGTTAGCTGCGGGCCCCGCGCCGTGGGCGTCGACGGCTACGTCCAGCCCACAGTCAGAATCGAGGGCGTCCGCGACGCGGCCCAGTACGACCTATACCTCTACGTCGTGACCCCAAACAGAACCGTCCTCTACTATCCTGGATGGAAAAGTGACGCCACCGCGCTGGATGATGTATACCTCCGCATGAACCACTACGGCACCCTTCCTGGCTGGTTCACCGTCCATGAAGGCTATGCTCGGGGAACCTACAGGATGGTAGCCAAAATAACGCGAAGCGGGGAGAGCGCCCCCGTCTCCATATCCACGAGCCGGTTCTACTACTGGAACGAGTCCAGCGTAAAACTGTTCGCCAGCCGAGAGATATACACGGACGGCGACCCCATACAGGTATCGTATGCGGTCACCACGGCCGAGCCGTTCAACGGAAGCCTCGTCCTGTCGCTGGAGCGCCCAGACGAGACGCGGGTGTACCTCCCCGCGTACGACGGCTTGCCCTACTCCACGCAGCTGGAGCCCGTTGAGCGCGCATACGAGACCGTGCTGGAGGACACGGTGGACCTGTCATGGGAGGAAGGCAACTACGTCGTCCGAGCCTCACTCTTCGACGACAACGGTACCAAGGTCGGCGACGACCTTCTCCTGCTTGAAGTCAGGCGGGAGCCCTTCACCATTATGGGCCTGTTCCAGACATACAACGCCTCGGAGAGGGTGATGTACAGCAGGCTCAGCCTCTACGACGCCGCCACCCTGGGGCTCGTGGACTCCTACGAGACGGAGGGGCCTCAAGAATCGTACACACTGACTGCGGCCCCCGGCTCCTACTTCCTCGCTGGGGAGGCCGTCTCGGACAACGGCGACTTCTACTGCGTTGGGCCCCATTACGTGCCATACAGCTATGGCGGCGTGGTCCGCCAGGACATACTGCTGGCTAACAGCACGGGCAAGCTCGAGACGGCCGGTGCTACGCAGCAGGAGGCGAGCCTCCACGCGGAGGCGAAGCAGCGCAACCTGTTGTACTTTAGCGGTCTCTCAACCATGTCCGACACGCCGGACAGCTACCTCGAGATACAGGACGAAGGAGGCGGTTGCCCCAAGCCAAAAGTATATGTGAACGCAGAGATCGACGCGACTGTCCTAGACGCGCTGCTTCAGGAGTACCCCGGCGACGACGCCTCCACCCTCAAACGGTACTTCACGGCGAAGCTCGCAAACCGCCTCAAGCTTTCAAACCCTGAGCTTGTCATAAGCAGCTACGCCGAGGTTCTCGACGGGATGCAGCAGATGGAGGCCCTGATGTGGGAGGGACAGGAAACCGACATGAGGGAGGTAGGGCAGAAGCTGAACGCAGAGTATCTCCTAAACCTACACTTCGGTAACGTAGGCGAGGTAAATCTGGCACACGCTAACCTTTACGACGTTGACCTCGTGCAGGCCATGGACCGCCACGAGGTAAGAGCGAGCCCCGAGCAGGCCCTCTCCAGCGTGACTGACTATTACGTCGACCTCTCAGACACCATAACGCGGTGGGAGGCCAGCCACCCGGTGCCGCCGAGAGGGCCACGGGTGGTCATCTCCCTGTCGAAGCCCAGCGTCACCCCCGCACAAGGCGAGAACACGCTCACGATGACCGCCACGGTGACGAACTGCAAGGGGCAGCCCGTGGAAGGCCTCCAGGTCTACTTCAGGGACGTTGGGGCCGCCGGGTCAGGAAGAGATCTGAGGGGCAGGGTAACGCCGGAGATAGACGTCCCAGGCCTCTACGGATACTCCGTGACTGACGGCGACGGCGTGGCGCAGGCCACTTACACGCTGGTTAGAGGCGTCGATCCAGACAACGAGAAGGTGGACGTTTTCGTTGTGGGGAGGGGAGGCAGGAAGACACACAGCCCCGCCGAGTTCCCCATCAACGGCATCGGCCTGAAGGCTTGGGCTGAGAAGCCCAGCCTTGCTCCCCTGGAGGACACGGTGGTCCACGTCAAACTCTACAAAGTTGAGGGAGGGGAGGAGACGCCGCTTGTAGGTAAGAGGGTCTACTACGATGGGTCCATGATAAAGGACAGCATGCTGGTGCCTATGGGCGCGACCGAGAACGGGCTCCTGGTGACCGACGGCCTCGGCGAATCCACACTGAAGTTCGTGGCGGGCGAGAAGGAGGGAGAGATAGGCATTGGGTTCACCTACGACGTGGGCATCGACGACCCCCAGTTCCCCGGATTCATGACGGGGAGCAAGGTCACGGACAAGGCCATCATAGAGATCAAAGCCGACGAGTTCCTGATCAAGATACAGTGGTCGGAGGAGTACAAATTCAACGTAAGGTGGGGCAAGCTCGGCTACTACGACGGCCAGACGACGGGTTTCTACAGGTACGGCCTCTCATCCAACACCGTCTGGGAGAGGCGCGGAGGCAAAGAGGACACGGAGGCAAACCTGGCTTACCTCTTCCACGGCGATTTCAACGAACACATCACCTACGTATGGCTGACGTGCGAAGGATTCGACGCCCAGGACAGGTGCAACGACTGGCAACTCTACTCCAAGGAAGACTACACGACCATCGCCAAAGACGGCCACGAGACCGGAGAGTTCGGCGGAAGAACCATCAACGCGATATTCGGGAAGGACGCCATCGGAAACATCTACCTAAGAGTCAACCCCATGATGATTCCCTTCACCCTGGACGGCTACTACAAGGCTGACGGGACCCACTGGTGGGAGGAGTTCATGGTGCTCGACGAGCTCGACGACAGAGGCGCAAACATCAAGGTGGGCATCGGCGGAGGCTCAGAGCCGGTTACCTATAACCACGACTACGGCGGAGCACGGTATCATGCCAACCCGGACCTGTACGGCATCGACGTGATGTACAGGCCCAACCCAGACTTCCACAGCATAGCACCGCCTTGGGTCGACAAGACGTTCATAAGGGGGGTGATAAAGATAGAGAAAGTTGGCGAATCCACCTACAGGCCGTTCACCTACAGCTACGACAACGCCTTCTCGGGAACCGGGTTCCACACATCGAACGACATCGAGATACGTAGATCGATGTTGATACAGGTGGTGAAGAGATGAGGATACACCAATTCTTACTGGTTCTGCTGCTCTTCACCCCAGTAAACATAGCCATCGCGGCGACGATTACTACTTGCCCCAACCAGTGTGGCGGCTACTCCAACGTCCAAGCCGCAATAAACGAGGCGAGCCCCGGCGACACCGTTGCGCTGGAGCCGGGGGTCTACCGGGAGAGCATCGTGCTGAACAAGAGCATAACCCTCGTGGGCTCCGGGGACGACACAATCCTACTCGGAAGTGGACCTAACCCTGTCCTCGCCGTGACGGCGGACGACGTGGAGATAAGGAACCTGAAGGTGAGCTACTGCCTCTTCGGCGTACAAGCCGCGGAGGTGAACGGGCTGACGGTAAGCAGCTGCAGCTTCGTCAACTGCAGCGTGGGGGTCCTCATCGAGTCGTGCATGGAAGTAGAGGTGGAGAGCTGCACCATAACAGACAGCATGCACGCGGCCGTAACGGTAGTCGAGTCGGCGAACGTCACGGTAGCAAAGTGCGTGTTCAGGGGAGGAGACGAGGGCGTCAGCATCACGAGGTCAGGCTCCAACGATGTCCTCGACTCGAGCTTCGAGGGCTGCAGTCAAGGGGTCATCCTCGACGACTCGAACCAGAACCTCCTCAGGGGCAACTCCTTCCACGGCTGCATCGACGCCGTGATTCTGAGCGTCTCAGGAGGGAACGCCGTTGAGGGCAGCGAGGCGGAGGGCGTGGACCGGTTCATTGGCGCCTACATGTCTGTGAGAAACCTCGTGGCGGACAACCTGGTAGGCGAGTGCGTGTACACTTACGAGTACGCCTCCTCTGGCAACCTCTACAGGCTCGGACACGTCAACGTGACGGGCAGCGACTATATCCTCGGCCTAAGAGAAGCCGAAGCGCCCCCCGGGTACGAGGCCGTCTCGGATACGCTGAACGTCTCCATTCTCACTGGCACCCTCGTGGACGGCTACGCAGCGGTGTCGGTGAAGATGAGTGAGCAAAGTTACATGGGGCGGGAGCCCGGGGACATGGGGCTGTACCGGATCTCGAGTGGGAGCCTGCACCCAGTTGCACAGGGATACCTACTCAACGCCACGGTGCAGCTGAACGCCACGATCCGCGACGACGGGTTGTACGCGGTGCTACTGTGGCGCGACAGCAGCCCACCAACGGCGGTTATCAAGACGAACGCCTCCGCCATCGTTGGGGAGCCGGTGTTGTTCGACGCCTCAGGCTCGTCGGACGACGTCGGAGTCGTGGATTATGTGTGGAGCTTCGGTGACGGCGAAGAGGGGGAGGGGGAAGCCGTCACACATGCGTTCCCTGAGCCCGGCGTCTACGAGGTGACGCTGACCGTCTCTGATGCTTACGGTAACGTCGGCACGGAGGCGTACGAGGTCGCTGTCGAGGAGCCTGGGAGGCAGGCGTCGGGCAACACAATGCTGTACGCGCTCCCCGGTGCCGTGGTCATAGTAGCGGTGGCCGCCCTCTACCTCAAGGAGAAGAGGTACCTTGAGAGGGAGGCGGTACACGCCGGGGATGAGCCCGACCACTCATGACACTGGCGAAGTCGCGTATGATTCAACCTAATTCCTTTGACATCTGAAACTAGGGGTCTTTCTCGCACAGTAAACCATTAAATATCTATTACAGCCAAGTAAATTCAGATTCTTCTATTAACGGTCAATGATGGTTAATACATGAATCTAGCTCCAAGGTGGGGAGCTATAGAAGTACCAAGAATTGAGGAGTGAGATGAACATACCCACGTACATAATTCTCGGCCAGTTCACTCAGAAAGGCATTGAGGAGATCAAGGGAAACACGGAGAGAGTGGAACACTCGAAGAAACTAGCTAAATCTTTGGGCGGAGAGATGACCTCATTCTACTACACGATAGGACGATATGATTTTGTATCGATTGTCGAAGGCGTTAACCTCGATAATGCACTACAGGGTCTTTTGATGACTGGCATGGGCGGATATGTAAGGACTGAGACTCTTGTTGCATATCCTGCGGATAAAGGTGACGAGATAATTAAAAGAATTCCTGACTAGACAGGAACATACCCCTCTTTTTTTCTTGAAACCAGTTGACGCTGAATCTACGGTGAAGTGAGGAAAAAATCATCGATTGTGTTTTTGAATCTCAAAGTTATGTACCATTACGTCTTAATACCATTTTCATATGGTTTAAGCGCGGCATAAACAGCATAATTATATGGTGTAGCGATTCCATGTTTCTTACCAAACCTAATGACCGCACCATTAAACGTCTCAAGCTCGATGCGACGCCTAGCCTCCAAATCAACCATCATGGACGGCTTCACTCCTGGAGGCATACGAGATATACCTTCAAGCGTAGCATCAATCATCTCTTCAGTGATTACAACCCCCTCAGCAGAAGCCACTGAAGCGGTCTCCAACATCACCCTACGCATTAAATCCCATGTCTCTTCATAATCGTGTACTGTTCCAATCGATGACCTTGTAAGACAAACAACC
>Ga0209635_10005319_pt1 | contig 10142 bp, 6 predicted proteins | sample DeeMarSWOR230_32_FD_187463 | JGI IMG/M metagenome (GOLD analysis project Ga0209635, IMG submission 187463) | Marine sediment microbial communities from White Oak River estuary, North Carolina - WOR-2-30_32 (SPAdes) (version 2) | ecosystem: Environmental > Aquatic > Marine > Intertidal zone >...
ATTATTGAAATCTACATCTTGACTGTAACCCCATCTTACCTGGGTTAGACCTTGCTGTTCAAGATTCTTCTCAATGATTAATGGAATAGTTGTGATGTTGAATGTTTGTTTAATCTCATTGTAAATTTGGGAGCTGACATTTTTAAAGTTTAAGATAACATGAATGCTTTGGTCTATTGTGGCTTCCATTGTTACTGAAGCGTGAACAGGCATAATTAACGCGATAAACAGAATGAGCAAAAGATGCGCGCCAGCTAATTTTTTCATTCAACTTTTTCTCCAGTTTTTCAAGGTGCTAAATCTATAGGTTAGTTCAGATAGACTATAGCATGATTTTACAGAACTAATATATTCTTTGCTATTTGCGTTTACGAAAGTAGATTAAAATGTTTCTCTCAGTTGCGTACTCGTAGCCTGATTCTATGAACTGCATCTATTAGATCAATTACGTGAAAAAGCGGCGGTTGGAGTATATATTATTCAACGCAGAAACCACAAGTTAACGTATTACGTTTTCAGTTGCAACAACATTCTGAATATAAGGTGGAGAGCACGCCATTTTTGATCGTGTCATATAGCCGGGAAAGACTTTAATAAATTTCAATTGAGATTTTATTCACAATAGCTGAAGTTTAAGTCTTGCGCACCATGAAATATAACCTCTCTAAAGAAAGAATCGATTGAGGTATCACTATGCTTGCAGAAATTTTAGGTATGGTTAAACATCATGAAGAATGGCGTGGACAGGAGTGTCTCAATTTAATTCCATCGGAAAACATAATGAGTCCTACAGTGCGTTCTTTGCTTTCTTCAGACCTTGCACACCGATACACTTCCAGAGAACGCTTTTACATGGGCACGAAATTTCTGGATGAAATCGAACTCTATGGAGAGGAAATTGCAAAGACAGTTTTTAGAGCAGAAACAGCGGACTTACGCCCACTTTCTGGGCATGTCGCGGATTGGATATTTCTCTCCACGTTTACGTCACCAAATGATAAAATACTTTGCGTTTCACCTGACGATGGCGGATATCCCGGAATGGGGGAAAAAGGACTCGCAACATTGCTAAGCCTAAGAGTAATAGGATTTCCTTTTTCGAAGGAAAAAATGAATATTAAAGTCAGCGAGGCAGTTAATGTTGTCCTCCGAGAAAGACCTAACGTTGCTGTTTTTGGTGCCAGTTTTTTCCTTTTTCCTCATCCTGTTCAGGAAATAGCAAATGTTGCACGTGAAGTTGGGGCGGTTATTGGATATGACGGGTCTCATGTTTTGGGTTTGATTGCTGGAAAGGAGTTTCAGCTTCCCTTCAAGGAGGGAGTCAACATTCTGGTGGGTTCCACGCATAAAACTTTTTTCGGCCCTCAAGGCGGAATCATATTGGCAGATAAAGAGCATGGAGAACGCATGAAGGAAAAAATTGAGCCGATGTTTGTTGATAACGCACACTGGAACCGTGTCGCAGCTCTAACTCTAGCTTGTGCAGAAATGAAAAAGTTTGGACAGGAATACGCAAAACAGGTGATTCAAAATGCGAAAAAAATTGCGAAAACTTTAGCTGAACATAACTTCTCCGTCGCCTGCGCAGAACTTAGTTTTACGGAATCACATCAGGTTTTACTAAGTTATGGCAACTATGAAAAAGGATTAGAAATAGCACGAAAACTTGAAGACGTCAACATCATCGTTGATTGTGGAGGAAGGCTTGGCACTTGTGAAGTAACAAGACGTGGGATGAAAGAAGGAGAGATGGAGCAAATAGCCGAGTTTATTGGACGGGTGGTAATTGATAAGGAAGAAACAGAAAAGGTTAAAAAAGACGTGGAAAAGTTTGTTAGAGACTTTAATCGAATTGAATATTGCTTTAAAACTTGAATTAAGGTACAATCTTGTGCGCGCGCAGCCAAATATTCGCCATCATTTCGTCCTGTTCCAGCACAGCGTGCTGGCTAAATTTGTTTAAGGCTAAATTTACAGAATATTTTTCAATTTTTCTTTGATATGCATAACCGAGAAGTTTGCACAAATGTTAAATAATCTAGAACGAGAATACGAGGTTGGAGGATTTTAATGATGGATAAGAAAGCTATTGCAACAAACATTGCCATCTTAATAGTGATAATCATAATCTTGGTAGCTAGCGTCATAGGCGTAGTATGGTATTTCGTAAATTTGCCAAAACCAGTGGAACCACTTCCAGGAGAGTTCGAACTTAGCAATCTGACGATATCGCCTTCTTCGGTTACGGTAGGAGAATCTGTCACCATTTCAGTAGATGTTACAAACACTGGCGAAACCAATGTCACTGGGACGATAACCTTAGCCCTAAACGACGTAGTTGAGACGACGAAGACTGTGACGGTAGCAGCGAATGAAACGGAGACCGTGACGTTTACTGTTACAAAAAGTGTGGCTGCCATATATACTGTGACTATTCCAGGAACAACTCTCACCGACACCTTTACTGTTAGTGGCGGAGTTCCAGGCTTTGTAACAGATAACAAGCTGATATACGAATCTGGAAACACCTATCAATGGTTGGATCCACATGTTTCCTATTATGCATTCGATTACTGGACTCTTTGGCACAGCGTTGAAATGTTGTTTTGGTATGAAAGGGATAATGCCACTAAGATTATTCCATGGTTAGCCGAGAGCTATGCAGTCAGCGACGACGGATTACACTATAACTTTACTTTGCGGCAGGACATAACATTCCAAGATGGAACTCCATTCAACGCAACAGCTGTCTGGTTTAGCCTTAACAGACTTCTTATGATGGACGGCACAACCGGTGATCCTGACGCTCCAGTGCATGGAAGTCAAGCAGCATGGATGGTTATACAACTAGTCGATCCTAATGGGACTCTCTTCTCTGCCATGGGAGCTGACCCTTCCTACAACGCAAGCTGGGTTAACGACGTTTTAGCCTTGAATTTCGTAGAGATAATTGATAACTACAAGGTCAAAATAAACATCGCTACTCCTACAACGCAGTTTCTACCCATTATGGCAGGGCCTTGGGCGGGCATAGTTTCGCCGACCGAAGCAATCACTAAGGACTATGAATACAGTGGATGGGGAACATGGGATGGAAACTACACCACTTACTTCATCAACAGAGCTGGTGACGGAGACACTTACTTTAACGTTCCTGATGACGGCTGGACCTTTGGCACAGGTGCATACTACGTTGAAAGCGTTAGTCCAACTACCTACAAAATCGTCCTGAAAGCTTATGACGACTATTGGGGAGGCCCAAACAACATAAACCTACCGCCAGCTGACAAGGATAGGATAGAAACAATAGAATATGTATATCAGCCCAGCTTCACAACAAGACTGCTCAACTTAAAGGCTGGAACAGTCACGGCAATACAGGTTCCTGAAGTTAACATATTCTCTGTGATCGACGAAGATAAGTGGCTTGAAGACGCGGAGCTAGTTTCGAAAGTTTTAGGTGTAACCGTTCATGGAGTATTTCCAACGTTCAACACTTGGTGGCTCGACTTCTGTACCAACATCACTAACCCCGATGGCTCATTTAGATCATGGCAACCCTTCGCTGATCCGAGATTGAGGCTGGCAGCCGCCTCTGCAGTTAACATGACTTACGCCAACATAAACATCAACTACAGGTTGAGTGTCTTAGCAGACAACATCATTCCCCCGGGAACAGCGCCAGCCGGATCATACAACCCCGATATTAAACCTGTATTCTCCTTTGATATGGACTTAGCTAATCAATCAATCCACGACGCCTATAACAACCCATTGATAAGCAACGGCAGTAACCTGAACTACTACAATGGAACGGCAATTCCTGCTGGAGACGTTGACAACTCGTTCTCGTCAACCAATCCTAAGACCATCAAGCTTTATGTGCAAACCGGGGCAGACACTTTCATAAAGGTCTTGACGACAATGGCTGACAATCTGAATTCATTGAGCAACGCGCGCTCGGGGCCGGGCAAACTTGGTCTAACATGGGAAGTTGTGCTCGTTCCAGGCGGGCAACAATACACCTTAGCCTCTAGACATCAAATCGACTCGTATATGGGTGGGTGGATTGCCGACTACAACCACGTGATCAACTGGATGCAGCCAATGTATTATTCAAGGGGAGCGTATCCTTCTTGGAACCTATGGAACATAACCGCCCTAGATGACCTCTACAAACAAGCCGTGGCCGCAGACGAAGCAGGTAACATGACCGAGCTGTTAAGACTTAACGACGAAATGAACACATTGGCAAACGAGCTTTTGATGTACATGGTTTGGTGGCACGACACAGAATACTTCACCCGTTCATCATGGCTACAAGGCTGGTATCACAACGCAAACTTTGGCAATATCGATCTCTGGTCAGCTATGTACTACGAAGAACCATAAAACTCCAATCCCCTTTTTTTGTTTTCAGCGTTCTATAAACCGGAAATCTAGGAAAATATTCGTCTACTACTTCTATGAACGACTATTAAGTCTACTTTCCACTGTCTATTCGCGTCAAAATCTGCAAGGCTTTTATAGCTGTATATAAAAGACTTCTAGAGGGACGCTATGTGAAGCTATACCAATACGTAATCAGGCGTCTTATACTTATGATTTTCGTGCTATTTGGAGTCAGCCTTATTGTGTTCTACCTAGCTAGAGGCTTTCCAACAGGCATTGATCCAGTGGCTCCATATATCCACGCAAGGATGACTGCTGAACAAATTGCAGAGGTAAGAAGGATCCACGGATTTGATCAACCTCTCTATATACAATACTTTTACTGGGTAAGAGATGCTTTGAAAGGCGATTTTGGAACTACTGGGGTGTGGGCAAACAGTCGGTTAGCAATAGACGTTTTTCTCTCATCCTTCCCATACACTGTTCAACTATCCGTGGCCGCGATCATCCTAACCGTGGCTATCGGAATACCCCTGGGAATAATTTCTGCCATCAAGAACAATAGACTTCCAGATCATATATCCCGCATTATTGCATTGACAGGCTACTCAACCCCATCCTACTGGTTTGGCTTTATGCTCCAGTTAGTGTTCTTTTATTATTTTCTTATATGGGGACTCCCCCATCTTCCAAGCAGTGGTGCAAGCGGGATGGAAGGGGCGGTTCCTTTGGTGACAGGTATGCCTATATTGGATGGATTATTTGCTGGGAATTTGGAATACACTTTAGATGCAATTGCACATCTGATTTTGCCAGCTTTCAGCCTAGCCTTCATCAGCTTAGGCTTTCTGGCTAGGATCGTTAGAGCCAGCATGCTTGAGGTTTTGCGGCAAGACTACATTACTTTAGCTAGATCTAAGGGACTTAAAGAAAGAGTCGTAATCTACAGGCATGCGATGAAGAACGCTTTGATTCCAGCAGTTACCCTCACAGGCATATTTTTTGCCATGCTCCTCGGAGGCGCCATGATCACTGAATACGTCTTTAACTGGCCAGGAGTCGGGCGTCTTTCACTATTGGCAGTGTTCCAAGGCGACAGCAACTTCATCCTCGTCTACACTCTAGCCCTAGCTCTCATCGTCGTTATCGCTAACCTCGCAGTCGACATCGTCTACGTCTTCCTCGACCCAAGGATAAAATATTAGAGAGAAACAGCATGAAAAGCAATAGTGCTAAAGCTAGAACAGGTGAATGGAAAGCCAGATGGGCAGATTTTAAGTACACTCTATACCTCTTGAGAAGAAACCCGTTAGTTCTGGCAGGCTCTTTTATGGCCCTCTTCTTCATAATATTATCGCTCTTAGCCAATTACATTATTGATCCAAACTTAGCTATCCCAACCGGATACCCTGAATCTGGAGGTGGCTATCCATTCCATCGAAGTTACATGTGGAGCAAAGGTCATTTCATCAACTGGGGACCAGATGTTCGACTCCACGAGGGCCCAGAATTCTTTTATTTGGGCACAGACGGATGGGGCCGAGACCTTCTCAAAATGATAATACTTGCCATACCCGTGGATATGGAAAATGCCATCATCATAACTCTTATAGCATCAATATTCGGCACGCTACTCGGCACATTAGCAGGTTATGCCGGCGGCGTAGTAGATGAGGCAATACTCAGAGTTACAGATATCTTCTTTGCATTTCCAGCCTTAGTCCTAGCTCTAGTATTCGCAGCAATGTTTGGGAGGTCAATACCCACCCTAAGACTCGCAATCATCTTAGTCTGGTGGCCTCCTTATGTCAGGCTTATGAGAGGTCAAATACTTAGTGAAAAGGAGAAAAGCTATGTTGAAGCTTTGAAAGCGCTTGGAGCAGCATACCCAAAAACTTTCATAAGGATTCAAGAACGCTTTGATGTTGTTTTTGATAAGATAGTTCCACTTAGAGCAGGTCGCTTAAGATTTCTCCTAATATTCCAAAGAGTCATTAACGGTATTTTGGATCAACTAGCTTTGCTTGGGATGCATCTGAGAATTCTTTTCAGACATATTCTACTCAATTCGATATATCCAGTCTTGGTTCAGGCAACCCTAGATTTCGGAGGCGTCATTCTAACTTTTTCAGCACTGATGTTTCTTGGCTTCTCACCCAGTCCGTCCCTTCCAGAGCTAGGCAATCTGGCATCTGATGGGTATTCTCACGTATTTGATGCTCCTTGGCTGATGGTCTTTTCAGGGCTAACGATGCTTATCATAGCCCTAGCTTTCAACCTTGTGGGAGATGGTCTAAGAGACGTATTGGACCCAAAACTTAGGAGATAAACACTTTTTGAGGTGAGGAAATGAAAGGGGGGAAAATAATTATTGACGTGAGAAATCTCAAAGTAAATTTTCGCACTTACAGAGGTGAGGTCAAGGCATTAAATGGTGTAGACCTCAAACTGTACGAACGCGAGGTTTTGAGCCTTGTCGGAGAATCAGGATGCGGTAAATCGGTAACCGCTCTCACAATACTTGGTCTTCTTGCCGATAATGCTTACGTCCTCGATGGAGAGATCCTTTTTAAAGGGGAAGACATTCTAAAAAAATCGAATGAAGATAGGAGAATTCTACGGATGAGCGAGCTTGCAACAGTTTTTCAAGATCCAATGACTTATCTTAACCCCGTATTAACGATAGATACTCAACTCAAAGAAGTTTTTATGCTTAATAAAAAATTGTTAAAACAAGCGGTAATTGTGCAGAAATCCCAAGGAAAAAAAATGATTTTCACTGATCTTCTTTCAAGAGAAAAAAAGTTTAGAGGTGAATCACCCAACGTAAAAGTGTCAAGAGCTGAGATTAAGAAAATGGCTAAGAATCTATGCATAGGCATTCTACGTTCGGTCAAGATGCCGGATCCGGAAAGAATCTTGCGTCAGTATCCATTTGAACTTTCAGGGGGCATGAGGCAAAGGGTCATGATCGCAATGGCGTTAGCCAGAAGACCCTCAGTTTTCATAGCGGACGAGATAACGACTGCTGTAGATGTGACGATTCAGGCCCAGATTCTTCATTTACTGAGAGAACTGAGAGATAAGATAGATGCCTCAATCCTCATAATTACGCATGATCTTTCCGTGGCTGCAGAAATAGCTGACAGGATTGCGGTCATGTATGGAGGAAACACAGTTGAAGTTGCTACGACAAAAGAGATCTTCAAGAACCCAATCCATCCCTACACCATGATGCTAATGAAAGCTATCCCAAACGTGAAAAAACCAGTTGGAAGACTAGCGTCCATACCTGGAACTGTGCCAGAAATGATTAATCCCCCCTCTGGTTGTCGCTTTCATCCACGCTGCCCTTCCGCCAAAGATGAATGCGCCATGAAAGTGCCAAAGCTTAGAGAAGTTGCTGAAAACCATGAAGTAGCCTGTTACCAAAAATGGAGTCAAAGTTGAGATGGAAGACCTGCTAGTTGTCGAGGATCTTAAGACGTGGTTCCCGATTAAAAGCGGGATTATACAAAGAACAGCTGGATATGTGAAGGCTGTTGACGGGATCAGTTTCGACATCTCTAGAGGAGAAACCTTCGGACTCGTGGGCGAGTCAGGCTCAGGCAAAACAACTGCGGCTAGAAGCATTCTGAGATTGATTGAGCCAACATCAGGAGAAGTCTACTTTAATGGTACTTCCGTCACTAAAGCGAGCCGAAGGAACCTTATAAAACTACGCCACAAAATGCAAATTATTTTTCAAGATCCGTATGCTTCTCTAGATCCCAGGCAAACAGTTAATTCTATGTTGAGAGAAGCTATGTCGATTCATGGTATAGCTTCAGGTAGATTCGAAGCTCATAAGATAGCTTTAGAGCTTCTCACACAAGTTGGGTTAAGTGAAGAACATCTCTATAGGTTTCCTCACGAGTTCAGTGGTGGCCAAAGACAGAGAATAGCAGTGGCCCGAGCGTTGGCTTTGAACCCGGAATTTCTTGTATTAGATGAGCCTACATCATTCCTTGATGTTTCGGTTCAAGCATCTGTTCTAAATCTCCTGAAGAAACTCCAAAAGAAATTCAACTTAACCTACCTATTCATTTCCCACAACTTAGCCGTTGTTCATCACATGAGTGATAGAGTCGCGGTTATGTATTTGGGCAAGTTGGTCGAAGTGGCAGAGAGAGACGCTGTATATAATTCTCCGAGGCATCCTTACACTTTCCATCTAATGGCTGCTATACCTGTTCCTGACCCTGAATTCAAAAAAGAAGAAATACTTCTGAAGGGGGATGTTCCAAGTCCAGTCAATATCCCACTAGGATGTCGCTTTCACCCGAGATGCCCATACGCAACTGATAAATGTAGAAAAAAGGAACCGCCCCTCACCGAAGAGGATGGACATTGGGTAGCGTGTTATTATGATATAGATTTTCAGAGTGGTGAAGTAATGTCTTGACGAAAAAGAAAAAAGGTTTGACTTGGAAAGACTACATCGCCATCATAATAGCCATGTTAACAACGACTCTCCTCCCAGTTATAATATTCTCGTTGATTCTACTTGCCATAATAGTTATCATAGTTCTCAAGTAGCCTCTAAAGAACGTCTACGCGCATGTGAAAGCCATAGATGAGTTACAAGCGACATTCATCTGTAGTAATTGTTGGTCGAGAAAAATATCCTAAAAAGATCTGCTGTATTACTTAATAGAACCGTGGATGCCTAAAGACTTAATGGAAAAGGCACGCGCACTCAGTTTTTTCAAAACTAAAAAGAAAGAATCAGAGCTCTTTTCGGTCATCTTTTCATTGTACTTACTAACTGTTAAAAACAAGTGGTCTGTATGTCTGTGTTGGCTCGGCGTGCGTGTTTTTAATTGTGTTTGCAAAACTGGCGCACACAGACTGTCTAACACTCGTGCCACGAAGGACTAGCATTTACATAAAAACTAAAGAATTATGCGCACGCTCAAAGTATGAAGCTTTCCTTTTCCACATTCCTACAGGTTATTCCTATATCTGAAACAGCAAAATCGACATCACCAAACAGTTTGACATTTAATTCCCCACTGTAGAGAGCATCGACTATTCTACCTATTGCATCTGCTTTCATTATGCCACTCCCACTGCAACCACCCACCACTATCACATTATGAGTGTCGTAGACATAAGGAACCCCATCTACGTAATTTATGTCGTATAGACCTGCTTGAGAATTCACAACTTGAGCTCTCTCAAATGCTGGGACATATTTGGTCAAGATTGGATGTAAAGAATACTCATAGAACCTCTTCTCAGGATGAGTATCCAAGTCGAAGTGTCTTCCGAAATGATCAGCCCCTCCCACCAAGAATGCTTTTGCCGATTTGTCTGGTTTGAGAAATACACCTGCTTTAGGTAGGACAACAAAAGGTAGGTCAAGTAGTCTCTCAAGAGCTTGAGCCCTGACTTGGAAGAGTTGACGCTTTTTCGGTCTACTAAAAGAAGGTATTCCTAATGAATCCAGAAGACAACTGTTGTAGGCTCCACAAGCAAGTATCACTTTGCTGGCTTCTATGTCTTCTCTATCGGTCTTCACTCCTGTTATCTTGTAGGCTTGCCATAGAAGAGGTACACCAAAATCTAATGGAGGAGAAATCTTCAATGATTCAACGTTTGTTTGGTAAAGAATTTCCCCTTTTCGTGTCAGGAAATTGTCTCTGTAATAATTGACTAACTGAGTTTGATCAAGCTCCCCACACTCCGTGCAGTAGATTCCCATATGA
>Ga0209635_10005320_pt1 | contig 10142 bp, 12 predicted proteins | sample DeeMarSWOR230_32_FD_187463 | JGI IMG/M metagenome (GOLD analysis project Ga0209635, IMG submission 187463) | Marine sediment microbial communities from White Oak River estuary, North Carolina - WOR-2-30_32 (SPAdes) (version 2) | ecosystem: Environmental > Aquatic > Marine > Intertidal zone >...
GAAATCCAATCAAAGACTGATATTAGAGTTTTTGTAACGGTAGGACCATATCCCGTTGATTACATTAAATTAAAGGAAAAATTTGGAAAAACTGAAGCGATTCAAATAATGAAAAAAGGTATGGATCTTGCAGCGGATTTATGTGAAGAAGGGTATTGTATAGCTATTGGTGAGATTGGTAGACCTCATTTTCCAATTGAAGAAAAAGAATTGAATGATTCAAACGAAATTCTTTTTTATGGTATGAAAAAAGCAAAAGATGCTGGTGTTCCGGTAGTGTTACATACAGAAAGCACAACACCGGAACAATGTAAGGAACTCTCGGAAATGGGTAAAAAGGCAGGTCTACTTCCACAAAAAATTGTTAAACACTATTCTCCACCATTAATACTAGAAAGTGAAAACTTTGGTCTAATGCCTTCAGTTTTAGCAAGTGAGAAAAACATTTTTTCTGCAATACAAAAAGGTACACGTTTTATGTTGGAAACTGACTATATTGATGATCCTTGCAGACCTGGAGCAGTCTTAGGTCCAAAGACTATTCCTAGAAAAACTATAGAATTGATGGAAAAAGAAATTGTTTCAGAGGATCAGTTCCTAAAGATTCATAAAGAAAATCCTGAAAAAACATATGGTATATGCTTGGATAGATAGTATTAAATTTCTAAATTATGATGAAATTAGCCTATATATTTTAGATCCTCTGTTTTATCTATAGAGGTACCTTCTATTTCCCTTAATTGTTGAGCAATTTTTTCAATTTCTTTTGCTTTTTCTTCCAAAGCAGAGAAATTTATTTCAACATTTGTAATTTTCATTAGTATTTTTAATACTGCTTTTGCACTTTTTGGATCAACTAAATATCCTGGTGTTTCACCCATAAAACAGGTACCTTCAAAACCTCTTAATTTGCCTAATCCTAATAACAATCCACTGGCTCCTACGATTCCGCCACCAGGCTCGTTTTTCTTAAATATTGCACCATATTTTTTCATTTTTTTAACTAGATACTTATCTGTTGTTGCACATAGAACCTTTGGATTCTTTATTTCATGTCCTAGGCCATATCCGCCTAGAGTGTACATTTCTTTTACTCCAATTTCCTCTACAATATCGAGTATTTTTTCAACAAGTTCATATTGTCCTTGTGAGGAAAGCCCTTGATAATCTCCAGTTAATAATACAAGATCTCTTTGATTCTTCTTCTTAGCCTTCCAATAGTAAAACTCATTTTTCACAAGCTCAGTAGTACCATCAGGGTTAATGAAAACCTGAGGTGGAAAATCTTTGCAGTACAGTTCTGCAAATTTAGATGCTTTAACACTATCAACAAGATGTTCTACTGCTAGTTTTCCTACATTACCAATTCCAGGAAGTCCTTCAATCAATAAAGGATTTTCCAATTTTGGTTTTTTAGCTATGTTTTTTACTGTAACATACTCCATTTTTCTATACACCTTTTTCCTGTTTCTTTAATTCCCTTCTGTATTTGCCATAACGATCTTGTGGGGAAAATCGAGGTGGATATTTAGATATAGTTTTTTCATTACACTTTATGCAAATATCTTCCAATGTATATTCTCTACAATTTTTACAATAACGTAGATTGGACATTTATTCTTCTGCTTTTCGATGAAACTTGAATTCACCATTATATTTTTTGATTTTTTCTTCTATTATTTCCACAGCCTTTTTCATTTCATCTTCAGCTATTTTGTAATCTGGAGCTTTAACTGTTATTATATATTGAGGTGCTCCAATATATTTTATCTGAATTTCAACATCTTCAAAATCGCTTTGTTCAGCGTTTAAAAGAGTTTCACGAATATGATTGATACCATCAGGAAGCCAAGATTTAATTTCAAGATATCCTGTTATTTCGACAAATTGGATAGATATATTCTCTTTTGCTAATATATTAAATTCATCTATCCAATCACCTTTAAAACCGTCGTTTTTTAGTATTTCTGGGTCATATGCTGTTTCTTCAAAGGCTGTATATAAAGATCCGTATTTGCTAATTAGATCATTTCCAAATTCATTATAACATTGATCGCTGGTTTTATTTAACTTTTTTGCAAGCATTCCTATAAGTCGTTCTGCTTTTTGACCATTTTTCCACTCTTTTATTTTGTCTCTTTTTTGATGGTCATTTACTCGCTTTAGTGAGAGATCAACATGTCCTTTAGATTTGTCAATGATCATTACTTTACAAACGACTTTTTGTTTTTCTTTTATGTGATTTCGTATTCGTTTAACCCAACCACTAGCTACCTCTGCTATATGGACAAATCCTTCCCTATTAGGATATTCATCTAGTGATACAAAAGCTCCATAATTCTGAACCTTTATGACCGTACCTATTACAAATTCACCTTCATCTGGATAATCCTTTTTTATCATGTTGTTATTCCTTTGTTTTATTCAATAACCTCTAAAACCTCACCTTTTATCTCTGCTTTTCCACCTCGAGGTATTGCTAGTTTACTTCCGCAGATATGACATGATACTTCATTACTAGCTTTGTCAAATAAAACTTGTTCATTCTCGCAATCCTTACATCTTACCTTAATGAAATTACTTTTCGGTTTTTTCATATTTTATTCGCCTACTTCAAACTTTTTTGCCCTTTGACTTGCAGGCTGATGACTCTTTTTACAAATTGCACAGGTATATTTTAATGCTACGCGTCTGCTTGTTTTTTCACGTCCTTCTGGTTTAGGTCTTGGAAATCCTCTATATCCTTGCATGACGCGTCGGAATCTTCGCTGTCCTTGTTTTAACTCCCCAGCTTTTCTCTTTTTAAGTCTATGTAGTTCATGAATTGTATGATTTTTACATGAAGGACAGTATCTTTTTATTTTTCTAGGTCTTTTCATGTGAATCACTCTTAATATCTAATGAGAGTGGAATGGTAATAAGGAGGTAATATAAAAATGTAAGCTACTATTCAATAATTCTTAATTTTGGTTTTATTTTTTCAAATTTTGAATGAAATTAATTTTTTTGTTGATTATATGTCTGATAATTTTTAATAAACTGTACTTAGCATCCAAATAATTGTAGATAGGTTCCTATGGATATTTACAAATTTAACAAAATAAAGTTTATTGAGATTTTTGCATTCTTTTTTTCTTCGCTAATCTAAATTCAATCATTCGTTCATGAATTTCTCTTATTCTTTTGTCCATATGATCTTGATAAACGTTGCTCATATTTTATTCCCCCTAATATCTTCCCTTAATTTTTGATAAGGATGATATTGAATTATGATGATTTATCGCAATAGGATTAATAAGGTCCTTATTAAAATTTGTGTAAGAATATTACTTTTCAATAAAAAATAGTAAGAAATATAAAATAATTTGATGCAGGGGATAGATAAGATGCAGGATTTATGGGACATTATAACTATTGCTTGTTTAAATAACATTTATAATCATATTTGTGTTTCTTTTTTATTATGGTTGATGTGTATAGACAAGAGATTTCAAAGATTTCATCATATATGATTAAAGATCATTATAGAATTTTGTCATTACTTCATAGTTTTGAAATGAATTCTTATAAAAACTTAAATTTAAAAATAGAATCTTTTAAAACATTCAAATGGCGTCTTGAAAAACATATGTTTGTTGAAGAGAGAGCGATCTTTTTATCTGATAAATATGATGTATCTACTGAAGATTTTAGCCTATTATTTGAAATTTCAAAACAACACAATGAAATTATGAACGAAGTAACAGATATATTTCAGAATTTAAAGATAGATTCTGGTTTTAAAATAGAAAAACTAAGGGATTTATTAAATAAACATCTGAATTTTGAGGAAAAGATTGCATATCCAAGACTTGATGAAATAATTACAGAAACGGAAAAAAATCGCATTACAAATTCAATAAGAGATATTATATCTGATCTCTAAACATATTCCTTTAATTTCGTTAATCTAGATTAAATATGAAATAAATAAAACTATTTACAATCTAAATTTAATATAAAATATGTTTAATATAGCCTCGATTTCATCCATTTTGATGTGTGTTTTAATGGGAATTATGAGTAAAAAATAGTTAGATTTTATAGTTTTTCAATGAAATTATTTATATAACAATTCTCAATTATATATTTAATAGGGTAAAAATATGAAAGGTAAAATTGTATCAATTTCTACTTGTATGCTTTTAATTATGTTAATAATACCTGTTAATGGAGAAATAAACTTAAATGATTTTATCCTTCCGGCTCCATTATCTGTTGATATGGTCCTTGAGGAATCAATGTTTCGCAGAATGTCTATTCGTGAGTTTACTAATGATCCGATTTCTGATGAAGAGTTGTCGACGGTTTTATGGGCTGCTTATGGTGTGAGAATTGATGGAAAACAAACAGTATCTGGAGTCAATAATATACATGCAGGTATAATTTATGTAATGAAGGAAGATGCAGCATATGCATATGATCCTATGAATCATTCACTTATTTTATATAAACAGGGAGATTATCGAGACATTGTTGGATGGCAATATGAAGCTCCTATCCAACTAGGGCTCTGTTGGAATACCGATAAGACAGATGCAAATTATGGTGGGGCTGAACTTGGGCAAATGGGACAGAATATATATCTTATTGCAAATGCTCTTGGATTAGGTACTGTAGTCTGTGGGCAAGATCCTCCTGCAATAGAACCACTTGGACTTCCTTCTTATGAAGAAGGATTGATTATTATGCCTCTTGGTCATCCTGTTCATGAATACAATTTTATCAATAGACCTTTATGGATTTCATTATTACCTAGAATCGAGAAATCATCAATTTCATTAACTAATGCTTTAATTGAGAGAATAGAGAGTACAACATTTGATGGTGAATTAACAAGAGAGGAGATAAGTTACTTGCTATGGTCTTCCTATGGATTTTCCATATTAATTGATAAAAGTAGTCAAGAAAAAAATAACTTGAAACGTCATCGAACTGTTCCAAGTGCTCATGGTTATTATCCTTTGAAAATGTATGCAATTAGATCATCTGGTATTTTTCAGTATTATCCAAATGTATTGACGAAAATATATCCTGTTCCTGTAGGTTTTCTTGGTTTGCCAATAGTAACTTACATGTTGAAAATAAAAAATGGTGACTATCGTGAGGAACTTGCTAATCTTTCTTCTTTAAATTCAGTTGCATCTGCTCCATTGAGTATTGTTTCAGTTTTAGATATTAATATGACAAGACCAAAGGATCATGATGATTTATCTGGAGAAAATTTAAGAAAATTTTGGTATTATGAAGCAGGTTCATCGGTACATAATGTCCTATTAGAGGCAACAGCATTGGACCTTTCTTGTAATTTTTTCCCTGTTCAAAATAAATCTGATATGTGTTCTTTTCTTGGATTAGAACAAGATTACTATGATCCTTTATTTGTTGTTACTATTGGGGAATGAAAAATAATAATTTCTTAATATTTATTATATATACAAAATCATAGTTTTTTTATTGATGTATTAATATGAATATTCACTAACAGAAAAAGTATGAAATAAAAAATTTGTAACATATTATTATAACTAGATATGTGTTTATATCATATAGTTACCAAAGCCATATGAATAAAAAATATAAAAACGAATGAAAAAATGATTATTGTTTCTTAATCTCTTTTATGACTTCTCTTTTTAATAACATGTCACTCATATTCTTAGGTAAAGTTATTATATCCCACTTCCTTAGATTATATTTTTTTGTATCTGTTCCAATAAATTCAGGAATGTCTTTAGTTACCATTACCATTTGATTATCATTAATCTTTTTTTCAACTTTATTCTCTTCTCTAATAGATTTAATATTTTTATTATCTCTTACATGTTCGTCTTTAGGCCTTCGTTCTAAAAGTTGTTTTCTAGATTGTGTTATTAAATGAAGAGCGGAATCAAATAGATTTTTTTCTGCATCGATAAGATTTTTTATATTTGGATTGCCCCCACGAGCTTTTGATATTGCTGAAAGAAAAATTTTTTTTTCACGCTTTTCATATATATTCCAAATAATTCTATTCATATTTTGTATTTCGTTTTTTAGAAGCATTTGTTTCTGAGATTTTGATTCTTTCTTAATTCTACAATTTAGGTTTTCCATGTGTTCTAGTAAATTAATATAAAAATTATTGTCTATTTTTGTCAACATAGGTGAGTTTTCTTCCATCTGTTGGATTTTCCTAAGATTTTTATAATTTACTTCATCTGTGTCCATATGTGATTCGATATGTTACATCATCAAATGTGTTAAATATATTTTCAGTGAATTTGAATGGATGTAAATTAGCAAGAGTAAAGAGACTTAACTTGATACTATTATATATTATAAAAAAATTGAATTGCTCTTGATGGATGGAAGGTGAGAAATAAATGCCTGTAGCAAAAATTAAAGATGTTTCTATTAACTATTATACATTTGGAGAAGGTAATTCATTAATACTGATAGCGGGTCTTGGTGTGGACAGCATGTGTTGGTTTTACCAAATACCATTTTTTAAAAATTTTTTCAAAGTTATTGTTTTCGACAATAGAGGCATTGGAAAAAGTACTGGATTCAAAGGTAGGTATAGCATTAAAATGATGGCTGATGATGTAGCAGAATTGTTAGAGCATCTTAAAATTCAAAAATCACATGTCTTGGGCTCATCTATGGGTGGAATGATAGCACAAGAATTTGCTATAACCTATCCTGAAATAGTTGACAAACTAATATTGTGTTCAACATTTGCTAAACCACAATTTATGGTTGATAATATTACAAGAGGTTTAAGGAAACTTTTAAAGGGTAAACTAGAGAATATATTTGAAATAAATCCTCGTAAAATTGTTTATGAAAAACTTTTTAATTATTTGCTTCAGCAAATGTTCAACGAGGAATTCTTAAGAAAAAATAGAAAATTTGTAGAGGAGACCTGGCAGAAGTATCTCTTTGCGGGTAATTATACCGAGACATTTTTTAAACAGATTGGAGCAGTTCATAGACACGATACTCTCAATAGACTTAATCTTATTAAATCAGAAACTTTGGTACTAACTGGAACCGAGGATAAACTTATAATCCCAGGATGTTCGAATATTTTAGCAAAAAAAATACCAAAGTCAACATTAATTAAAATCGACAATGTAGGCCATGGTTTACATTTTGAAATGCCTGATATTTTTAACAAAATTGTTATAGAATTTCTATCTGTATAGCTTGGATAATTATTAAATTATAATCTTTTTTGAAATATTTGCTAGTTTACCTCCAATTAAAAAGATAGCTAGATATGTAGGTATTATATTTTCACCCTTTTTAAGATCATATTTTTCTTCATTCATTTTTAGATTAATATTTTGATTTAATTCTACTTTAACAGGATTATCAGTAAAAATAACTGCATCTTTTAAGGGGTTAAAATCTCTTAACTTATCTATGGTGATTCGTACTACTTTTAAACCTGTCTTTGCATGTAGAGATGAGGGTAGTCTAATTAAACGTTTTATATCGCATGTTACAGGTTCATCTGTTTCTCCAGCGCTCATAGAAACAGCTGTTCTTCTAAGTGCATTATTAAGGAAAAATTTTCTAATTGTTTTTGATTGATCTAACCTACCCTCTTTGATCCTTTTCAACCTTTCTTCTGAAAGATCTGCTAGAAGTTTTTCAGCTGTATCCTTTCTTACACCATATTCTTCAAGTTTTTCTGTTGGATTTTCACTTTTTTTAATCTCGTCTATTATTTCTATTAAACCCCTACTTATCCTTCCACTCCATCCAGGTTCTGTTGGTCTTGGCATTATTAGCGTCTTCTCACTTGGGACATTTCTTCCCTTCAAATTAATTGTTTTTGTGACCTGTTCACGAAATAAAAGTGAATCTATCAAATCACGCCCTGTTATGTAGTCTACAATTTCTCTTCTTTCACTGCTATCTAGATTAAGAATCTTAGGATCTTTTACATGACAATGATAGCCTCTACCTCCACTAAAAAATAGTTCAATATTTTTTTCGTCAAAACCAAAATCGTCCAATAAAAAATCGTTTACCAGTTTGTAAAATTCATCTTTCACTAACTCCAATTGTTTTTCATAACTTATTTTATCAGCGTTTTGAAGATGATCCGAATCTAAATCAAAAATGAGTTCTGCACCCATCCAGTTTTTTTCTTGCATGGTAGATGCATTTGGAGTCTGATAATATGCAGTAGAGTAATATGCATGTGCTGGTACCTTTTCAATTAAAAAGTTTTTTAAATTTTTTTTCTTGTCAAATGAAAGATGTCTCACCATTCCTCTACTACCAAAAAAGACGAAGGCAAATTCTCTTCTTCCAAATCTATCAGGAAGTTCAATCTCGTTTGTTTTGTAATATTCTCTAAACTTATATTTTATGAATTCCACAGATTCTTTTGAGATAAAGAAATTGCCCATTGCAAACTTAATATGAATTTTTGGTCTATAATGTTTATTCTTGATTATTTTAAAATATATTATTAATCTTTAGATAAAGTTTTATTACAGATGGGATATTACAGATACCAATGAAAGATGTCATAGAAGACGAGATATTCTCATCATCTGTTATAAAAAATATTAATGCGCTTGATTTTGATTATGTTCCTGATGAACTTCCACATAGAGATGAACAACTTCGTTTTCTTGCGCAAATGTTCAAACCAGTTCTATCTGGTATTTCTCAGAATGTTGTTATAAATGGTCCTGTTGGCACTGGAAAAACAGTTATTGCTAAGAAATTTTGTCGAAAGCTTGTTCAATTAGCACGTAAGCAGGCAAAGATTATCGAATATGTCCATATTAACTGTAGAAAACGGTCAACAGATTCTATGGCACTTCTTGGTATTTTAAATCATTTTGATTCACGATTTCCAGATAGAGGTTTTTCTGTACAAGAAATGCTACAAGTTCTTCGTAAACAACTTCAAAAAAGAGATGCACAATTATTAGTTGTATTAGATGAAGCAGACGCATTACTTAAAAAAAGTAGTTCTAATCTTGTTTATAGCCTCACAAGATTTTCAGATGAAGTCTCTATGGATAAAACACCTATCTCGTTAATTTTAATTTCCCAGAAAGATATAATATCTATGATGGATTCATCCTCATTAAGTACGTTTAAACGTAGTAATGTTTTGTCTATGGATAAATATACTCGAAATGAACTATATGATATTGTTGAACAACGTGTAAAGTTGGCTTTTCATAATAGTGTAGTTCATGAAGATTGCGTGGATCTTATAGCTGACATTTCTTCAGAATGGGGTGATGCTCGTTTTTCGATTGAGCTTTTATGGAAAGCTGGTATATCTGCTGATCATAGTCATATTCAAATGGTAATGCCTGAACATGTTCGTGCTGCTAAGGCTGAGACATATTCTGTTGTTACTGAATCAAAACTTAGAAATCTAGATCGTCATCAACTTTTTACACTTCAGGCTATTGCTAAACGATTAAAAATAGATGGTACTGCTTATGTTAATACTGGTGATGCTGAGAAAACATATTCTACAATATGTGAGGAGCATGATGAAAAAGCAAGAACTCATACTATGTTTTGGAATTATCTAAAGGCAATAGAGAATGCAGGTTTCGTTAACATTAAACCATCAGGTAAAGGGCATCTTGGTACAACACAGCTGATTTCACTTCCAGACATTCCTGCTGAAGTTGTACAGAGTAAAGTGGAAGAGCTACTTAAATAAATTTTTCTTATAACTACATTGTTTTTTTAGAGGACATTTGTCACACTCTGGGATTTTTTTACATTGATTTTTTGCCAATATAACAATTAGTGCATGTAACTCTTTATAGACTTGATTTAAATTTTTATTTAAATATTCTTTACTTAATTCACTTTCAAAATATTGTTGTATTTCATCGTATGAGATATTTGTATTTAATGGTAGACGTTTACAGATACGTTTTGTATATGCATCGACAACAAATATTGGCATGTTTCCTGCGTATAGAAGTATAGAATCCGCTGTTTCTTGACCAATGCCTTTTATTGATAATAATTCTTTTCTAATATATTTTAGTTCTCTATTAAAAAACCAGTCTAAATCATTGTTGTAGTCTTTATTTAGATATGTTGCAATATTTTTAATT
>Ga0209635_10005321_pt1 | contig 10141 bp, 10 predicted proteins | sample DeeMarSWOR230_32_FD_187463 | JGI IMG/M metagenome (GOLD analysis project Ga0209635, IMG submission 187463) | Marine sediment microbial communities from White Oak River estuary, North Carolina - WOR-2-30_32 (SPAdes) (version 2) | ecosystem: Environmental > Aquatic > Marine > Intertidal zone >...
CTCCCCTGGGGTTAGTGAAACTCTCTGACAAGGTGGATGACCTCAAAAAAGAATCTCTATTCACTAGTGTCCCCGATGCCCACACTCGAGAACACTGTCTGGAGGTGCAGCTTCCCTTTTTGCAGTGTGTCCTTTCAGACTTTGAAATTGTCCCCATTGTTTTGGGAGCTGTTGATCCTGAAGCAGTGGCTGCTGCCCTTTCTCCGTACATTGATCAGAGAACACTGGTGATCGCCTCTTCTGATCTGAGCCACTACCACCCCTATGAGGAGGCCTGTACACTGGACAGCATATGTACAGAAGCTGTGCCAGGACTGGACTTTGAGAATATTTCCTCGTGTGAAGCCTGCGGGATACGAGCGTTAGTAACATTGATGCATCTGGCTGAAGAAAAGGGCTGGCAGGGGAAACTTCTAGATTACAGGAATTCGGGGGACACTGCAGGAGGAAAAGATCAGGTGGTGGGATATATGGCTGTAGCCTTTTATGGAAGTAGAGACTATCTTACAGAAGAAGAACAAGCATTTTTGCTGCACCTGGCCCGGCAGACCCTAGAGCAGTATCTCACAGATGGGAGTACACCTGAGGTAGATGAATCACAGCTGTCTGACAGACTCAAAGAAAAAAGAGCATGCTTTGTCACTCTCAATAAGTACGGCATGCTGCGGGGATGTATTGGTACCTTGGCTCCTGAAGATGAATTGTACAAGGCAGTCATAAAAAATGCAATAAATGCTGCGGTAGCTGATCCCCGGTTTGCTCCTGTTCAATATGAGGAGCTTTCAGAAATTACTGTGGAGATATCTGTGCTCACTCCATCTGAAAGAATATTCTATGATAGTACAGAGGATTTATTCCGTAAAATTGAGGGAAGGGGAGTCACCATCTGTGCTGGATTCCGAAGGGCTACCTATTTGCCTCAGGTGTGGGAACAACTGCCAGATCCAGAAGAATTTCTTTCCCATCTGTGCCAGAAAGCAGGTCTGTCCGCAGATTTCTGGAAGGAGGGCACACTAGAAGTGTACGTATATACTGCTCAAGTATTTGGAGAATAATCCTGATAATGAGCAACCCTCAATAGAAGTTCTTTTGCTGGTTAGATTTTTCTCTCTTTCAGAATCCAAAAAGATTATATAAGTTACTTGCATAGTACATAGAAGAATGAAAAGGAGGTGAACCAATGTACTCATTCCGAAAAGCGTGGAAAGGGATAACTATACAAAAAGATGAAGAAAGAGGAATCATCTCTGCAGATCCAGTTTTGTACTGTGGTGGTGGGTGCTGTACTGGCTGCGCATGTTGCTTCAATATTTTCTACTGCCGCTATTAATCTTTGATTGAGATCCTATTTTATAGTCAGTATTGAGATTTGAGTACTTGCAGAAAGGACCACGTAACAGAAAGAAGCCACTGCAGTATAGATCAAGATTGTGGGGTTTACTGCCAACACTGCTTAACCATGCCTTCCAGGACGTCTAATGTGGCAAAGTCGAATGCTTCACATGCTTCTACTAACTGTGTATACTCTTGATTTACCTGCTGTACCATGGGGGCAGCTGACTTTTGCCGTAACCTGTTAAAGCTGAAGAATCTCGGCACCTCTCAATAATTGAAAGTGCCTCTTTGCAGTGAACAGCAATGGGAGTGAGACAGTAGCCAGGAGGGAAATCCTGTTCAACATGCTTACACTTGTGCCAATACTGTATTACAGTCTCAAATGATTTGAAGCCTGTAGATTGATACAGATTCTTTGCAGCAGGGCTGCTCTCAGGGACATGCAGCACTAATCTGTTGGCATCTCCAGAACAGGTATTCCTGCAGGCATTGCAATTGCCTTTGTCGTTTTCTGAACCATAACTATAAAAATGAAAATTGGAATGAAAAAGCGGCGATCATATGGTGGAATACAGTGAAACATTGCTGGACCACTTTCAGAATCCCAGGAATGTGGGAATAATCGAAGATGCAGACGGAATTGGGAAGCTATCCAGTGATGTATGCGGCGATATTATGCACCTGTATATAAGAGTGAAAAACGGAAAAATTACAGATGCCAAGTTCACCACCTTCGGTTGTGCAGCTGCAGTGGCCAGTGGGAGCATGTTGACCGAAATGATCAAAGGGTTATCCATCGAAAAAGCAGTTAAAATAACCAAACAAGATATAGCAGACAGCTTGGATGGAGTTCCAGAACCGAAAATGCACTGTTCACTGCTGGCAGCAGATTGCCTACGATTGGCTGTAGAGGATTACAAAAAGAGACTGGAGACCTGAATTACGTCTTTCTTCTCCACGTCATTTAAATAGAAGCATTCTTATCATTCTCTGTGGTCTCATGGAAATAGCTATAATACACACCTGGTTGTTAACATTGGAGAATGGTCTGGGGATCATTGCTGATGGCTGCTTGGTAATTGAGGGAGATCGTATTGTTAGTATGGGAAAAACTGTTGAATGTGACTTTAAATCTGCAGATATTGTCATTGATGGGTCACACCATGTAACCATGCCCGGCTTGGTCAATGCCCACACTCACACTGGATTAACACTACTGAGAGGCTGCGCCCAGGATGTTCCAGAAATAGAATGGATGAATAAGGCTCTGGGCCCCTTGGTTGGCCACATGAGTGTACAAGACCGGGTAGTGGGCTCCCAATTAGGTGTCGTAGAGGGTCTGCGATCTGGTACAACTACCTTCTCTGAGTATGCTGATCATGTCACTCAACTCATTGATGAAGTGTACCTTCCGTTTACAGTGAGAGTGGTGGCCACAGAGACTATCAATGAAACAGTAAAAGGATCACTGGGCCCACACGATCTGTATAAAATTGATACTTCCAAAGGAGAAGCAGCTCTAAAGCGCGCTGAAACCCTTTTTGAAAAATACAAAAATAAGGAGCTGGTAACCTGTTTGTATGGTCCTCAAGCCCTGGATATGGTCTCTCTGCCCACATTAAAAACAGTGAAAGAGTTGACCAGTGAACGACAGTGCAGAATTCACATGCATGTGGCACAGGGGCGAAGGGAACGACTGCAGATCAAAGGAAGGTACGGTCCAGATGCCACCACAGTCAGCGTCCTTGAACAGAACAATATGCTGGATGATTCTCTTATTGCTGTTCATATTCATGATACCACTGCTGAAGAGAGGGAGCTGCTGGTGAGAAAAAAGGTGAACATGGTGGGCTGTCCCAGCTCTATAAGCATGATAGACGGTATCGTCCCCCCATTGCATCATTATTGTACACTGGATGGTACTGCTGCTCTGGGGACAGATCAGGCTCCAGGTCCGGGGACTCATAATATGTTCAGAGAAATGCAGCTGGCCAGTGTGCTTTCTAAGATTACTGCAAAAGATCCCACTGCCTTACCTGCCTGGGAAGCGTTACAATTAGGAACGTGTTGTGGTGCACAGGTTTTAGGATTAGACACAGAGATTGGTTCTCTTGCACCAGGAAAGAAAGCAGATGTCATTACAGTGGACCTTTCTCATGTTAATTTGACACCAGTAATTACAGAACCGTTCAAGAATTTCGTGCCTAACTTGGTGTACTCTTCTACAGGAAAAGAAGTAGATAACGTCATCATCAACGGCCGTTTAGTGATGCACAATGGTGAATTTACCCAGATCGATGAATCCAGAATCATTGAAAACGCAAATGAGAGAGCAGAGAAAATTATCCGAGAAGCAGCAGAAGACTGGACACGTGCAGGGTCCCAATTTGTGGAATATATAAGAAAAGGATGGATGTAGATTTCGTCAATGACCAGAAGTTTTAAGACAGGCCACAGCTTCTCTGTACATATCAATGGCACTCTGTGCGCACAAAGTGGTGTTCTCAAAATCCTCTGCTTTTAAGCAGTTTTGACCTATGATAATAAGATTTTCAGCTTTTTCCATAATTTTTTCGCATTTATTTGTTGCAATTCCCTTTTTTTGAGCCTGCAATATGAAGTTGTTAGCTGCTTTAGAAACCTGTACTGCCTTGGATAGACTGTGGTATGCTTCATTTCCTTTTCTTTTATATTCATATTGGTAATACAGAGAAAAACAAACTAGTGTAGTTCCCACTAATAAGCACAATGCTATTTTGACTGCAGGTGGAGCAGTGTACACACCCAGCAAAAAGGGAATCACAAGGGGTATATTTACCACCATCCACACGAATCCTACACAGATCATAGCCTGAGAAGCCAATTTAGACATGAAATTATCTTTCTTGCTGGTTATTCGAGAGATTATTGAACCAAGAATGCGAATTAGTACAAAGAATGCAATGATGAACAGTGATATGTACAATCGTGTCATTTCACCTTGGTAGAGCTGCATGAAGGTTACGAAAACGATGAGCCACACTGCGTAGAAGGATTTGACAAAGGCAGACAATTTAGCTTTCGTGCTCAGGCTCATGGGAGAAATTGAAAAAGGGATTACATAAACTTAGTGGTGTTGAGAAGATTACGTCATATAGTATCATGAATAGCTACCCTTCAAATTCACAAGTATTAATACTAATGTTCACAGAAACCTTTATAAATATTGCAGAGATACTCGTATGGTCATGGATGAAAAGAGTTCTGATGAGGTAAAGGAGATTCTCCTTGAATCTCCAGACAAGATTTCAGATTTGATGAAAGCTGTTACCCATGTACACCGACTGCAGGTTCTGGCGTTATTAATTGATGGACCGAGAGAGTTTGGATCGCTTTTGGATGTAGTTAATTTAAGTAAGACAGCCTTAGCAAATCACTTAGCCCACCTGTTGAGAAGAGGTTTAATCAGCCGATCTGAACGAGGCATGTACCGGATTACTACAGATGGGAGAGATTTCTGTGAAGCTATTGCTTCATTCTACAAAAATTCCACATCTAGAGAAATGAACCAGATAGAGCAATTGAAAACTCAGTATTCCCGAGGGTTTAGAGCTTTGGAAATGGAAGAAAAGATGGTGGCTAATCCACCAGTTATGCAGTATGCAGCAGCTCACAAATCTCTTTCGATCACCTGAGGATGACATATCGGGAATTGAGACATCCAAAGGGAAAGTTAGAATAATCGGAGAAACTGGAGAAACTAAGGGGAAAGTATGCTGGGAAAATGGATTATGACAAAGAAATAGATGAGATTTATGACAGAAGCAACTATTTTTATTGATAGCAGTATTCTATTCGTTTCTTTATCAATAGGAGATTAGTGTCCGAGAATCTCTCAGAACCTCTAGTAACTGCGCAAATGTTATTGAAGAGATAACCTTTCTAACAATTTTCTCATCGTCTCAACAAATCCTTGGGCACTCTTCAAAGCTTTCTTTGCTTCTTTCTCTGTCGCAAAGAAACTTGTACTGTACTGATCATTATGCCGCATGTCTCTATAGTAGTCCAAAAGTTCAATCCATTTTGTTTCAAGTAATTCTTTTTTTGCATACTTCTCTCCAAGATATCTCGCTATGCAATAATGGCCTTTCTCACGAAACCCGTCGAAAAATAGAATAGCTCTTGCAGAATGAAACATAGCAAGATAGGATGATATAAGAGAGGAATTAAAGGCTTCTCCACCCAAATCTTTTCTAGCTTCTTCAAGCCATTTTTCAGCTGCTCTCATGCTTCCTTCCGCCTTTTCTTTCGACGGTGGAATTGTTCTCAGCAGCCTTTCTTTTACACAATCATGAAAATTGAACTGTCTCAATTTTCTCACCATAAACAGTTATTGAACCAAAGACAAGAGAATGGTAGAAAGTAATATCCTCTTTTCTTAAGAGCAGGAGTTTTTCTTTTGTCAAATAAAGTGGTTCTATATTCCCATTTTTTCTCTTCAACTCATTTGTTAGTTTTGCAATATTTTCATCACTTGTATTTCTTATAAGAACCCACAAATCTATGTCTGACTCTTCCGTGTTTTCGCCTACGACAACGCTACCGTAAAGGCCAGCTGCACGAACAAATTTGTGTTTCTGAAAAATTCTTGAGTCGAATCTATTTAAGTTTAATAAGATTTTCAACGTCCTTGTGTTAATATGATCTGTTACAAGAAATCGGTTCTTGGTTTTTTTTAGGATTTTCTCTTTCTTTAAGATATTAAAGAACTTAGAGACCAGTCCCTTGCTTATCCTTAGGGCGTGGGCTATTCCACTTATGGTAATCTCTTCTCTCCTATATAAGACAAATTCTAGGATCTTTACTCTTTCTTTTGTCGACAGCAATTTATTCACGTTCATATTATGTGAACATTTCGTTCACAATTTATAAACTTTTCGTTCACGATTTGTGAACCTCCTTTTCTCTGAACTAAGAAGGAAATAATACATATTTGGTTCACCTCTATTGACAGATAGAAAAACATCTACTTTCAAGGAAATCTGAATTATGGGACAACCTCTTTGATTTGGTCTTGCATGGTATGGATTGCTTAAATGAAAGAGAGAAGAGAAAAAGAGTACAATTTCAATTGAGGTTGGGCAAGATTCTGGTGTTGGCTATGTCCCGTTTGTACGGTAAGTCTAATAAAGAGCTCTGGAGATACAGGGGTAGGTGAAGACATGTGGTCTATTCCAAGCAGGATTTCTTTGGTTTGTGGGAATTCTGAGGGAGCAACTGAACTCAATGCTTTTGATAACGCCCTTCTACAGGCGGGTATTGGAAATTTGAATCTTGTAAAGGTAACCAGTATAATACCACCATTTGCTGAATTGGTTGAACTGCCTTCTATAGAACCTGGGTCGCTCACTCCAACAGTATATACGTCCCTCACGAGCTGCAATCCAGGTGATACGATCTCATGTGCACTTGGGGCAGGCTTCCCAGAAAATAAGGGAGATATTGGATTCATAGCAGAAATCAACATGTTTTCATCTGCACGGGATGCTGAACTGCACGTAAGGATGATGGTAAAAAAGGGACTGAACAGCCGAGGAATTTCTATTGGTAAGATTGTGTGCGTCTCTACTGAACACAAAATAGAACAGATTGGTTGTGTTTTTTGTGCTGCTGTTTTTTTTCCATAATTTCGTGGATACAACTCCGCATCTGAATTGCATTTATCCATTGACAGTTGGAATTGTGAGTTATCGATTGGCATTTTGTCTCTTGCCTCTCCTAACCGAGAGGTTATGAAATCATAAACAGTTATAATTGCACCTACTAAACCAAAAATAGATACAATTGACCCCATTATGTAAAGGGGTTTTTCAATGACGCTCAAGCCTAGTTTGAGAATTAGAATTATGGATATTACCAAAAAAAAGCTGAAATAGAAATTAATCGTTTATGTTCTTCGAATTAGTTGAACAGACTGTAGAAGAATCTTATACCACAAAAGCGGGGCACTGCATAGTTCAAGCAGCCAATCTGGCTGCTGTTCTGGATTTAGCTCGTATTGATTACTACTGGTTACAGGGGTTTGCAGATCCTAGTACATTGGAGGGACCCTACCCTCACGGACATGATTGGCTGTACATACCAGATTATGATCTTACAATAAGCAATGGAAAAATTGAAAGCTACAGTACCATACTTTCTACAAGGCCATCAGAATAGATGGAGTGGATAAATTCTTGATGCCAATACATAGGTTTTTAACAGCCTGTTGTGATACAGCGCAAACCGAGGTCATACAATGGAAGAAGAGAAAGTGAGACTTGAATCAGACCACATCCTCTCTTTACTGTTCAAATTGTCCATCCCGGGAATTGTTTCCATGTTTGTCCATGCACTGTACAACGTGGTGGACAGTATTTATGTGGGCCACTTGAGCAAAGAAGCGCTGGCCGCCCTATCCTTAGCCTTCCCGGTGCAGATCATCTTGATTGCTGTTGCAGTGGGAACAGGCGTTGGAATAACTTCATTGATTTCTAGATTGATCGGAAAAGGTGATGTAGAAAGGGCGTCCAATACTGCTGAACATGGATTGATCATCGCCTTGGTATACGGGGTGATGGGATTGGTGGCTGGATTATTTCTCTCTGAACAGATTCTGGCATTATTTACCAATGATCCACTACTCATAGAATTCGGTTCTGAGTACATCAGAATCATTTTGATAGGGTCCACTGCCATGTCTATCCCCATAATTTCCAATTCCATTCTGAGAGGTGAAGGAAATACCTTTATCCCTATGATTGCCATGCTGATTGGTTCTATATTAAACATGATTTTGGATCCATTTTTCATATTTGGGCTATCAGTATTCCCTCGACTGGAAGTTGAAGGCGCAGCCATAGCTACTGTATTATCCAGAGTGATCAGCGGGACCTTCATTCTGTACATACTATTCAAGGGGGATATGCTGCTCAATATAGACTTTAAGCACTTTAGAAGAGATTTATCTTTAGTAAGAGATATCTATGCAGTCGGATTTCCATCAATGATCATGCAGGTATTAGCATCATTCATGGTTGCCACCATTAACGTTATTTTAGCTGGATATTCTGCTGTTGCCATAGCAGCCATGGGCATCTACTTCAGACTGCAATCCTTCGTGCTGATGCCTGTCTTCGGGTTAAATCAGGGGTACATGCCCATTGTAGGATATAACTACGGCCACAAAAAGCCCGAGAGGATCAAAAAAACTGTTGTTTACGGAATAGTAACTGCATTTGTGTTTTGTATGATAGGATTTTTCATTTTCCAGCTCTTTCCAGAACAGTTAGTAACACTGTTCAACGAAGATCCAGAATTAGTAAAAACAGGAACTCATGCGTTGAAAGCAATCAGTTATCTGTATCCTGTGGTGGGGTTCTCCATCATGGCCTCTGTCACCTTCCAAGCCTTTGGAAAGGGATTCAGGAGTTTAGCTATTTCTGTGCTGCGACAGTTAGTATTGCTGATTCCGTTAGCGTATATATTTGGAAAGATGGGTGGTCTCCACTTGCTGTGGTATGCATTCCCTGTTGCGGAGGTGATTGCCTTCGGGGGTATCATGGTCTGGTTCAGATCCACATTAAGAGAAATAGAAAAAGAAATTCAGGATTCCTCAGGCAGAATATAGTTCACTCTGCACCATCATAGGCTGCTCTTGTTTGATTATTTCTATTATTAAACTCTCGAAAAACATCCTTGGAGTATTTGAAGACGAACAGCAACACAATAGAGCCCTCAATCACCATTACTATGAGAGCCACTATATGTGGTGAGATAACATCGATAAGGATGCCCATGATCCCAAATCCGATAGGAATAATTCCCTGGCTGGCCACTTCCAGAACGGAGAACACTCGTGCTCTGAACTCTGTAGGAGCTAATTTCTGAATTTCAACAGCCATGGGAGTATTCACAAAAGCATTGAACACTCCCATCATGACAAAGGTGCAAAACAGCACACTGAAGAACGTCCAGGAAGCATATCCTAGAGCCTCAACAACTTGGGGAAAGATCAGCCCCACAAAGAGGAACATGAGTGCTGATTGAACGAGTAATCCTTTGATAAACATGGTTTCCACTTTGGCCTTGGCCAGTAAGGCACCGATGATAATATTGCCAATCAGTATGCCTGTGACAAAGGATGTTTGCAGCATCCCGTACTGCTCAGCTGAAAATTGTATGACTACTCTCATCACATAAGGGAACAGAACACTGAAGAGAGGATTGACCAGAAAATTGAGCAGTAATGCAAACAAAAGAAGGATCAACAATCCTCTCTGGGTTCTCACGAAGGTGAAACCCTCCTTTAGATCATAGAACACTTCTTTTACTTTTCCCAACTTTCTGGTTTTCTGTTCATATCTAATGAAAAATTCGCTTGCTCCTGATCCAACAAAGGAAATCCCATTAATCAGAAAAACGGTCTGTATTCCTCCAAATCCGTAGAGTACCCCTCCCAGTATAGGACCTACAATGTAAGAAAAACTATCAATACTTCCTCGAATTGAATTTGCTCGTGTCAAATCCTCTTCTTCTACAATATCGGGAAGCATGGCTGCTGTTGCAGGACCAAACAATGCATTCATTAATGATACTCCGAGCTGGGCTGCAAATAACACGGGGACGGTCACCAGGCCTTGTGCTGCCAGCATGGCTAATCCCAGAATGACTGCCCCTCTCCCAAAATCCATCCACACCATGATTACTTTCCTATTCATTCTATCCCCAATAACGCCGGCTATAGGAACTAACACCAACCGGGGGGCCACAGTTCTCTCCAGGTGCC
>Ga0209635_10005327_pt1 | contig 10138 bp, 6 predicted proteins | sample DeeMarSWOR230_32_FD_187463 | JGI IMG/M metagenome (GOLD analysis project Ga0209635, IMG submission 187463) | Marine sediment microbial communities from White Oak River estuary, North Carolina - WOR-2-30_32 (SPAdes) (version 2) | ecosystem: Environmental > Aquatic > Marine > Intertidal zone >...
GCATCAAATACAATGTCTCAGAAGAGATGTCGGCATCCCATCCACCAGGTCATGCGGCGCTCGGGTTCGAATACCAGATACTCGACGACGAGAGGCATCCGGATGCAAAGGTCGGCGAAAACAGGACAGCGGCCGCTCTGTATGATTTGATCGCGCCTGAGGGGAAAACGTTGAAGCCTCCCGGCGAGTTCAATGCAGCCCGGATAATATTCAAAGGAAATCATGGGGAACACTGGCTCAATGGAGCCAAGGTACTGGAATACGAACTGGAAACGCCGGAAATGGAAGCACTCCTTGCCGCGAGTAAATACAGGATTTATCCGGAATTCGCCAAGAAGCGGAAAGGGCACATCGTGCTTCAGGATCACACCGATACGGCCTGGTTCCGCAGCATAAAGATTCGTGAAATCAAGACGAATTAAGATTTGTTTGAACCGCAGGCTTTTTTTTCGTGAGTATGCCTGCGCTAGACAAATGAGGGAAGGTTAACCATGAGCCAAGAAAAAATCACGCGCCGGAAATTCATCAAAACCGTTTCTGCGGCTACAGCCGGAGCAGCCATCGCTCTCCCGGCATTGAGCTACCGCCGTGTTCCCCAGGCCAATAGCCGCGTGCGCGTCGGCATCGTTGGATTCTCGGACCGCGCGCGATTCACACTCATCCCGGCTTTCCAGAACTATGCGGACGAATTCAATTTCGAGATTGTGGCTGTCTCAGATATCTGGAAGCGGCGTAGAGAAGAAGGCGTGAGTTTCCTCCAGAAGCTCACTGGAAGAAAGATCGCCGCCATGAGAAACAATGAGGAACTGTATGATTCAAGAATGGTGGATGCGGTAATCATCAGCACGGCAGACTTCCAGCATGCGCTCCACTGCATCCAGGCCGTGGAGGCGGAGTGTGACGCATACGTTGAAAAGCCGTTCGCAAGCAGGATGAAGGACGCTCGGGCTGCTCTCAAAACCGTTGAGGCAAGCGGCAAGATCGTCCAGATCGGCACCCAGCGGAGGAGTGCCCAGAACTACATCCAGGCCAACAATTTCATCCGTTCCGGACGGTTTGGCGACATAGTTACAGTGGAGATGACATGGAATGTCAACCAGCCTGGACGCTGGCGGAGGCCACATCTGGTTGAAACGCTCCGGTTCGAAGATGTGGACTGGAAGCGGTACCTCATGAACCGTCCTTTTGAGCCCTGGAATCCACGCAAGTACATCGAATACCGCCTCTTCTGGCCGTATTCGTCCGGGATTCCCTGCCAGTGGATGGTCCACCAGATTGACACAGTGCACTGGTTCACAGACCTGCCGCGTCCACGAAGCGTGGTAGTAAACGGCGGATTGTATGTGTGGAAAGACGGACGGAAGAACTGGGACACGCTCACGGCTGTCTTTGACTATGGTCCCCTCCGGAATAAGTCTCAAGGATTCCAAGTCGTGTATTCCTCCCGGCAGACAAATTCTGCAGGAAGTGTCAAAGAGCTGTATTTCTCGAACGGCGGTATGCTCAACCTGGAATCCAACAGGATCACACCAGATGGAGGTCTCACCCAGAGGATGGCTGAAGCCATGGGAATGAAGGAAAACAGACTGCCAGAAATGGCTATCTTAGAAGAGGGGGGAGTGGAAACGGCTGCCGACACAGGCATCGATAACGCCAGCTTAGCCCACATGCGCAACTGGATGGAATGTGTGCGCGAGAGAAAAAAACCGAATGCGGATATCAAGGCCGGATATGATCATTCCGTGGCACTGTGCATGACGATCAAAGCGATGCATACGGGCAGACGCGTGACCTTTAACGACGAAAAGCAGAAAGTTGTCGTTAAGTAAGAGAGGAACGTGGGGCTGAGCCAATAATTCGGAAACACCTTTATCAGTTTTGACTCGGTTTCCAGCCTTTCATGCTGTCATAGACTTCCTTGAGTATCCTGACGCACTCATCAATCTGCTCTCTGGTATGATTTGCCGAAACAGAGAGCCTTAGTCTGGTTTTATTCTTGGAAACCGCAGGATAAGTGACAACGCCTGTGTAGAGTCCTCTCAGTTGTAGCCTTTTGCTGATCTCCCGCAGCCTCAAATCCGAGCCAGCCATAACCGGGACAACCGGTGATTTTGTTTCTGCGATATCCAGGCCGGCCTCCCTAAGCTTGGCATGCATATATCTGGTGTTTTCCCAGAGCTTTTCATAAGCTGATTTGTCCTTGCGGAATATCTCGAGGATTTTGAGGATACCCGCAGCTGTATGAGGGGCCATGGCGCAGGAAAACATGTAAGACCTTGAAAAAATCCTCAGGTAAGTCATAAGCTTCTCTGTTCCCGCAGCATACCCTCCAATCGCTCCGAAGGATTTGCTGAACGTGCCTATAGAAATATCGACTTGGTCTTCAAGGCCGAAATGTTCCGCCACTCCCCCGCCTTTTTCTCCAAAAACAAGGGAGGAATGAGCTTCATCGACCAGTATTCTAGCTCCGTACTTTTTGCAGATCGGGATGATTTCAGGGAGGTTGGAGAGGTCTCCATCCATGCTGTAAACACCTTCCACACAGACGATCGCTCTTTTTGTCTTCAAACTCTTGAGGACTCTTTCCAGATGTTGAGGGCTGTTATGGCCGAATACTTTTATTTTGGCCCCGGACAGCCTGACTCCGTCATAGATGGACGCATGGGAAAGGATGTCAACCAGTGCGATATCTCCGGGTCTGAGGAGCGCTGATAATATTCCAAGATTCGTCGCGTATCCGGTGGAAAACACGATGGCTGATTCTTTCCCCTTCATTTGAGCAATCTCTTCTTCCAGTTGCTTTAATAACCCATAGTAGCCGCTGAGGAGTGGAGCAGAGACAGCTCCAGTGCCGAATTCAGTGATAGTGTTCTGGACAGCTTTAATCACTTCGGGATGCAAAGAATACCCGAGATAGTTATATGAACAGAAATTTAAAAACTTTCGGACCTTATGGGAGAAATGGTCATAGACGTTGAATTCAGCGGCTGGAGCGGACATAATCGGCTGGCCATAAATCATGTACTTCTTCTTCATCGCATCAGAAATGAATTCCCAGAAATAATCCGCCACCTCAAAGAGATCGTCGCTCTCAAAATCATAGAAATCCGCCAGAGTATACGCGTCACAACTGATCTCTTTTCCCTCAAAATCCTTTTTACTCAAAGCCATCTTGTTCTCCTGAATGGGTCAATTGAACCTCATGTTTAAATCTGTATAATCAAAATAAATTCTTCCTCAAAATTCTATCAGCCGCATATTGTATCAATCTTCTTCAAATACTTCAAAGCCTAACAACGATGCTATATTGTAAACCTGTCTTTTATAGTCTCCGTAGAATGTGACCCGGTGCCAGCCCCACGTATCCCAGTGGTTCATCAGTTTGTAAACATCGCCTTCGACTTCCACGGCCAGTTTATTCCGGCAGGCCAGGTCCAGGTCCACATTAGCCACAGTTTTCCCTTGATGCAAAATTACCTGTTTTTTTCCTGCGTCAAACAGTATTGTAGTGGTCATCTCACCTAATGGCATGAGCGACCTGTTACACGCCCCTTTGCGGTCCTCAGAATGACTGCGGATATGGTATGGATTAGAAGTCCCCTTTGGACCGAAAACTTTGGTGGGCGCCACACAATGAGCATAGATGATCTGATTCTGGGCTGTATCGATCACGGGATCGGATATGAATCCGGGACGGTTAACCAGATAAGTCATCAACAGCATGGTAAGGGTTGACCGCTGGTCAGCTTCACAGGCTCCGACATAACCGTCGTTGTTGAGCTGCATGAAGCCCAGGCAGGGATAAGCGGGAAGATGGCCGCCATAAAATCCACCCAGGCAGTTGACTGTTATCGCTCTGGCTGTATATTTGTCCATCAGGTCCCGCATGGCGATATACATGACTGCTGACTGCTCGATATCCTGGCGAGATGGCTCGATGATCCTGGCTGCTTCTTTCATCCATCTCTCAGACCACTTTTTCGCTTCGGAACGATCGGCTTTTTTGTAGGCAGCGCTAATCTCCGGGAAGTCTATTCCCTGCATTTTTGTCCCGAAAAGCTCTTCAATCTTTTTGTCTGGCTGGCCGCCGACAACCAACGCAGTGGCGTGACGGAGCTTAGCGACGCAATCAATACAGCGAACAGCCTCAGCAACATCCTTAAAACTGGAGGAGGAAACACCCACAACTTTAAGACCCTGCCTCCTGGCCCGTGCGTATCCAGTGAGAAACTTACCAGAACCTGCGAAAAGATTGTCGACAAATACCGTCGGTTTTTTGGATTCGGCGATGATTTCCGGCACTCTCCCCCAGAGACAGCCGACCAGGTAAACGATGTAGCCGTCGACTTCTGAATCGGACTGCAAAATCATTTTTGCATCCTCATCTTTTCGAGCCGTGACAGGAAAGAATTCGATGTCCGGACATTCCTTTCGAATCATCTTCAAAAATTCCTTCTTGCGTCCTTCAAAGTCGTAACCTATGTTCGGCCAGCAGGGCTCTTTGGAAGAGGGATGGGCCAGAACAAGCCGGATTTTAGTTTTGTTGTTTTTATCCGGAATAAAGCCCACTGCCGATGAAGACCGGGCAAAACCATGTGAAGCGAGATATGACATAGCGGATATTCCCCCAGCATAAGCCGTGCAGCGTCCCAGGAATTCTCGCCGGGATAAGTGTCCTGGACAATATTTCTTTGGAGTGCAATCTTTTTCTGGCATGATGTCCTCCTTTTTATATATGGTTATATGGTATATGGAGACGTTCCCTAAGGTGACACCTCAGTCATTGAAATCTGGTTACTCATGACGATGAAATAAAAAGCGGCAGAGGGAGATGAAAACTGTCGAGATTCCTCATTCTCAAATGCACAAAACTCTTTGACAGAATCTAACAAACCTTGTTCAACATCAATGAAGTCTGTCACCTTGGGGAACGCCCCCATATTACCATATTACATCTTGACCAGTTCTTCGATCTTGAACGGGCGTTCCTGTTCGATGCTGCGGCGGGCCGCGATCCCGATGAGGATGGAGAGCGCTCCTTGCCTGCTTCCTGCAGCCTGTCCCAATGGATCTGGCCCTGGTTTCCTGAAAATCCTGTCCTGCATGACCTGATCGGCTCCCCAGTGGCCGCTTCCGCCTGATTTCATGCTGAATGTCTGGCTTACTTTGAAATTATGGGTTATCCGGAAATCGGCCAGACTGGTGACTTTCCAGGGCTGGTTGTGGTAAATGCGGGCATCCAGCCTGCCCCTCGTTCCATTAAATCCGACAAAATAACCCTCATACGGCATAAAGGCATTCAGGGAATAGCTCATCATCACCCGGTTGTGGTACTGGACCTGAGCGGTCATGGTGTCCCAGATGTTGATCTTCTTCCGGAAGACGCAGGAATCCCGGATATAGCCATCCGCGGACTCGGCTTTGACGTAGAGATTCATGAGGTGTTGGTTCGTGGTGATATCCCAGTCAAAATCACACTTCTCTTTGTGCGGGCAGTTCATGCAGCGGACGCTGCGGAAAGGGCTGTTGTAGCCGTAAGTACGAAGCTCCCCGTGGGCATAGACTTCCACTGGCTCTGCTGAGAGCCACCAGTTCATCAGGTCAAAATGATGCGTCGCTTTGTGGACGAAGAGAGAACCCGAGAATTGCTTGAGCCCATGCCATCTGCGGAAATAGGATGCGCCGTGAAAGACATCCAGATAATAATTGAAATCGACTGAGGTGATATCTCCAATCTCCCTGGACATCAGGATTTCTTTGATTTTGACGGCTTCAGGGCTGTAGCGGTAATTGAATGTCACAATGATTTTCTTGCCTGTTATCCTCTCTGTATCCAGGATTTCCTGGGCCATTTTCTCGTCTGTGGCCATGGGTTTCTCAGTGATCACATCGCATCCCATCTTCATCGCCTGGCAGATGTATTTGGCGTGGAAGCAGTCTGTGGTCGTCACTATCACTGTATCCGGATTGGTTTCCTTTATCATTTTCTGGAAATCAGTGAACGTTGGACAGACCGCTCCCATGTATCCTTTGGCATACTCCATCCGGATGGGATTGATATCGCAAAGGCCGACCATATCCAGAACATCGCTGTAGCTTTCTATGAGTGTTTTTCCCCAGGTGCTACTTCCCCTGATCCCTGTTCCGACCAGAGCGGCTTTTAATTTTCTGGCTGGTGGTTTCGCCATCACTGGCGATTTTTTCAGCAAAGGGAGGCTGGCCGCAGCCAGAGCCATCTTGGCTGAAGAGGATAGGAAATCACGCCGGCTGAATTTTGATTTATGCTTTACCATGAAGCCCTCCCCATATCCAAATTTAAATCCTCCTTTGCGTAGCTTTATCACAGGAGAAAAAAGATGTCAAAAAAAGGATAAGTGTTAATGCTCAGCAACAGGTGATATTACTAGTGATGTTGATGAAGATAAAAATTGTTATTGCGAGCGAAGCGTGGCAATGACAGATGCTCATTAGGAAGATTGCCACCCTTCGCTCAAAATGACACCCTTAAAGTGATTCCATATCATAGAGCGAACACAACACGCTTTTTTCTTCGTGACTATCCCTTTCAGCCTTATATTAAAGAAAGAGAGGAACTGTCTCCCTTTATTATGGAAAAAGCAGCCTGTTCCTTTTTTCCCTATTTGGAATTAATGTCGAACAATGCTCTAAACTGCGGATCGTTCCGGATGGATTGAAATGCTGGAAGGATTTGCGGGAAGTATGGATCGGGATAGCCGGATTGAAGAGCTTTTTTGACTGTTTCAATCGATTTATCGTTTTGCCCGAGAAGAGCATAGAGCTCAGCCAGATTAATGGTCGTATAAGGATCTGGAATTCCAGCCTCAAGAGCCTGACTCAAGTGTTGTTCCGCTTCAATGATATTCCCGGCGACAGCCTCAAGCTGGCCAAACATAAGCAAATTCTGTGAATTTGGGGCTGCGCCATCCAAGACTTCTATAAGAGAATTTCGCCCTTCGGCTGCGACCTCTTTTGCTGCCTTCAGGTCACCAGCTTCCTTCAGAGCAAAAGCAAGGTCAAAACTCGCCTTTACAAAAGTACCTTGCATGCGTCCTTGACTAACGAGATCACGCACATCACGGTAGACAGGAGCAGCTTCGGCAGCCCTTCCAGATGAGAGCAAAACATGAGCGAGGTTGGGTAAACCGTAAGCGTGTTGAGGTTCGAGGTCTACTGTTTTTTTGTATGCCTCGACTGCTTCATCAAATCTACCTTGAGCCAGTAGGCAGTATCCCAGACAATGGTTGTAGAGAGCGATCTCAGGCCCTAATTCCACCAAACGCCGCGCTGCCTCTTCTGCGGCCTGGGGATTCTTTGTAAAAAACAAATGGGTCCACCAGAGATTGGAAAGGGGGACCGTGTTAGAGGGAGAAATCTCGTGCGCTTTTGTATACATCGTCACGGCTTCATCGACGCGGCCGACTGACCTGAGGATCATCCCTGAGTTATTGTAGGCCTGCATATTATCAGGGTAGAGGTTTATGATCATCCGGTAATCAGCCAGGGCGCCCTCTAGATCCTCATCGACAAATTCCTTGTTGACAGCTCTAATGAGAAGGAATTCTAGCTGAGGAAGATTTTCAGCATCCGCCAGCGCCCGCTTGAGCGTCTCTTTCCCCTTCTCCTTTTGGTTCAACCACTGGAACTGCAATAAGCCTAATGAGCCTCGAGCCGATACAAAAGTAGAGTCTTTATCCAGAGCCAACTCAAAAAAAGCGGCCGCATCCTTATACTTACCTTCATGCCATTTGGCCTGGCCTAAGGACAGGTAATGGAGAGCTTCCCAGGATGAGGTCGTAACCTGTGTCACTGTCCTGTCGGCTTGCTGGATGGATTTCATCGACTCTCCTAAACGGGAGCGCACTTCACGAGCCACCTTATCGATGGCATTGAGGAGGACATCCTCCCTTCCCTTGGCAGTTACTCGAATTCTGTCCACATGACGCTTTCTTCTCGGATCCACTATTATCGCCTGTAATTCATAAGCTTCTCCCACAGATAAGATTCGGGGAAGTATCATGGCCCGGACTCCGGCGAAACGGCAGATATCAAAGCCGAGGTCTTCATCAATTCGTGAGGACGTATCGACTTTCATTAAACGGAGAGTATTCGCGACCTGTCCCTTGTCGAAAATAGTGGCATAAGGGGATTGCTGCAAATCTGCTTCGATGGCAGTCCTCAGGGCTAAATCAAACACCGAATCTTCAGTCTGGTTTTCGACGTCCGCCACCAGGAGTTTATCATGGTTGCTGAAGGCCAGACTGGGGCGAGTGAATATCCAAGTTAAAGATAAAGCGGCAAATACAAGAACCGCGGCAACTCCTCCGATTAGTACGCGTTTTCGAGACTTGCGAAAAATCAGCTGGATGGTGGTCAGGCTCTCTCCAGAAATCAACTTCGCCTTCAAATCGTGCAGCGCTCTGGCCATTTCTTTTGCAGATGCAAATCTCTTCGTCGGGTTCTTCGAGAGAGCTGTGCGCATGATTCGTTCAAGTTCTAATGGTATACTGGTCACAAGTCCCCTAACGGGCGCAGGGTCTTCGTTCAAGATCGAATAAACAACAGCTTGTTCGTGTACTCCTCTAAAAGGAAGCTTCCCACTTGTCATCTCATACAGGATGACTCCTAAGGACCAAACATCTGTTCTCTCATCGACCTCTTCTCCACGCGCCTGCTCGGGCGACATGTAATCAATTGTTCCCATGGCTGTACCGAGTTTTGTGATTCGTGTCAAACCGGACAGTTTGGCCAGGCCAAAATCGACGATCTTGACCAAGCCTTCTTCGGTGATCATGATGTTGGCGGACTTCACATCGCGGTGAATAATCCCTTGCTCATGCGCTTTGGCTAATCCCTCAGCCACCTGGATGGCGACATCGATCATTTCCTCCAGCTCAAGAGGAGCTCTCTTAATCCGAGCTTTCAGGCTTTCGCCCTTGTAAAAAGCCATTGAGATGTACATCTCGCCGTCTTCTGTCTCGTCTACCTCATGGACAGTGCAGATGTTCGGGTGATCCAAGGCAGAGGCCGCCTGCGCTTCATGGATGAAACGTTCACGTGCTTCGGAATCTCCGGTTAAAGCAGGAGCCAAAAATTTCAGAGCGACCGTCCGTTTGAGCTTTGTGTCTTCGGCTTTATAAACGGTTCCCATCCCACCTTTTCCCAGCTTTTCAATGATTTTATACTTTCCGGAAAAAATGGTTCCCGCTTCCAACGTTTTTGTGGAATGGAGAAAGGTTTGAGTGGCGACAGCTGTAACATCCTCAGCGGATTCAAGAGGAGCGGCGCACTTGTTACAGAAGCGGCTTTCCTCTGGATTGTCGGAATGACAGGTAGGGCATTTCATATCCGAACTCTTTTCCCTTTACTGGAGAAAAGCATAACAATTTACTGAAAGAGAGTCAAACCTTTATGAGTTCAGATTCAGAGCTATGGAGAAGGATAATTCTTGCTTGAAGAAAAAGAGGGACAGTCCCTTATAGTCATTATTTTAAGGAGGAGAGGGACTGTCCCCTTTTTAAAAGGATGAAAAAGGTGTCGGCAGATTTTATGAATAATTCAGGCTAATCGGGGACATAGCGGGGGTAGGTTCGCTTGGCTTCTTCGGCCTTATTCAGGTCGACATCGACTGTCAAGAACGGCTTTTTTTGAGTCGTCTGGCCCAAAACATCTCCATCCGGTCCGACAATCCAGCCCTGACCGCCGAGGTCTGCTCCTTTGCCAGTGAGATTAATGCGGTTGGACGATGCACAGAAGGCACCCGAGACTACGGCGGCGGCACGTCCGGCCACAAGCCATTTATCCAGCGTGGATTTTGGCGTGGCCCGCGGACAGGCAATGAGGTGGACACCTTCTTTGCCGTAGGCGCGAGAGTGTTCAAAAAACCAGATTTCGGTGCAGATTGCAAATCCGATCACAGCATGGTCTGTTTTTATGGGAACAAAATCCTTGTCACCTTTCTCATACCAGGAAGCTTCCCAGAATCCATCCTCGTTCGGCAGATAATATTTGGAATGAGATGCCTGAAGCCCAGCTTCTTCTTCCCAAATAAAAGCCTGGTTCAAGCGTTTCCCATTCTGATTGACAGGGCGTGTTCCAAGGATTGTAGCTGGAGCCAATT
>Ga0209635_10005333_pt1 | contig 10132 bp, 11 predicted proteins | sample DeeMarSWOR230_32_FD_187463 | JGI IMG/M metagenome (GOLD analysis project Ga0209635, IMG submission 187463) | Marine sediment microbial communities from White Oak River estuary, North Carolina - WOR-2-30_32 (SPAdes) (version 2) | ecosystem: Environmental > Aquatic > Marine > Intertidal zone >...
ACTCGATATGACCAATTTGACCAGACCTCATTTTTAGCACACTCGGATGGAGCGACGGGCGGTGTGTGCAAGGAGCAGAGACGTATTCACCGTGCGATGATGACACACGATTACTAGGGATTCCACGTTCATGTCAGCGGGTTACAGCCGACAATCCCCACTGAGATATGATTTCGGGATTGGTTTCTCCTTTCGGAGTTACAGCCCATTGTTCATACCATTGCAGCCCGCGTGTAGCCCAGGGGTTTCGGGGCATACTGACCTGCCTTTGCCCGCTCCTTCCTCCGTCTTATCGACGGCGGTCCCTTTAGTGTTCCCAACGAAGTCGTGACTTCTTGCTGGCAAATAAAGGCGCGGATCTCGTTCGTTGCCTGACTTAACAGGATACCTCACAGCACGAACTGGCGACGGCCATGCACCTCCTCTCAGCTCGTTAGGTAAGGTCGTCAACCTGACCATCATTCTGCTGTCTCCCCTGGTAAGTTTCCCGGCGTTGAGTCCAATTGAACCGCAGGCTTCACCCCTTGTGGTGCTCCCCCGCCAATTCCTTTAAGTTTTAGCCTTGCGACCGTACTTCCCAGGCGGCACACTTAACGGTTTCCCTACGGCACTGACACGGCTCATGGCCGTGCCATCACCTAGTATGCATCGTTTACGGCCAGGACTACCCGGGTATCTAATCCGGTTCGCTCCCCTGGCTTTCGTCCCTCACCGTCAGGCGCGTTCCAGTCTGACGCCTTCGCCACTGGTGGTCCTACAAGGATTATAAGATTTCACCCCTACCCCTGTAGTACCTCAGACCTCTCCCGCCCTCTAGTATAGCAGTATTCCTAGCATACAGATAGTTAAGCTACCCGATTTTACCAGGAACTTACTAAACCGGCTACGGACACTTTAAGCCCAATAATTATCCCGACCACTTGAAGAGCTGGTTTTACCGCGGCGGCTGGCACCAGCCTTGCCCTCTCCTTTCTAGTAGGGAACATTACTCACCTACCACAGTTCAAAATTGAACACTTTGGGTAACCCCGTCACACTTTCGTGTATTGCGGAGGTTCCGCGCCTGCTGCGCCTCGTAAGGCCTGGGTCGTTGTCTCAGTACCCATCTCGGGGCTCCCGCTCTCACGGCCCCTATCGATTATCGGCTTGGTGAGCCGTTACCTCACCAACAACCATAATCGTCCACGATCCTATCCTATAGCAGATAAAAACCATTTTTTTTATCCCTTTTATTGAAAAACTTTTCCAAGCCTATTCAACTACGAAATATTATCCTCAGTTTCCCGAGGTTATTTTTCTCTATAGGGTAAGTTGATCATGTGTTAATGAGCAGTTTGCCATGGGAAATTTAGGTATCCCATTCGACTCGCATGGCTTATCCTCACCCAAATAGCAGTCGGGTCCGGCAGGATCAACCGGAATTAATTCTTTAGAAGTTTTTGCAAGAACTTATATAAACATAAGGAATTAAACTATCGTTATTCTTTGGGGTTCTTAATTAAACTTACTTCAGTTATATTTATCAAAGATATAACTACATTTTTTATACCGCATCTATGATTTTACTCTTCATTTAACGGATATTTACCGTAATCCAAGCTCACACCGGTAAAGATGCGATTTGCTAATATATATTATAGGAACAATCGATTTTAAATTTTATTGTTTTTCTATGGAAGGTTAAATATTCTTTATCAAATATTCGTAGTTTAAAAATCTATATTAAAATTAAAGGATATCATTTCAAAAAGAGAATTTTGAGTTTAAAATGCATCTAAAAGATAAAATTGGAATCCATTTAGACCAAATTAAACAACTTAAAGGGGTAGAAAATGCAGTTTTAACGCAAAGAGATGGTAATCCTATCCAATCTACTGGAGTATGGTTTTCAAAAGATGAAATTTTTAATGTAAGTTCAGCTACTAGTGCAATTTTTAATGTTGGAATACACTTGCATCCTAAAGATTTAAAATATATTCTAATAGAAGGAAAAAAAGCTAAAATTTTAATTGCTCCGTTGAATAATCCTCTACACGCTTCATTAAATAAAATCTTAGAAATGCAAGGGATATTAGATTGTAATCATGAGTTTTTCATAGCAATTACCGCACAACCAAATATAAATTTAGGGGGAATCTTTTTACAGACAAATGAATGTTTAAAAAAAATCAAAACAACTCTAATAACATCAGGAGAATCTTTCAAACCTCCGTTAATTCAGTTTAATAATCAAAAAATTCTAAATATAATTGAAGGATTCAATATTAAAGAGACTGAAGATTTTGACTTGAAATTATCTTCTTTTTCTTTAAGCTTTTCAGAGGCTATATCGTTAGAATTAAGAAAAGTTTTGACTAATATTTCTGTAACAATTCCAGATTTAAATTATGCTTTTGTAACAATTGAAGGCGGTTTTATCGCATCCAAAATACTAAAAAATATCGATATGGATACTGAAAAACTGGATAAAATATCTGCAATGAGTTACTCCTTATTCCAAACTGCCAATAGGTGTGCTTGGTTATTGAAAAAGATGCAAGCAGATAGAATTCTGCTTGATTGTCAAAATTCTTTTCAATTTATCGATGGATTAGGAAAGGCAATCTTTAGCACTGAAATTGGAAAGCTTAGACAGAAATTAGGGTTGATTCGATTAATACTTCCACAATTTTCTAAAAAAATCGAAAATCTTGTTAAAGAAGCGTCAGAAATTCAAGATCATAGTACATTTGATATTAAGAGAATGCTAGGAGAACTGGTAATTAAATAATGAGGTGAAATGATGAATTTTTTTAAATTTTTAGATAAGTTAAAACGAAATTTTAATTCATTAATTCTATATTGTTTATTAGATAGAATTCCTGTAGTAGTTATAGGGGAAGATTCCGATAAAATTGATGGTTTTCTGATTGAACTTTCGGAACTTGTTCATTTTCGAAAAGATTATGTATTTTATACTGATTTTATTTCTAAGGAAGATTATGAAACGCTTATATCAAATGAAAATCTTGACTATAATTATCAACGTGCTCATATAAGGTGCCCTTGTAGCGTTTCTCTTAAAGCTTTAAACCAATTTGATGATTTTCATTCATGGCTTATCGGATTGACTGTTCCTATACAAAAGGAGGAAATGATTTATATTAAAAACTTAATTAGAAATAAAGCAAAAGAATTATTATTCATAACTATCTCATCTGATACGATTTCAATAGAGGAAGAAAGAATCAATTTAAAATTATTAGATTTAACACTTGAACAAAATATCTTCAAAAAAATATCTCAAGATACAGAAAAATCTATAGCTAAAATGAAGCGGGTATTATCCGATAAAATAACGACAAATCAGCTGGATAAAGATTTATTAAAAACACTATTAGATTTTGAAGAGGAAAAAAATGAGTTAAAAAAGAATATATTTAAAAAAGAAATTCAAAATTTTTATTCAGGTTCAAAGCGTGCTTTTTTTATTTTATCGAGATTAAATTTATTGAATGATATAGGAATTCAAACTCGTATTGGTAGTAAAACTCTTTTTGAAACTATAGATTATGAAGAGGCGCCAATTGAAAGGATAATTTCGTTTATAAAGAGAGAGTGGGGAGAAGAATATTCATCTTTAATTGAAGATGGAAAAAAAGCATTTATTGGTGATAAAATAGTCTCACTTTGGGGTTAGAAAATATTATGATTTTTAATTATGATACTAAAACTCTACAAGTTAAAATAGTATATTATGGTCCTGCAATGTCAGGGAAGACTACTTCGATAAAATCTCTTTTTTCTTATTTTAAAAAAGAGAATTCAGTTAAATCAATTGAGAGTTCAGTCGGTCGTACCTTATTTTTTGATTTTGGTGTATTACATTTTAACGGAACAGATTGGGGGATAAAATTTTTAATTTATTCTGCAACTGGTCAAGATTTCTATGCAAGTACTAGACCTGCAACTTTAAATGGTGTAGATGGTTTAATATTTGTTGTTGATTCTCAAATCGAGTCTTTAGAGCATAATATTAGATCTTGGAATGAATTAAAAACTTTATTCGGATCTGAATTTTATAATATTCCTATTATAATTTCATTGAATAAAATTGATTTATTTAAGAATCAAAATCAAAAGACCAATGGATTTTTATCATATATAGATTATAATAAGTTTAGACAAATATCTTTTAAGAATACAGTTGCAATAAAAGGAGAAGGAGTTTTAAATTCTTTCAGTGAATTGGTTAAATTTATTTTCCCACAACTAAAATTTAAACTGTGTGTTAATAATTAACTGTTTATTTTTTTTCTTTTTCAATCTTTTGGTACATATTTTTTGAGATTCTTTTTATGTAACCTTGTAAATAAAATTGCTTTAACAAGTTTCTGACTTTTCGTACTTCTATAGCATCAATTCCCAAAATACTCATTAACTGAAAAATTGAAAATTGTTTAGGTAAATTATCCTCTATATTATTATATAAACCCGTTTTTTATTCACATCAAGTTTTTTAATTACTCAAAAAAATGTAGAAAGTTATTTATACTTTTTTTCAAATCCATAAAAGTTATTAGTTGGAGTTTAGGTTTTTATAATCCTCAAAGTAACTATAACTTATCATTCCTACTTATTGTAGATCATTCTTGTCTAGTTTTTTTCATTGAATATTTACAACCTAAATTAACTCCTTATTATCTTCTAGATAATTATACTTATAATAGATTTCTTTAACAAGAAGGAAATATCCGATATAATTTTAGATGTATTATATCATGCAATTTTAAAAATCTAAAAATCGCGAAATTCTTTAAAATTATCTCCAATTGGAGCCTCACCGTCACCATATATCTGATATAATCCTGTTCTTCTTGCACATTCTGAAAAACTACGGTAAATATTTTTCCTTTGCTCATATAATGCACAAGTTTTATAAATTATCGGATTCCAAATATATAATTTATGATCTGGCTCGTACCATAGTTTTTCATCTTTTAAAACTTGTTTGAAATCTTCTTCTCCTATCACTTCTTTGAGATCTTGTTTATTAAGCATTATAATAAGGGGAATTTCGTTGATTAATTTACCCCTTGTAACATTCTTCAGTTCTTTTAAAGATTCAATGTTATCTTCAAAAAAGTGAGTTTGAGAGTCGACTGTAAAAATAACTCCATCAGTTCCCTTGAATATTTTTTTTCTTAAAGGTGAAAACCTTCTTTGACCTGCAACAGTATAGACATGATAAAAAACCTTGCCTCTACTTTTTTGTTTTGTTGATTGAAAAATACCCCTATCAAAATATAATGTTGATCCACTTGCCATTGAGATTTTAGTTAAATTTCCCGTAGGTTCAATATCGATTTCATTTTCTTTTGTATATCTATAAAGCGTATCTACTATTGTAGTTTTTCCTGATCCTGCCATCCCCCAATATAAAAGTTTTATATAAACTTTATGATCAGCTGTAAATCGAACCATTGAAATCATACCTTAGTTATTTAATTTTAAAGTAAAAAAAAATCGCTTCTTTGAATAAGTTTAACAAAGAATTTGTTATTAATTAAATATTCAATTAATTTTTATTTAAATATATTAATACGTATTATTATAATTTAGTATTTATAATTCCTTTGTGATATTTTAACTTTTTGATTAAACAATATATTTAATGGTAAAGCTCAACTCTATTAAAACACGTTAGATTTCATTCGAATTCTACATAAGTTTTTCCTAATCTAATTTTATAATTACACCATATTATTAATTGCTTATACTCTTCTCCTATACATCTTTCTCGAATAATAAAATTGATTATATCTGAGTACATTATTTCTCTTTTCCCATTTATGATTTGTTTTACCCTTTTAATGATATTTTCTAATGTTTTTCTGTTCTTTATTGGAAACTTTTTTATTTTTTCTATATTTCTTGAAGTTTGGCTCATTTTTACTTGAGTATTTTAATTTAATAATTTATAATATCATATTTTCATGTTATAGATTAATATAAATCTAAATTGAAGGTTATAAATCCGTATTTTTTTATTTTTCATCACCCCTCTCTTTCCCTATAGAACTTTATTTCATTTCATAGAAATCAGACTATAGTTGATAAGATGGATATTCTACAAAATTAAAATAATAGAATGTGAGAATCTTAAACTTAAAATCTATGCTTTAATGAGGATTTAAAATTAGTCGAATTGAAAATTTAAATAATGAAACTGAAAAATGTCCAGAATGTAGAGGAAAAATAGTCGTAAATAGCTTTGAAAAAATTTGTAAGGAATGTGGATTAGTAATTAATAATTTTTATCGAGAATCTTCTTTTATTTTTCATGATTTAAAAAGTAAAAATTCTATGAGCAAACAGTATGTAGCTTTAGGAGAACGAACCGACTTCGTAGGTGGTTTGGGTTCATTTATTGGTTATGAAAAATCTAAGTATCTAAAAGACAAAAGCGGTAAACTTCTGCCTCCCAGTGAACAAAAGTTATTTAGAAGGTTAAAGAAAAATTATGCCCAATTTTTACGGATTAAAAATCACGAAACTGAATACCGTATTTTTAATATTTTAAATAAAATTTCATTGTATCTTAACCTTAATAAAAATATACGAAATAATGCGGCGTATTACTATAAAAAAATAGTAAAAAATGAGGATAGGGTAATCAATAACATTTCTCTTATTGCATTTTGTATTTTCTTCGCAGCTCGGAAAGAGTCTCATAATGCACCTATAACAATTAATGAAATCTCTAATGCTTTTCAAAATTTCGGTCACAGAGTAAATCCAAGATTAATCCTTAGAGATGGGATTGGTTATAAACATTATTTAAATAATGATTCTATACCACATAAAAGCGAAGATTATCTCACTAGATTAGTGGATGAAGTTACAAATCATAAATGTTTAAAAGAAAGAATAGAAAAGAAAGGAGTATTGTGGTCAAAATCAAAATTCCAAAATAAATTAATTTTAAAATGTCGTGAAATTTTAGAAAATCTACCCATGTGGAAGAGAGGTGGTAGAAATCCCTTTATTCTAATGGGGGCAATTATTTATCTCGCAGATAAATTATTAGCGAAAAATTATAATCAAAAAGCAATTTTAACACAAAAAATCATATCTGAAGCTACTAATATTGCGGAATATTCTATAAGAGATCATTATGTAAATTTGTTGAAACCAATTTTTATCAATTGAGAATAAATGGAAATCTTCTAAAAAATTTGATTTTAGTTATCAAAATTTTAATTTATCTCGATTTAATTTTTAATTATGGTTGGCAAAACTGCTTTTCGAACATATTAAATTTTTTAAATTATATAAATTTATTAATATTATCGTTATAACGTATTATAAAAAATACATTTTCTGCTTCTGTAGTGTAGTTCGGTCAATCTAACGTGGTTTTCAATAAACTATGGTTAGGATTAAGCATCCGAGGCTCTCACCCTCGGGACCCGGGTTCGAATCCCGGCAGAAGCAAATATTTGTTAAAATTATCTTAACCTATAAATTTAAATTATTTTGCTTTGGTTAATAAATGAATATACTGATTATTATTTATCTTGCCGGACTGCAATTTTGTTAAGAATATCTATACAATTTAACAAAATTTTAGTATATGTTTCTATTTCCTGTAAATGTGACTCCTTTTCTAATTTTGTTGTAATCATTTTCATTTTTTCAAAAATCACATTTTCGATTAAATTTAATAACTTATCATGGGTATTTAGGTGAAAATCTTCTTGATTTTTAATATCTATTGTCTGACTTTTTTTTATTCTATTATCTTGATTAATATTCTCATCAACGATTATAACTTTTCTATTACAAGTCGGACAGAACGTAATTCCTTCTTTATTTCGAAATATTGGATTATTACAAACTGGACATGCCATATTTAGCATTTTATTCCCAGATCTAAGAAGATCTGCCATTTTTTTTATATTATCGTTAATTACTATCCCTTCTTTTAGGTTAACTCAATTTTATAAACAAGATCTAATGAATATATTTTAAACAAATTAGTCTTTTTCCCTAATTTTTAATAAGTTTACAATATATCCTGAGATTCGATTTCTCAAATGTTTCGAGTCTATTTCAAGATATTTATCCAATAATTTTTTATTTTTTTCAAAGTCAGTGGTAAATATATTTGGGTACTTCGTTATTAATTCTTTTGACACATTTTTTATTAAGACTGTTCGTACTTTTCCCATTTCAATTACAAATTTTATTCATTTCTAATTTTGAAATTAAATATGTGATAAAATAAATTTTTTTGGAATTATTTAGGTTTTTATAATTTAAATTAGAAAAACGTAGTGTGAAAAAAAAAAATTTTTTTCTATTTTCAATATTAATATTAGCTGATTTTCTAAGTATAATTAGTTCTGTAAATGGCTTTTATTGCAATTTAAATTTTTTAGCTACAGATAAAATAGTATATTTTATTGATGAAAATATCAAAATTAATGCGTCTTGGGAGTTGAATTATAACATTAATAATGAAATCTCTTATGTTCAAGTTCAATTATTTGATAGTTTTGATAATAAAATCTGGAATTCTTCTGAATATACGGAAATTGGTTTTTTTGAAAAAGATTGGTCTTTAGATCTTCAGCAACTAAATATTGATTTTTCAAATTATACAAATATCCTCTATGTAAAATTTTTCAGTTTTTACTTCCATATTGATACTACAAATACAATTTGTACTTACCTTGAAACAATAGAAATAAAAATTATTAAAAGAAATCCTTTGTGTGAATTAATAGGATATAGAGATCCTATAAAATATGGCGAATGCTTATATTTAAGAGCTAGGTTTTATGACAATTCATCAGGGAGTATAAGATACCTCATCAATCATACAATAGAACTTGTAATATCTTTCAATAATATAACAAAACAAAGATATACCTATACAACAAATACATCAGGTATGATTGGGGTAAGTCTATCTTCAATTACAGATTTAACAATAGGACAGAATTTCTTGGTATTTTCGGTAATAGATAATAAGATCTATAATAATACCAAATTTATTTATGAATTATTTATTGATAAAAATCATCTAATTATTGATATTATCAGCTATAATGATAATTTAGAAGAAAATGAAGATTTGAAGATAAAATTATTATTTTATTATAACTTCAATCAATCCTTAAAACCACTTGCTAATTATTGTATACTATTTAAAATATTTGATAAAAAAAAACTTGCTTTTATAAAAGAATATATTACTGATAAGTTTGGCGCTTTGACAATTATAATTCCTCAAGAATTATTTAATTTTGATAAGAAAAGCCAGGAATTTAATATCAATATAATTTTTAATGGAACTTATTTTTTAGAAAATAAAACATTATCCTTAAGTCTTAAAATAAATCAAGAAATCGATTCTAATACAAAAAATACCTTACAAATGACTATCTTATCTTTTATGTCAATTTTAATTGGTATATTAATAGTAGTATCATATATCGTATGGGGAAAAAAAAAAAGAAATGATAAATTGCTAACTGACTTAATAATCAGATATTAATGCTAAAAAATGTGTAAAATTTTCATTAATGAATATTTAACAACAGAATGTTTAAATTTTTAAAAAGCGACAAAATTCTGAAGAAATCCTGTTATTTTGCTATAGGTAAGACCAATTTCGAATGATTATTCTTGTTTTTTTGGAATAACTGGACATTAATTATAGAAATATACTTAATAATTTTTGTTAAAAAATTAATACTCCGTATTCTATTATAAACGATTGTTTTCTTAAATCATTATAAATCCCATTGATTTAATTACAAAATTATGGAGTTATTTGACGAATTATTAAAAAAACCGTCATTATTCAAGGATGAAAGCAAGCTTGATATAAACTATATTCCAGAAAAATTACCGCACAGAGATAAAGAACTCTCATTATTGTCGCAACTTTTTCTGGGGTTGATTAGAAATCCAAGTTCGATATCTAGGAAAATTTTAATAACTGGAAAAACAGGTATAGGAAAAACAGTAACCGTAAAATTATTCGGAGATTTATTAGAGAAAGCTTCAAAGCAACGAAATGTAAATATTAAATATGTTCATGTTAATTGTAGAAAAGAAAGAACTAGTTACAAGGTATTAA
>Ga0209635_10005334_pt1 | contig 10131 bp, 6 predicted proteins | sample DeeMarSWOR230_32_FD_187463 | JGI IMG/M metagenome (GOLD analysis project Ga0209635, IMG submission 187463) | Marine sediment microbial communities from White Oak River estuary, North Carolina - WOR-2-30_32 (SPAdes) (version 2) | ecosystem: Environmental > Aquatic > Marine > Intertidal zone >...
CATAATTTTCTCCTTCCTCTTCGGCTTGGTTAGGTAAGTATCGGCCCTGTCTATAGCAAGGATTTCTATGTCCCCTTCCGCGGTTATATCAGCCACAGACAAGCCAATGCTCTTCGAGCTTCCTTTTATCGTGACAAGACTAATAGCCCAGTCCTTCTCCACACGGAATATTTCCTCAACTACCGGAGCTCCCCTGAGAACTCGGTTCATAATTGGCCTTTGCAGCCAGCCGGGAATCCGACGGCCAACATTGCTTCTTATAATTAGTTGATAGAGGCCAAATATACCTCCAATTATGATGGCCAGGCGAATGAAAAACCACATGTAACCGGTAACCTGCGTGAAAGATGCCACTAAAGTGGCAATTACAGTGACCGTGCCGGCATTTCCCAGTATAATGAGAATGGTCACAATTCTGCGCCTGGTTCTGTTTCCTATCACCCGTTCAGCTTCTCTCGTCGTGAAGCCTGTTCCTGAGAAAGCGGATAACGCCTGAAATCCAGCGACTTCGGGTTCTATCCCTGTTAACTGGAGAGCAAAGCTTCCAATTCGGACAATGATGAAAGAAACTAGAATAGCTATCAGCAAAATGCCAACATAAGCCATATTCAACACCTCCAACTTAGGTTTTGCTGAGGCACGGATGGCGCTGCCTGTTTAGAATATTGTAGGTACCCCATCATTTCGCCTTTCAGTTCAGATGCCAACGATATATTCTTCATTCACTAACTTCAAAGCCACCTCTTCCTCCTAAAATAGAATACCAGAGAGATGCCTATCACTGCCATTACAATCAAGATGATAAAGTACCCATACTTCCACCCTAGCTCCGGCATATTAGCGAAGTTCATGCCGTAGATGCCAGCAATGAAGGTCAGCGGAATGAAGATAGTGGCTATGAGTGTTAGCATCTTCATCACCTCATTCATACGGTTGGATACTGAGGAAAGATAAGTGCTCAATACACTCTCAGTCATATCTCTAAGACCAAGAGTGAGCATCTCAATCCGCACCAAATGGTCATAAATGTTGCGGTAATATATTTGAGCCCGCTCGCTTATCAGGGCATATTCGCCGCGGCTGAGCCCGTTCACTATTTCCCGCTGAGGTAATATGACCCGCGTCAACGCCAATATGCTACGCTTGAGCTGCATAATCGACATCAGTGTTTCTCTTTTCGGCTCGTGAAGTGCCTCAGCTTCGAGTTGATCATTCTTCTCATCTATCTCTTCAATGGTAGGCATAATATTGTCTACCAGGGCGTCTACAATATCGTGAGCCAAGAAGTCGGCACCCCTGCGCATAAGACGTCCGTCTTTTCGAACGCGATCCAACATAGATGAAACCGACCTCATGGGCACATCATGAGTGGTGACCACATAGTTTTTACCTATAAAGAAGGCGAGCTCTGTAGTCTCAACTACATCAGACTCAATGCAGTAATTGATGCCATGAACGATAATAAATAAGTAATCCTCAAAGTCATCTATCTTGGGTGGATGAATATTCTTGCTGATACAGTCTGCCACTGCCAGGGGATGTAAACGAAATACATTCGATAGTAACTCGGCATCCTCATCTGTCACATCTTCTATATCAACCCAGAGCAGCCCCTCCCCAGTTGCTAGAAATTTCCTGATTTGTTCCATGTCTAGCTGGTCGAGGAATTCTCCACCCGGTGCCATATAGAAAACACACTTTATCATCGTCGCCTCCTCAAACTTCGTAAAAGTCGCTCAATATCACATGCTACAAAGAGAAAAACTCGGGAAGCTCAGCTACCCCCCCAACCTTCTTATCCAAACAGGTGAAATCTTTCAACTTTCCTGCCAGTAACGTATCGTAGGTAGAACAACAAAAATAGCCCTAGACATTAAGCGCGAAACTATGCTCTAGGATATTCAACCTAAGCAAGGACGTCAACCCTTCCCTACCAGCATAGCTGGTTGGCATTTCTCTTTCAGTCAACGTAAGTCTGCCATCCATTTCGACCTGCAAAGAATGTAGTTATTAATATGATAGCACAAGCAGTGTTCTGTTATAATAACCGACCAATTAGAAATAATTGTCGACATTCTTTTACAACACATGAAGAAAGAGAAATGAGCGAGCGTCTTAACATCATATCTTATAGAACATGTTATCAGGAATGAAGTTACCTGAGCGAATAGGCAGGCTGGATGAGCTAGCCCATAATCTGTGGTGGAGCTGGCATCCCCAGGCACGCGAGCTATTCCGGGGTCTAGACTATCCACTATGGCGTTTGAATGGGCACAACCCGGTCAAGCAACTACATGAGATTAGCACCGATAAGTTAGCAGCGGCTGCTAATGATCCTGTTTTTCTTAGCCTATACGATTCCGTGATGGCAGCTCTTGATGCTGACATCTCAGCCAAGGATACTTGGTTTGCCACGAAATACCCTGAAGCATTGCCTGGCCCCGTTGCCTACTTCTCAATGGAATTTGCCATACATAACTCCCTTCCCATATATGCTGGGGGACTGGGAGTTCTAGCCGGTGATATGTGCAAGGAAGCGTGTGATCTGGGGCTACCTCTGGCCGGGGTCGGCTTCATGTACCCCCAGGGATATTTTCACCAGCATATTTCCGCTGAGGGTTGGCAAGAGGAAGTTTATAGACAGTTGGATTTCAATGAAGCACCTATCAGCCCAATCAATCCAGTTCATCACTCTAGTTGGTGTGGCCCCCTGATTCAGCTTAAACTAGATGATAAGTCCTTATATATCGGGTTGTGGCAGGTACGCTTGGGCCGGGTCAATCTCTATCTGCTATGTTGCGACGTTGAAGGAAATATGCCCGAGCAAAGGCAGCTCTGTAATCGTCTCTATACCGCTGACCAAGAGCAGCGTATTCAACAGGAAGTCATACTGGGAATTGGTGGGGTGCGCGCTTTGCGGGCACTTGGCATCAACCCATCAGTATGGCATGCTAACGAAGGCCACAGTGCCTTCATGATGCTGGAACGTGTTAGGGAAGAGGTAGAAAAAGGCACCACCTTCGCCGAAGCCCTCCCAAAAGTACAGGCGACTACAGTTTTCACCACTCATACTCAAGTCGCCGCAGGGCATGACGTCTTTCCTATCTCACTTGTGGAGAAATATTTTCATAATTATTGGGAGTCCCTGGGAATCAACCGAGAAACATTCCTGAAACTGGGACAACAGGATAATACAAGCGACCAAACCTTCAATATGACCGTGCTTGCCTTAAGAATGGCCGACCATCGCAATGCTGTCAGCCAACTTCACGAAAAAATTACCCGAAAGATGTGGCACGGACTCTGGCCCGAAGTGAAAGAGGAGGAAATGCCTATCTCTTATATGACTAACGGAATTCACGTGCCTACCTGGGTTGCTCTGGAGATGAGCCGCCTCTATGAGAAATACTTGGGGGAGGATTTGTCAAAAAGATACGATGATACCAATAATAAGGAGCTTGTGCTGAATATCCCTGACGAGGAACTCTGGGCAGTGCATCAAATTCTTAAACGTAAACTTATCGGTGCCATGGTAGAGCGAGCACGGCAATGTTCCACTGAACGTGAATGCAAGGCCCGGCAAGTGCTAGCTATGGGATCTTTGCTCGATCAGGATACTCTGACCATCGGCTTCGTCCGCCGTTTTACCGCATATAAGCGGCCAGAGCTAATCTTCCATGACGTAGAACGCCTCAAGCGTATTGTCACTGATAGATGGCACCCAGTCCAGATAATCTTCGCTGGCAAATCTCACCCTGCTGACTTCCCATCAAAGCAACTCCTTCACCGTGTATACACCATGGCTACAGACCGTGAATTTCAGGGAAGGATAGCTTTTGTTGAAGATTACGATATACATATGGCTCACTACCTGGTCCAGGGGGTAGATGTGTGGTTGAATACGCCACGCCGCCTTCGTGAAGCCTGTGGCACTAGTGGCATGAAAGCTTCGTTAAATGGTGTTCTGCATCTTAGCGTTCGAGATGGATGGTGGTATGAAGGCTATAATGGCACTAACGGCTGGGTTATTGGTGATGAAGTTGAAGCATATGACCCAGTGGATGAAGATAGGGCAGATGCCGAGTCACTCTACTGTCTCCTCGAAGAGGAAATTGTACCCCTCTACTATCAACGTGACAGGGCTGGGGTGCCCCGTGGCTGGTTACATATGGTCAAAGAAGCGATTGGTTCGATTGTGCCCATCTTCTGTACAAGGCGTATGTTGAAGGAATATATTGAGCAAATGTATATACCGGCTGCTTGCAAGTAAAATTAACCTTGAAAAAGAACTAAATTGAATGGCATTAGACATAGTGTTCTTGAGGAATTAATAATATAATTAACTACCTTAAGAGGTAGCAAGTAGATGAATAAGGTATTGGCCCTGATTCTCGCTGGTGGAGAGGGGAAAAGACTTAGCGTATTAGCGCAGGGACGTGCCAAGCCAGCAGTCCCCTTTGCTGGTAAATACCGGATAATTGACTTCGCCTTAAGTAATTGTGTTAACTCCGGGATCAACACAGTAGCTGTTATACCACAATATAATCCTCGTTCGTTAGCACGACATATTGGTGTGGGTAAACCCTGGGACCTCGATCGGTCAGTCGGGGGGATTGCTTTACTATCCCCTTTTGTAAGTACCAATGGAGAGATGCACTGGTACAGAGGGACTGCCGAGGCTGTTTACCACAACATGCGTTTCATACAAGACAGCCGTGTTGATGAGGTACTCATCCTCGCGGGAGACCACGTTTATACCATGCATTATGAAGAGATGATTAAGTCTCATCGCCAGCAGGGAGCTGAGACTACCATCGCAGTCACGGAAGTGCCTTTAGCTGAAGCCAACCGCTTTGGCATCGTAACCATAGATAATAATAGAGTAATTGCCTTTGAGGAAAAACCACAACAACCAAAAAGCAACCTCGCTTCTATGGGCATTTACATCTTTAACAAGGATATCCTCTTCAAGGTTCTGGAAGATGCCCATCGCCGCGGATTGCAGGATTTTGGCAGCCAAATTATACCGGATGCAATAAACAAATACCAAATTTATGGCTATAAGTATCAAGGCTATTGGCGTGATGTCGGCACAATCGAAGCCTACTGGCAAGCCAATATGGACCTCATTATTGATTTGCCCCCGTTTAATCTCTACGAACCTGGAAATCAAATAAAAACACCCTCGGTAGACATGCCACCAGTGAAGCTGGGGCCAAAGGCTCAGATAAACAGAAGCCTTGTCAGTAATGGTTGTATTATAAACGGCACTGTACTTAATTCGGTACTTTCCCCCCATGTTTATGTGGAGGAAGGAGCTCAAGTGATAGACTCCATTGTTTTTGATGATACCATTATTGCCAAAGATGCAGTTGTCCACCGCTCCATTATTGACAAGGAATGTCATGTCGCCCAGGGATGCTGCATTGGCTATGGTGATGACTATGTTCCGAATAAGGATGAACCCGTATACCTAAATTGTGGCATCACTGTAATAGGCAAAGGAGCAAGGTTGCCCCCAGGGTTGAAAGTCGGGCGAAACTGCAAGATCGATTCGGAGGTCCAAGAAAGTAACTTTTCTACCCTCTTTGTTCCCAGTGGTAGTTCCGTCGTAGGCGGAGAAAAGGTTCTCCAAGCCCGATTTTGATGATGAAAATTTTGCTTATCGCCTCTGAGGCTTTCCCTTTGGTTAAAGTAGGCGGGTTGGCAGATGTAACAAGTTCCTTAGCTATAGCCCTTCGAGACTTGGGACATGAACCATGTTTGATATTGCCCAAATACGGTAGCATAAAGGCCTCCATCCAGGATGTTCAAAGGGGAACTTTTACTGTCAGCCTCCTGGGATATTCTGAACCAGCCACCTTAAAAAAGACCATGCTAAAGGGAAAGATTCCAGTGTATTTGGTGGAAAACGACCATTACTTTGGGACCGAGGAAATCTATCCCCAGGACGAATTAGAGCGCTTCCTTTTTTTTTCGCTAAGCATCCCCAACATCATTTCCCAGCTTGATTTTCGCCCCGATGTCATTCATTGCCATGATTGGCATACCTCCCTAGTCCCTTTGGGGCTCAGAAAGGCAAAGATGGTACTGCCCATCGTATTCACCATCCACAATCTGGCTTATCAGGGTTCCTTTGACCAGCAGTTTCTCCAGCGCTCTGGTCTTTCTTCTGTATGGCAGGAATATATCCCAGCTGGTGCTCCCAGGCCAGGGCTAAACTTCATGAGCCATGGAATTCTTCTGGCCGACATTGTGACCACTGTTAGTTCTACCTATGCCTCAGAGATACTGACACCGCAATACGGTGAGGGCTTGGAGCAATTATTAAACTACCGGCGCATTGAGCTTTATGGCATAGTTAATGGCATTGATTATGATGAATATAACCCGGCTATCGATCCCTATCTGGAAAAGAACTATGATTCCACCACTATGGAAAGAAGGATTGATAATAAATTCGCCCTGCAAAGAGAGAGCGGGTTACCACAAAACTCGGACATCCCTTTGTTTGGCATGGTATCTCGTCTTGAGGAACAAAAAGGAATTGATATACTGATCCAAGCTATAGAGCCATTTATTACAGAAACAAGAGCACAATTGGTTATCCTTGGCGAGGGAAGGGAGCACTACCATAAATTGCTTGCCGATGCAGCGCTAAGGTATCCCCAGCGCCTCTCGGTATTTATTGCCAATGATGAACGATTGGCCCGTTTGATCTATAGTGGCTCCGACATATTCCTCATGCCCTCGCGTTTTGAACCTTGTGGATTAGGGCAGCTGATATCCATGCGTTATGGTGCTATCCCGGTGGTGCGATACACCGGTGGGCTAGCTGATACGGTGAAGGATGTAGCTGAAGGAGATGGGAATGGCTTTGTATTTCAAAGTTATACTGTCTTGGAAATGCTGGAGGCGATAAAAAGAGCCGAAAAAAGCTTCTATCACAGGGAGGAATGGCAAAACCTGATGAGACACAATATGGAGCTAGATTTATCCTGGGAATCCTCAGCCAGAAGATACGAAGAGATTTATCTGCGAGCGCAGAATCTATCTCAGACATAGCAGCCATGGCCATGAGCCTGTAGACTATTATCTTTTGTTCTGCTTGGGCTTGTTGTCAACTTCATCTCCTTGCCTTTCCCCTCATGACGAACGGAGCTTGAATGTCTGTACTCAGCCATCTTCCCACGTGTTCGTTGACAATGGTACGTGAGTGAGGCAAAATATTTACTTGAACATAGAATTAATAATGGAGTGATAAGACAAGACTACGTTACTATGAAAGAGGCAACAGGTCAAGTACGGGTGATAATTGAAGGGCTGAAGCCAGAAATCGACGGCGGCCGCTTCCCGATCAAGCGAGTTATCGGCGAAAAGGTAGTCGTGGAAGCCGACATTTTTGCCGACGGCCATGACGCCATATCGGCTTTGCTCCTCTATCATAAGGAAAACGACGCTGAATGGGCCGAAACTCCTATGGAACCACTAGTCAATGACCATTGGCGCGGCTCGTTTGTGGTCACCGAACCTGGGTGCTATCTTTACACTGTTTTAGCCTGGATTGACCAGTTCAACTCATGGCAACGAGACTTGGTAAAGAAATTCCAGGGAGGCCAAGGAATTGCGATTGAGCTCATGATAGGGGCCCAATTGATTACAGCAACAAGCCAGCGTGCTCCTAAACGTGATAGACAAAAGATGGTAGAATGGATAAATGCCTTGCACTCTACACAGATGTCAGAGCAGGCGAAGGTCCAATTAGTCCTAAGCGAGGAACTATCAGAGTTCATGGATAAGTACCCTGACAGGCAATTTGCCACCACTTATCCCAAAGAGCTTGTGGTAGTGGTTGACAGGGAGAAAGCCCGCTTCAGCACTTGGTACGAAATGTTTCCCCGTTCTTCTGCACCTAGTTCGGGATGCCACGGAACTTTCAAGGACTGTGGAGCTCGCCTTCCTTATATTGCAGCCATGGGTTTTGATGTTCTGTATTTCCCACCCATCCACCCTATCGGCCACACACACCGCAAAGGGAGAAATAATAATCCTGTAGCCAACCAAAATGACCCTGGAACCCCCTGGGCTATCGGCTCCGCAGAAGGAGGACACAAGTCCATTCACCCCCAGCTCGGCACCTTAGAGGATTTCCAGCACTTTGTAGCTGAGGCTCGCGAATATGATATTGAAATCGCCCTGGATATCGCCTTCCAGTGTAGCCTTGATCATCCCTATGTAAAGGAACATCCAGAATGGTTCAGCTGGCGCCCTGACAATACTATACAGTATGCAGAAAATCCACCTAAAAAATACGAGGATATCTACCCCTTCGAGTTCGAGACCAAAAATTGGAAGGAACTATGGGAAGAACTCAAGAGCATCGTGCTCTTCTGGATCAAACAGGGTATCTGCATTTTTCGCGTGGATAATCCTCATACCAAGCCCTTCCGTTTCTGGGAGTGGTTGATTACCGATATTAAAATGTCATACCCCGATGTCATTTTCCTTTCCGAAGCATTCACCCGTCCCAAGGTAATGTACCAATTGGCCAAGCTGGGGTTTACTCAGTCCTATACCTATTTTGCCTGGCGCAATACCAAGCAGGAACTGACTCAATATTTCACCGAGTTGACTCAAACAGAAGTAAGAGAGTATTTCCGTCCCAATCTCTGGCCGAATACACCGGACATTTTAACAGAATACCTTCAGTTTGGTGGACGGTCAGCATTTATGGCACGATTGGTCCTGGCAGGTACCTTAGGATCCAGCTATGGCGTCTACGGCCCGGCTTTCGAACTCTGTGAAAATTGTCCCAAGGAACCAGGGAGTGAAGAGTACCTCGACTCAGAAAAGTACGAGATTAAGAACTGGGATATTGCCACGCTTGACAGTCTAAAAGATTTTATCGCCCGAGTCAATCGGATTCGACGCCAAAACCCTGCCCTTCACCATGACCGGAGTCTTCGTTTCCACGAAGTAGACAACGAGCAGTTAATCTGCTACAGCAAACGCACCGATGACCTCTCCAATATTGTTCTGGTGGTGGTAAACCTGGATCCACATCATACTCAGTCCGGCTGGGTAGAATTCCCTCTTGATGAACTGGGCATCGACCCCCAAAAGCCTTACCAGATGCATGACCTCTTGAGCAATGCCCGCTATCTCTGGCAGGGGTCGCGAAATTACGTTGAACTCAACTCGCAAGTCGTCCCCGCTCACGTCTTCCGTATGCGTCGGCGGGTGCGCACTGAACAGGACTTTGACTACTATATGTAGATAGTAAAGTATATTTAAATGCTATATCTTATGTTATTCAAGGGGATTGAAGCCAAAGCGTAGATATGCTTAATGAACGGACAGGGAAGTAGACACGCTGTTGGGAAGGAGTCTGATTGAATAATGAGTGACAAATCAACAATTTTAGTAGTGGATAGCAACCATAGTAACCTGGAACTTTTATCGCAGCAACTCGGCCGGGAGGGTTACCAGACACTCACTGCTGCCAGCATAGCGGAACTGGACAAAGCTATTCAGGGAAAGGAGAAAATCGCACTTTCCCTGATAGACATCTCCGGATTTGACCAGCATATCTGGCAATGCTGCGAAGAGTTGCACAAGGCCAAGACACTTTTCATCGTGATCTCGGCTCAGCGGAGTTCTACTATTCAACGGCACAGTATGGAACACGGGGCCAGTGGACTGCTGGTCAAACCGCTTGACTTTAAGGATTTACTGGAACATATACACACAGTGCTTGGTGACTAAGCTATGAAGAAACGAAGTCATATAGGACCATTGTCCTTCAAGGATGATCCTCTTTGGTACAAGGACGCTATTATCTATGAGCTTCACCTTCGTGCCTTCTCAGACAGCCAAGGAGATGGTGTAGGCGATTTTTTAGGCCTTATAGAGAAGCTTGATTACCTTGAAGATTTAGGGGTTACAGCTCTCTGGTTGCTCCCATTTTATCCTTCACCTTTGAAGGATGATGGTTATGATATCTCTGAATACACCAGCATCCAGCCCGTCTATGGGAACATGCACGATTTTAGGACTTTTGTGGATGAAGCGCACGAGCGAGGTCTGCGTGTCATCACAGAGCTAGTCGTTAACCACACTTCTGACCAGCAC
>Ga0209635_10005336_pt1 | contig 10130 bp, 15 predicted proteins | sample DeeMarSWOR230_32_FD_187463 | JGI IMG/M metagenome (GOLD analysis project Ga0209635, IMG submission 187463) | Marine sediment microbial communities from White Oak River estuary, North Carolina - WOR-2-30_32 (SPAdes) (version 2) | ecosystem: Environmental > Aquatic > Marine > Intertidal zone >...
TGCAGGCAGTGAGGCGCGAGCATATAGACTATGAGGCAGGCACGATCTTCATTATGACTGAGAAGGGGGGGGAGAAAAGGAAGCAATTATTGGCACCCGGGGTAATCCCTTACCTGCAAAAGTATGAGTTCACAGGGGAGTACTCCCCTTTCTTGATGAACCAAATATTTAAGAATATCTGTGCCAAGGCGGGTATCCCTGATCAGCGTGGTATGGCGTGGCATAGTTTCAGAAGAAGGATTGAAACTGCACTGAGAGACTCGCTGGCCAGTGACCCAAACCTTAGAAGAGATGCTCAGCTCATTACCAAGATCTGGTTTCGCTGGAGGCTGAGCTCGTCTCCTGAAATGACTGACAGGTACTACACTGCCAATCCACTTGAGGCGGACAAGGTGGCGATTGCCCATCATCCGGTATTACCATTTTGGAAAGGGGAGTACGGCCAGCTTAAATTAAGATAGGAGGAAAAGATGGTCCAAACACTAGAAGATGTAGAGCGTGTTCGTAAGATAGCTTCCCGGTTGGAGAAGCTCGGGGTACCACGGAAGACGACAGATAAAATACGCAGGTGGGCGAATGGGGAGGCAAAACGACTCCGGAATGAGGCACGCGAAAAATAAGGAGGTCACATGCAAGCAGAATTAGAACAACAATTGATTGAAGCTGTTAAAGGGAGGAACCTCTCGGTTGATTTAACAGCTGAGGATGCGGCCCTGGTCACGGTCACCACTTTACGCACCATGGCAAGCTTTTCAGCTAAGAACACTGCTCATGACAGAGCACGTCTTTTCAATTATGCGGGGGATGCTGTTGAGAAGCTTTTAACAGAGGGATAAAAGATGGAACTAGATAAAGCAAAAGTGATAGCTGAAGAGCTAATATCCTTGCTTAGCCCAGCTTGTAACCGGATAGTCATAGCTGGTAGTATCCGCCGTCAGAAGCCTGATGTTGGGGACATAGAGCTTCTGGTCATTCCCAGGGCAAATTACTTAGATAAAATGCTCGATAAATTAATGATGCAGAATATTCTTGCTATGAGACTCAATAAGCGGGGCAGCCGCACCTACGGTCCGAAAAACAAGCTAATGGTTCATCTCCCCAGTGGTATGGCGGTTGATATATTCTCCGCAACCGAGGAGAACTGGGGCATGGCGTTATTTGTCAGGACAGGGCCTAAAGAGTGGAATATAAAAGCTATGTCTCGGTTCCGGCAGTTGGGCATGCAAGGGCATGCTTATGGAGGGGTTACTCTTGTTAGTGGGATTCCTTTTGAATGTCCGACTGAATCAATAGTCTTCAATTTATTGGGCTGGCCATATACTCCACCGGAGAAGCGCTATTAGGTTAAAGAGAATCTCCTTTTACAAACTGAATATCACCTCTGAGTCTAGGTAAGAAGGTCCACCAGGGTCACATCTTGCCTCATAAGTTCTGCCAGGGAGTAAATTGTGTAAAAGGCAGTGAAGGGAATTCCAGTGAGCTGCTACCGCGTCTCCCTTGGCCCTAACAGTAAATTGAACCCGTTCCACAGTCGAACCCTGACCCCAGGGCGGAGTTCTATAATCAAAATCCCATTCATTACAGGCGGAATATCCGACATATCTTAGCAGAGCATAATCCGAACCCTGATCTACACAGTCGAGATCTGCACCATGTTCGCCTGGATGTGGCCAGGTGTATCCGCAACGATATTTCATATGCGGTGATTCATCTATAGCATCTCCAGTTATCCATGATTCAACTCTGCATCCAGGTTCCCACCTATAGAATTCCCTATATCTGGCTATTTCTCCTGGATTGATTGTAATTGTTCTGGTTCCACCTTTGTGTTGTGGGTCAGGGAATACATCGAAGACGAGTATATGGGAGGTAATCTCAGTAATTACCTGCGTGGATCCTGTGTTTAGGATATCACAAAAAAGCACTTCTTCCGCATCGCCTCCCAACACAACACCCACTACAAAGAGCCTCTCAATGAACAGGCCAACTGATAGTGGATTAAGTGCTACATTTAGCTCTTTGGTTTCACCAGCCGCAAATTCCATCAATTCTAACTCAGCTATAAATAATAATCTTCATTGCAGTTATATCACCAACGTCTATTACACCGTCCTGGTTCACATCTGCTCTGCGTAAAAACTCCTCCTCACTGAGTGGTGATATTTCAGAGATGGGGTAATCGAAAATATATTTTTTGAGTATGTCGATGTCCGCCTCAGTCACGGCGCCGTCGTCATCTAAATCTCCCAACTGTCCTCTACAATCACCCACCTTGCCAAAGTTGGCTTGTAATAAAATCAAATCAACTTCATCCACAATTCCATCGCGGTTAAAATCGCAACTGTCGTTCCAATAAGGGTCACCTGGTACTGTTCCCATTGCCTGCCCAACTAAAACGGTGTCTAGGACGTTAATAATATCATCATTGTTGGCGTCCCCCTCAAGGAGCGTGCCAAAGTCCACTGAAGTTGGTGTGGCAGGGACAAAGACTACGTTATTTAATCTGCGACTTAGTGTAGTGGCACCCTTAATGCAGACATCATATGTCCCAGAGGGAACGGTGATGGTGAAGGTTGCTCTGGTACTGGTGCTAACTTCGGCTGTATGAACGACCTGCCCATTTTGAATCAATCTCATTGTTAAACTTATGACGTTCCCTATGCAATCTGAGCTCGGTCTGCCCTGAAGAGCAACAGAACCAAAGATATATGACTGCAGCAGCGCTATAGGGTTGAGGGCTACGTTTAGCTCCCTAGTTTCTCCTGGTTGAAGTTCTATCATCTCTGCCTCCTCTCTGTCTAGCTATAAACAAGTGTTTTAAGCAGTACGAAATCGGCCATATTTATTACGCCATCTCGGTTTATATCTGCCCGGCGCAAAAACTCACTTGGGATGAGTGGTGATATTTCCTCGATGGGGTAATCCTGAAGGTACAACGATAATATATCTAGATCTATCATGGTCACATCACCATCATCGTTTAAGTCTCCTAGTCGATTTTGTGCACCTTTCCTGCTGTACCCATCTATCCCCTCCTAGTATTCCACTGTCTCGTAGTCCGAGTGAGAGAACCTGACCGTGTAGCTACCCGGGGGAATGTTGGTAATTGAGTAGCGGCCATCAATTCCTGTTGTAGTAGAGGCAATATCGACTACCTCAACAAGAGCACCAATGATTGGCTCGCTGGTTTGGGCGTCGATTACTTGCCCTTTAAGGGATGCAGCGATAGGGGTCAGTTCTACATTTAACTCTTTTGTCTCTCCTGCACTAAATTCTATTGGCATTTTACCCTCCTTTATAAAACTAGCGGTGCATATCTTCCCTGTGGGTCTGAGAATGTGACATCATATACACTGGGTTCAATATTTTCTATTAGGTAGGAACCATCTGCCTCTGTCAATCCGTCATATCCATTTACTGTAATTTGAATGCCGCCTATTGCTTGGCCAGTTATAGCATTGGTTACCCTACCCCACAGGTTAGCCTTATCTGGTGGAGGTGGTGGTGGCCCGGGTTGGCCTGTTACCAAATGTCTGATGCCAAAGAAAGCACCTAGCGCTGCCCCCACCGCCAGGAATGCGAGCCCTATCTTCTCTGCTGTTGTCTTAGACATTTTTCTTCCTCCTTTTCTTTTCGTTTCGTGTAAGTTCAATATAGGTGTGGACCTCGCTCTCCAGGCCAGCCATTCGCACTTTACACTCAGATATTTCTTTTGATAAGCCGTCGCCGCTGATCACCCCCTCATGCCTGGTCGTCGTTTGTTCTAGGCTTTTTACTCGTCCATTTAGATTACCGATGGTGAAGCCCCAACCTCCGATGTTTACGGCTATGACGACTATTGCTGCTATCATGCTTACATCCATTCATTATCTCCATCGTAGTCTTGACATTATTCCAACCCTCTTCAGCGGCTTGGCTATCTGGCCCCAGGCTTTAGAGATTGCAAAGTACTTTTTTCGGGTTTCTTTCCGAGCTGTATTGAGCTTGAGCGAAGAACTCAGCATATCCCCCTCACTGCTCTCATAATACTCGTCCCTGTTGAATTTGATAAGACCCTGGTAGATGAGACCATTCACCTCCCAGGATGACTCCTCGGGGTCAATTTGAGGGTAACCACCAGGGTATTCAGGGGGAAGATCCAGGGTGGCCTCGTAAAGCCTCCAAATGCCAGTTTCATCCTGGAAAATCGTCCAGCCATGCCCACCTAGCATCTGGCCATCTTGTAGCACCAGGCCTAAACACTCATAAGCCGGCCACCCTTTCTCCAGGAGCAGAGTCGTGAGTAATAGAGAAACATCCTCGCAATCCCCATAGCCTTTCTTGTTGACTCTCTGATTGAGGATAAGCGTCATTAGCGTCTCTGAGGCAATTTGCCAATAGTCCTGTGTTATGCGGTGGCAACAATTCCCATCAAACCAGTTATTGTCGTGCTTGTCCGTAGGGATGCCCCATCGGAATGGATAGTCGAAGTCGACAATAACAAAATCGCACAGTTCTTGTCTTTCCTGAAATCTGTCACGGAACAGGCCAACGGGGTAGGAGGCATCTAAAAGACCGTCAATCCTAAAATCTGTGAACCGCTTGGCGGTGACATCATCACCGAGGGTCTCATAGCCATCTATCTGTGGAAAATCCTTACGTATCCATTTCATCTATTTTCCCTCCTGAGAGCGGGCAAGGTGCAGGACACCCGATTGGTTGGAGGAAAGTGGTGAAAGACCGGAGCGGCGATAACTCCGGAAAAAGCCACCCTGTTTGCACCTTGCCCATAATGTATCACTTACCTTCATATTTCTCTAGCTGTGGGGGCAACAGCGATGAAAGCCTCCACCTGAGCATTAGACATATTCTATCTCCACTGTTCTAAACGTAGCATCGGTCTCGCAGTCACCATTGCCTGCAACTTCGTGCAGAACTTTAATCTGAATGCTATCTCCACCAGTCAAAACCAAAACTCCCGCCGTGGTTATGGTCCAATGAATTACCATTCCGGACCACATGTTGTCAGTCACACTAGGATGGTTTGCAATGGAGCCGTTATGTATGTTGAAACCCTGACCGTCAGCACCCCCATAAATGGCAAATTCCGCCCTCATGTGGTCCGCCTCGCTACACTGCGCTACGGCGTACACCTTTATCCTCACCACCTGTACTACCTTATCAGGAAGCCTCAGCCAGGTCCTGGCAATGTCCCCTCCGATTTCTAATAAGTATCCCCAATCCCAGGGTTTCGTGCCATCTGAGAAGGGAACTACATAAGTGTTTAGCCTAGTCGCTGTGCCAGCATCGTTGAATGGCGCCGTGCCGAATCCGTCATCGTAAAGGTCATTGTCAATGACCAAGTTTCCATCGCAGGCAGCACTGCTTATGTTAATGCCATACCGTGGCTTATTCGCCAAAGCACCAGCACGGCATGTGTTGCCCTGGATGTTATTATAGTCTGAGTTTTCTAAGTAAATATCATCGTAGGTGTTTGTCGTTTCCTGTGAATTTTCAGTCAGAGTATTGTCGGTGATGGTGTTGTCATTTGATGAGTTATAGATATGAATACCAGCACGAGCATTTCCCCGAATAGTGTTGCTAGACACAGTGTTGTGTGATGCGGCATAGAGGTAAATCCCACCATAAACGCTTCCTTGACAGGTATTGCCAACCACAGTATTGCCCGATGAGGAATATAGATGAATTTCATCACTGTTATTCCCTTGGCACATGTTGTTGTTCACAGTGTTATTTGAGGAGCTGTAAAGATAAATCCCAGCACCGACTCCAGCATCACCATTTCCCTGACAGGTATTGTCGGTAATGATATTAAAATCAGAATTTAACAGATATATACCAGACATATAAGCACCAGTTCCTGAAGCATGCCTTCTTGAATAGACATTATGGATAAATGAGTAGTCCACATATTCAAAGTAGATGCCGCAGTCGCTGACTTCACCAGCACCGCCGTCAATTTGCAAGTCAGCGATGATTATTCCTGTTTTCTCAGTTCCGGCACCGCCAATCGCACTGAGGAATACAAGGTCAGATGTTGAAGTCGTCAGAATGGTATTCCTGCCGCAGCCTCTTAGAGTTTGATCACTATTAGAGATATTAAGGGCAATTTCGCAATTAAATTGCCCCGTCGATAGTTTGACACTCCTAACGGCATCGAAGGCTGCTTGAATTTCTACCTCGTCGTTAGCTCCATCACAAATTCCAATGCGGTCGCCGTAATAACCTTTTAAGGCACTGGCCATAAATCGGTCGATGGCGGCAGCATCGCTCGAGAAAACAACTGCAGTGTCAGGTAGCAACCCGACATGTTGTATCCAGATCGCACCAGTGCCAAAGATAGGCATAATCAGAAAGACAGCGATTAGGAAAGCGACAGTTAATAACTTATTTCGGAGTCTCATTCTTTTGCCTTCATATTCTTCATCTTGCCCAGTTCTTTTAGTCCGGAGTCGGCACCCCACCCGGCGAGCAAGGCAGCTACGCAGATGCCTACCAGACCGGCGTTATCAACAATGATATTGGAACTGAAGATCGGTACAGATATTGGTAAAGCTACTGCAAAGATCGTAAATAAGATGGTGGCAGCAAACTTTCTTTTGACGAAGGATTCACCGCTCTGGAGCCAGCCCCATACTGCCCGGGCCACTGAGCCGATAATAACTAGGACTACGACTATTCCTGGGATCATAGTTACCCCCTTTCAATTACTGCTAATTCAGTTAAGGCGCAGGTTTTACCTGCACCATCGCCTGCATTTGTGCTGCGAAATTGAATCTTATACCCGACTGCAACGGGTACAACTATCGGAGCAGGGAAATTGACAGGTACCCCGGACACGAAATCTGTGTTCTCAATGCATTCTGCTCCGAAGGGAAATATCTTGGCCGAAGTATCAGCTCTCACAATGCGATACTTACATAGGCCAGCCCACCCACCCGCGACCGTCAGCGTGATGCTCCAAATCTCTTCTGGTTTGGTCAGCGCGCTCATATCTAGTAAATCTTCCCAGGTAGTACCGTTTACATCGGTAGCCCCGACGGAATGAGCGGTGTAGGTAGTTAGACCCAGAGTGGCCTGCAGTGAATAATTGTTGATTGTGACGCCGCCACCAGCGCCTGTAACCCTGGCATTGCCGTAGATGTTTATTATGCCACCGGTGCAGGAGGCAGCGATTGTAATTTCGCAACCATTGGCTGCCCAGATATTGGTCACACCGGCAGTCTGATTAGCCAAAGTGAAGGAGCCGGTAAGGTTTACAAAGTTAGCTAAGGTGGGGTTACCTAAGTTGATGGTGCAAGGCCCCAGGTAGGAAAAGCAGTTAATAAACCCTGAGGATGTTGCCGCATTTAAGGTCAGGGATGTTATAAAGCCACACAGAGTCGCTACTCCGTTGAAGCCCGTCACAGTCAGCAACATACAGTCATCATAGGAAGCTAAGCCGGCTCCTGCTTGAGCTCCGGTTATGATAAGTCGATGAAATGATGATACTGAAACATCCTGACCATTCAAGTCGATGAGATGGGCAATATCCAAATGTTTGTAACCATCAAAGCGGTAAGCGGTCATGGCAACACCCAGAGTCAAGGCGCCGCGAACATTTATATGCCGAATGTTATGTAGGGCGCATAAGGTGATGACATCGGCTATGGTATTAGAGGGAAGCTCCCTCGTGCCAATGGGATAGGTCGTGCCAGCGATACCAAGAACACTGTCAAAGTAAATGACACCGTCTATGTCGATTCGCTTCAGTTGTCCTTCTTTATCTATTGCCATTGTTAGACTCCAAACCAGTGCCGTTCCCTTTCAAAGATTTGTGCCCACTCCTCGGCTGACAGTGCCCTCGGCCACGCTCTTGGCCGCCACATCTTACCTCCATAGAAATTAGATGCTTCTCCTTCTTGGACACCAACAAGTAGCTTGTTGGCCGCTCCGCAGGCTGTCGGGTCTAACATTACTCCGCCACCAACGGTAGTAACTGGTTGACCATTCCTGTAACAGATCGCAGTAGTTAAAACGCTATCCCTGGAGTACCCAACTAGCTGCCATTCACTATCAGGGAAATTCGCACCCCAGCACTCTGAATGGCCTGGCCCCTGATTTGTTCGTAGAGAAAGGATCGGGCCGTATGTTGGATTGTCGAAGAGAAACATACACCATCCACACACATCGGTAGTATTACGGCATATTATCACCATAGCGCCAGCCGCATAGATAGGATATATCCAGGCGGCGAGGCTAAAGTCCCCGATGAAATCAAGGTCTTGGCTATCGGCGCCGGGTATCTCCAGGTATTGAGTGGCCCCGTCAAATGCAAGAACACCCAGGCCACTCAACGCTATCTTGTCCCAGGTAGGTGGTCCTGTTAAAGCGGCTATATGATGGAGCTTCGCCTCATCATGGGTAATAGCCCCTACACCTTCCCTGAAAGGCAGGTCAAGTGCTATCTGGTGATTTATGAAGTAGTTATCATAGCTAGTCATTAGACCTCATAAGATACAGACCAATCATAGGCTTTAGCATCACCTGCAATTCGCTCTATGGTGACTGCTATCCCAAAACGGTTTGGCTCAAGCTCGATATTTTTCAGGGGTGGATCCTGAACACCAGCAAAAGTAACCTCACCCTTGAGTCTGAAGGTCCCCCCACTTTTTATCCGGTACCAAGTTCTAACTACAACTGTTTCAGTGTCAGTCTGGAGGGAGAAATCTAGCTGCACTTTGAGAGGCTTGAAAACGCCGGCTGGATCATAATTTACATAGACATCATCCTGTGTGCCTGGACCAGTGGTAGTTACTGTGCCACCCGTATCGGTGAGCATCAGCAGGGCATTGACCATGCTAAGTATTGTGTCAATTGCTCCATCGCATACCCCACCTCCTGTTAATGGCATTGTACTCCTCTAGCTCCAAGCTATTATTTCTATACTCTTATTGATACCGGCACCCCCAGCACAAGCAAAGTACAGAGTTAATGAAGCTGCTTCAATATGGTCTTCCCAGTAGGCTTGATTTGCGGGAACACTAAAATAGGGCTCCGTTGGTGTCGCTACCATACCGGCTTCAAATGCTATCCTAAAGGCAGTCCCGTCTCGGGTGCGGATCATGTATTTTTTGGTGACGCCAGGCAAAGCCTGGGAATACTCAGTGTTACCATCAACTATGTCGACATTGTATGTGAACGGTCGTATGCCTTCACTGATTTTCTTCCTAATGAAGTAAAAGCAACCAGCTGCAACAGGAACCGGTAAGGCGTCGAAATATAACGTATCATATGTGTGCCATATAATGGGTGTGCGATACCAGGCGCCACCTATTTCAACCTCAAGAATGCAGTACTGCAATTCAAGGAGTTGCCCGAACCACTGGGTGAGGTCCTCGAGGAAGTCAACATCTCCGTCTGTAGCATCTCCATAGTATAGAGGTTCCTCATTGGCGATTATGTGTACGATCGTTTCCCCAGATGGACCAACTGATAGTGGGAGCCATATTTCACTCTCTTGGTTGAACCCCCAACCTTTTACTCCAGGCATCATATCTCCTATGTATTAGCGGGTTCGTTTTGGGTTACGATAACAGTATCGAACCAAGCAGTCCATGATACAAGGTCAGTAGTGATGGGCATTAAGCTTATGAGCATGTGGGGTGCTGATGCGTCGACAGCTTCATTGAGATTATGGTCACTCAAATCGTATTCCGCGCCATTGAAGAGAAGTCGCTCATATTTCTTTGTGTTGAAATCCGTGACAAATTTGATATTGTTGAAGATGTAAGGGATGCCAGCTCGTACATCAGATGCAACGAGAACCCATGCTCCTGTGCTATCCAAGATATAAAGGGCATGGTCTGCCTCACTATAGCGGGCGCCCCCCCGTAGCAAAGTTGCACCGGCGTAGTAAGAGAGCAGGAACGACATGGTTGTGTCAGTATCGACACCCCAGGCAAATGCTACTTCGAGGCCATTTTTCCCCAGCGGCACCACCGGCAAATTGCGGGTAATCTCACGGACTCCATTCGAGTATTGAGAGGCCATTGAAAACCCGCCACGTTCTGCTCTGCCAGCAGTCCAATATAGACTGCCGGAGCCAGCTATGCTGGATTCCCAGGACTCTATCCCGTCTTCAAAATCGT
>Ga0209635_10005337_pt1 | contig 10127 bp, 14 predicted proteins | sample DeeMarSWOR230_32_FD_187463 | JGI IMG/M metagenome (GOLD analysis project Ga0209635, IMG submission 187463) | Marine sediment microbial communities from White Oak River estuary, North Carolina - WOR-2-30_32 (SPAdes) (version 2) | ecosystem: Environmental > Aquatic > Marine > Intertidal zone >...
TTTCCTCCCCCCCTCGCTGCATCAATCAATGAATAAATACCGTGAAAAGCTTAATTTTTTTATATGAATCGATTTGGAGCGGTATATCGAGAAGATCTGTCCTAAATGTGGCAAGGTTATGACGCATCACTGGTGTAATTGGGACCCACCTTGCGATGTTAAATATACGTGTTCAGAGCATCGTGGAGGGTGCGGGTACACGATTAAAAGGAGGATTAAAACTCGAAGAATGAATTGGAACTCCTACAAGGAAATGAATAATAAAAAGCATTAAAGGTCAATGTTTTGAATTTAATACTTAGATTTTTATGCTTGATAATTCCTTGGAGAAACTAACAGACACGGAGCTTAAAGAAGGTCGTGAGAAAATAGAACAGTTGCTCGTTTTTAACAAAAGCATCCGGTCAGAGAAAGCTAGTAAAGACCTGATTCCATTTAACAAGCAATTAGAGAAGCTATTAAAAAAATATAACGAGGAGTTAGCAAGCAGAAATTAAAAAACAAGATGTACTGCTCAGAGCACTGTGAAGGGTGTGGTCACGTAATTTTAAGAAAAAGAAAGGCATAATATGGCCTAAACAGGATATTCGCTAGCGAGTAAATTGAAGAATTTGTAAAATATGCATCCACCATGGCATCCATTCTTGTGTCGCGCGCACTAGAAATTTCAGAACATCGAATTCTTAAACAAGTAAGCCACTACCCATATAAATCTAGACCAATAACAACTAAATTGACTAGATATGACTACAAAAGGTAAACCAAAACAGGATGGTAGTGGAAGGGGAAAGAAAGGAAATAAAGGCAGAGGCGGATGTGCTAAACCTAGAAAGACGGGTAAGGGTCGTAATCCTAAGAAAAACTGAAAATAATGGAATCTTCCTTAAAATATACGCTTAATGTAAGACCCTGTAAGGCTCGCGCTATATACTCGGCAGGATAAATATGTGCTTCTTTAAAAATGAATACATAATAAACTGAAAGACCTCTTCACAACAAGTATGAATGCTTTAAATCGCTACTCTTGATCACATGTATACCTCCTATACTAGTGAGCCTTACAGTCAATGCAGTGTCTTCGTTAAATTCAATTTTCAGATGAAACTTAGAGGAGGATGTTGTGTAACCGGTGTGATAGAGTATCTTACCTCCATATTCAGGATTAAGAAGAAGATTTACTTCGCTGTCAAACCTTATGTGAATGGCATTTCCTCTTAAAATTATCGACCTAATTTCTCTATTAACCAGCAGATCAAAGGATTTTAGATCTTTATTTAGAAAACCAATCCTTTGAAGCCTTTCATAGTCTTTCAAATGATAAGTCTTTATGTGCTTACCTAGTAGCTCTTTATTCATCTGCTCTACCAGAATCTTTGCTTCTGGGAGTTCAATACTCATCTTCCATCATCTAAATTTATTATAGTGCTTATAAATTAAAATCTCTATTAAATAGAACACAGATACGACTAGAAACACGTACTTTAGATTACAGCGTACTTAATTAAGTGAATCTAAAATCAAGATCGATAAGGGGATAAAGAAAATCATATTCAGAATTAGCTAGCCTTTATATCCTAAGCATCAATAGTTGAAATGGAAGTATAGTTTTGGTTTTTGAAATACTTGAAAAAAGTGAAATTAAAGTTAGGACAAGAGATTATGAATCGAGACATCAAGAACTAAGTGATGCTATGGAGAAAGCTATTAATTGGTTAGCATCACAACCCGTTGGTACTGAAGTGATTATTACAGAGAAGACCATTATCATTAGAACTGCATGATCAAGAAAAAAAATGGCGAGATTATTCGGGTTCAATGATTACAGCTGTACCAGTAGCAGAGATTAAGACGATTGGTGCTTCACGTCCTATATCGGAGGTTTCTAAATCTAAACCAACAATGGCATTCGCACCCATGTACATGGCTTTAGTCTTTATACGTGCCATGGCTTCTAATCTTGCTTTTTCCATTTCTTCTGTAAACGCTGTTACTTCTCCTCCTAACATTGACTGTATCCCTCCGATAAACTGTCCTAGTACTCCTCTAGTTCTGGGAGTTAATCCAGTAACCACTCCAAGAACCTTCTTGATCTTGTATCCCTGAATTGTAGGCGTTGTCGCTATTATGAAATCGAATGCTTTTGGATCCATTGAAGAGCCACAAATAGAGCAGAACTTGGCGTCTTCAGAGACCTCGTTACCGCAAGCAGAACACTTCACGATTATCTACTCCGTAACTTGTATTCTAGTTTCTATATTTAAACACGTGCAGTCTATCTACACATTTTTTTGCGGATAATGTATGTTAAAAAAAGAGAGCTAGGTCATATATTTTTAATTGAATTTTTAAATACCAATATTTTTCTAAAAAATACTTATTTAAACCTCCACTGTAGACTTTCTACATTATCAAGTGAGACATATGATTCAAGAGAATAAGGAAGAACAAAAATCTTCAACGCTTGTATGGTCAGTAATATTTCTTCATCAGTTTAACCATGTTATTAGTGGAGCAATGCCCATACTCTATCCAGATATAATGGGCGAATTCAGTTTATCATATTCTCAACTAGGTCTAATAAGATCAGCAGTTACCTTTGCACAAGGATTCCCACAGATGTTTGTAGGGTTTTTTAGACGTTGGTTTAGTGGTAGGATCATCATTGGAGTAGGCAACTTCTTCAATTCAATTATGAATGTTTTAGCTACCTTAAGCAGTGGTTTCCTACAGTTTTTTGGTTTTACTGTGCTTGCAGGCCTAGGCAGCAGTACACAGCACCCTATAGGGGCTTCTTTAATCTCTGCTGCTACTGATCCCTCTAAAAGAGGTAGAATGCTCGGTCTCAATCAAGCCATACCCTCCCTTGCTTTCTCGTTTACACCCCTGATAGCAGCTTACTTGCTTACGAGAATGGGTTGGAGGTCTGCTCTTAGCATCTTATCTGTTCCGGCTCTCATACTTTCAATAGTCATAATTTTATTCGTTAAAGGCAGGAGTTCTGTCGAGGCCACAACTAAGGACGCGTTAAACTGGTCTAAACTAAAAGAATCACTTCAGAATAGGAATGTACTCTCAATTAGTCTACTACGTAGTGTTATGGCGTTTCGTATGGGAGTAAGAACCTTCCTTCCACTATATTTCATTGATATTCTTGGATTCCCTCCAGAGACAAGCAGTATTCTATATTCTATAATGCTCTTTGGTGGAGTATTTGGACCATTCTTTTGGGGGTACATGTCAGATCGAGTAAACAGGAAGCCTCTAATAATTGGTATTATGGTGGTAAGCAGTCTTGGCTATTTCTTTCTTAACTATGTTAAGGAATTTTGGTCGCTAGCTATACTTTTATTCATAATTGGTTTTATGGTTCAGACAGTGATTGTGCAAAGCGTATTATCTGACAGTGTTGAGCGCAGTCAACTAGATCAGATGTTTGGGTTATACTTTACAATTGGGTTCACGATATCCTCATTTTCCAGTATACTTTTTGGGTACATTGTTGAAATCTTCGGGTTTAACTTGGGATTCATGTATATTGCAATAATAACAGCTGTATCTATACTACCGGCTTTCTTTGTCCAAGAACCAAGAAATAGTAAAACTACAGTTATTCGAAAATAGTATGTACTTCTGCTAGCTAACTCAAAGCTTCTCACTAAGAAAATAAAAGTTCTCACTTTGAAAAAACTGTTAATTGATAACTGCCAATCATAGTTCTAATCTAGATTGATCTCGAAAAGATATTTTTACCCAAGATTTAAACATGCGAGAATTATATTAAAATGTGTAGTTGGATGAGACTATGTCCGAACCATTAAGTGAACCTACTCTTGTTAAAGAATTCCGTGATCTTTACACGTACGTAGCTGAACTTGGTCAACATGTTAATCGCGTCTATAAACGTCTTGAGAACATTGAGATACAACTTAGAGAAATATCAGAGAAATTCAATACATCCACTGCTGTGAACAAAAATGAGATCGATGGCATTCAAGAACAGATGTTAACCAAGACAGAGTTCGATGATTTTGTGGGTGGATTACAGACGAAAGTCAAAGAAAAATTGCCATCACTACCAGAATAGCTACAAATAGAATAGTATCCGATTCTTTTCATTGTTTTTTTCATTTTCAATATGCTAATTAGCTTAATAAGCGTGCTTGGGTGGGCTCCAAATCTAATTAGAAAACTATATCTATTTGTCCGAACATGGGTCCCAACCAGAAGTTCTCAGGTCTTCGTTAAAACCATCCAGTTTGTCCAGGTCTTTTCTCGAAATACTGAAATCAAACACCTGAGAGTTCTCTATAATCCTCTCTTTACGCACGAATTTTGGAATCACTATTACGTTGTGCTGTAAACCCCAATGAATAAGTATCTGAGCTGGAGATTTACCATACTTGTTAGCTATTTCTACAAGTTTTGCATCATTTAATTTCATTCTATGTGTAAGTGGACTCCAAGCTTCGATTTTGATGTCTTTTCCTTCACAGTATTCCTGTAGTCCTTTCTGATAGAGGTAAGGAGTGAACTCGATTTGATTAACCACTAGAATAACTTCGGCATCTGTCAAATGTTCTTCAATGTGACGAACTGTATAGTTACTTACTCCGATCGCGAGTGCCTTCCCATCATTCAGAATTTTCTCCATCGCCCTCCAAGTCTTAACACGACGCCCAGAGACTGACCAATGAACGAGGTAAAGGTCTACATAATCAAGTCTAAGCCTTTCTAGGCTTCGATCAATAGCCTTGAGCGCATTTTCATAGCCGTGATCGTCGTTCCACAGTTTTGTCATTATGAAGACGTCTTCACGAGGAATACCACATCTTTTGATAGCTTTCCCAACACTGCTTTCGTTTCCATAAGCTTTTGCGGTGTCCACATGTCAATAACCTGCCTCTATTGCCCAAATCACAGCTTTTTATACCGTATCTCCCATAGCATGAAGGGTTCCTAACCCTAAAACAGGCATTTCAATGCCATTATTCAATTTAATTTTCGAAGCCAAGTAAAAATCCATTATCTAAGCCTCTTGTATGTATAATGTGAATGTTGATTAAAATAGTAAACGGATAGTATATTGTCTTCATGACTATTTGAAAATAGGGGATAAGAATAGAGCTTGAGAAACATCCGTAAATCATTTTACTGGTGAATTGATTGGAAATCCCGTTCTCCGATGTCATCTGTCATTTCTCATCGGGTATAATCAATTTCAGGTGAGAACAAACAGTTTAAATAAATGATGTGTACTATTTCTAATATAATATTATATATAATTAATATAATGTTTGAAATGAGTAACAAAATGAATAGTATGAAAAAACAGTACGTGATTAATGCATTAGGAGTGCTAGTGCGCTTAACAGGAGCCTTCCTCATGTGGGACGGAAGTATTTTGGGTGAGTACACAACAGGCATTGCAACCGTATTAGGTATCATAGGAATTGGAATGATAATCAGTTACAAAAGTCACGAATAAGAGGGGAGATATTATGAGTGATTTTACGTGGATTCTGACTAGTTGGGGAATAGTGGTCGCAATTGTAATAATTGGTGTAATGGTAGTTTGGAGAATATTAGAAGACAGGAAATCAGGTTTTCCAGCCCAGGACGAACGGACCAAGAAAATCACTGGAAAAGCAGCAATGTATGCGTTTTCAATCGGAAATTATTTCATGAGTCCTAATGATGGCGAACATCTTCAATCGAGAATTTCTAGGTTCATATCTTCTTGACGCGGGATACGCATTGGTAATATCAACCTTAGTACAAAGTTTGACATTCCTTACATTACGTTGATACTTCAACCGAAAAGGCGACCTCCAATGATGTTCAAGACAAGAATCAAAGAACTAAGAGCAAGATACAACCTAACACAGGAAGACCCTCGCAAAGGCGGTTGGTGTGAGAAGAGAGACAATACTCTACTTCGAGAAGGGCAAATACAACCCCTCACTAAAACTAGCGTACGATGTAGCCAGAACCCTAAAAACCACGATAGAGGACCTGTTCATTTTTGAGAAATAAAAAATAAAAAGCTAGCTATCATTGATAATCCTTAGATTTGATTTTTTTTTAATGTAAATTAAAATAGACATTCTAAGAAGTTGACATTATGCCATTCACTACTGTAAAAAACATTAGTATATATTACGAGATTCTAGGAGAAGGTCCTCGTTTAATGTTTATCAGCGGTACTGGTGGAGACCTAAGGCTTAAACCTAGCGTGTTTAATAGTCTGTTAGCTAAGCATTTCGAAATACTTGCGTTTGATCAGCGTGGACTCGGTCAAACGGATAAACCTGACACGTCTTACACTATGTTCGATTACGCTGCTGATGCAGCATCCTTGCTAGAAGAGTTGGGGTGGAAGTCTTGCTTTGTTATGGGGGTTTCGTTTGGTGGCATGGTGGCTCAGGAATTTGCCCTTCGTTATCCGCAACGTGTTGAGAAGATGGTCTTAGCTTGTACAAGTAGTGGTGGTGAAGGTGGCTCGTCTTTTCCATTACACGAATTATTACTGGGTACATCATTGAGAGAGAGGGCCGTTAGGATGATTGAGCTTCTTGACACACGATACGATAAGGCATGGCAGACTACTCATCCAAGGCAGTTTAAGGTCATGATCGACCAACGTGTAAAAAGGTATAGATTTGCTGAGAGCGAACCTGGAAGAGCTGTTGGTGCCCGACGTCAACTTGAAGCACGAATGCACCACGATACGTATGAACGCTTACCCAACCTTCAGATGCCTGTGTTTATATGTGGAGGCAAATATGATGGCATTTCGCCACCTGAGAATCTTCGAGCACTATGCGGACGGATCCCAAATGCGCAGCTTGAATTCTTCGATGGAGGTCACGGTTTTCTTCTCCAAGACCCAAAAGCGTATCAAAACATAATTGATTTTTTCGTACAAGAGTAAGATTAATTAAATTAGAAGATAGCCGATTAGCTAGTTTTAGGGGAAGAGGGTTATAACAGATCTTGAAAAAGAAGATGATAATCTAAGACTCACTGGAGAAAAAAGGTCTTCTGGAAGATTTACCCTCACCTCACTAGTCTTCGCTCGTGGCATTACAGCACCTCCACTTGTCATAACAGGACTTCTTCTAATCGACATAGGCAACACATTTGGAGTTCCTGTTGGTGTTTCCGGGCAGATCAGAACAGCCTCATTTATTGTCGGTATAGTCGTCTCATTGCTCATGGGTGCTTTGAGTGTCCGATTCAGGCATAAATCGTTATTATCAATTGGTCTGTTGATCTATGGTGTATCCGCTTTAGGCTGCTATTTTGCTCCGAATTTCAACGTAATGCTTATTGTATATTCTCCAACTGGATTAGCGTTTTCAATGGTTGTACCGATTGTGATAACTCTAGTTGCTGAAAATCTACCTGAAGAGAAGAGGGCGGGAGCAATTGGATTGACTTTTGTTGGTGCATCCCTAGCTAACTTGTTTGGAACACTGATCGTAAATTTCATAGCAGGATTAAGTAGTTGGCGATGGATGTTCATTGGATTAATCCTGCCCTATTCTATACTAGGTTACTTGTTGGTTTCTTTTAATCTGTCATCCAAATCTGTAAAATTTTAATCTACAACAAACAATTGGAGCTTTGTGGAGGGTTTCAAGGCGGTTTTCTCAAATAAGTCAGCTGTCGCTTGCTTGGTAGGTACCATCCTCTCATACGCTGCATACAATTTTCTGTTAACCTACGGCGTATCATTTTTAAGGCAAAAATTCCTTACGTCAAAGGATTTAACCTCTGTTTTAATGATGGGAATGGGCCTAGCATTTATTCTAGGAAATTTAGTTTGTGGGCGAATCGTAAAAAGATACAGTGGGAAAACCACAACGGTTTTGTCAACCTTCCTAGTGAGGGTGTTAATCTTAAGCTTGGCTAATGTCTCAAATCTTTGGCTGTCAATAATTCTAGGACTTATTTCAAGATTATTAGCAGGTGTTATGATTACTGCTTTCAGTAGTTTAACACTTGAACAGGTTCCAATGTTCCGGGGTACTATGATGTCGATGAGTTCAGCTGCTGTTAGCCTGGGATCAACAATTGGGTCGGGGGTGGGAGGATTGGTGCTTCTTAGTTTCGATTATGGAATTTTAGGATTCATTCTCGAATTTATTGGCATCGTTGTAGCATTAATTTTCTACCTCTTTGCGATAGATCCAGTTAGGGGCCAGAGTTTTTGCTAACGTATTCACAGAAGAGTTAAATGAAAATTGGAAATTAGTAATATTAGGTGTATAGTATTATGGTTACCATTGTAGGTCACAGAGGTGTTGCTGGGCTAGAGCCTGCGAGCGCGACAAAATAATATTGGATAAGACGGTGGGAATAAAGAAGTTGAAGGAGAAATGCGTAGTCGTACTAAGTGGAGGACCAGACTCCTCAACCCTAGCTTACTGGGCTAAGGATCAAGGGTATGATGTATCAGCCATCACATTCAATTATGGACAGATCTCAGTGAAGGAAATTGAATACGCTAAAAAAATTGCTACAGAACTCAATATTTCACAACAAATCGTCGATCTCTCATCGTTAAAGGATATCTTTCAAGGGGTTACTTCTCTCGTCGATGAAAACTTAGAAATGACTCCAGCATTTAGCCAGCATATTATCGTTCCATTCCGAAATGCAATTTTTCTATCTGTTGCAGTTGCATATGCTAGTTCAATCAACTCAACACGGATATTATATGGTGCTCAACTATCCGATGCGCAAAACTATCCTGATTGTCGTGAAGAATTCTATAAATCATTTGAGAAAACTGCGAGACTTGGTACAGACACACAGATCATTATCGACGCGCCTTTTAGTGATAAATCAAAATCTGAGGTTATTAAATTGGGAAACAATCTTGGAGTTCCGTACGGTCTGACATGGTCATGTTATCTTAATAAAGAATCACATTGTGGTAAGTGTGAGTCGTGTCGAAACCGTAAAAACGCATTCATTGAAGCAGGTATAAACGATTCAACAAAATACCTTATTTAAAAACATATGAGGGAAATTTTTCTCATTGGAGGGAATTAGATAGTAATATATCAAATGAATCCTGGCAATCTTTTGCTATGTTCATCGTATTCTTCGTCATATTGTTCTTTATACCAGGGTTCTTTAAGAACTAGCTAGCTATTGTGAGAAGGGATCGTTTAATCCAGCTGCTTCTAGCTCCTTGGCTAGGCGATTATACTTCTCATCTCTCCAGTAACAGTATTCACAACCAGAGTATCATCCCATGTAGAGAAAAGCACTATATTTGTACCAAAACCATCCAACATCAACACGTTTATGGCCATTTAAGACAGAAGTTGGCTCGTACTCTCGATAGACTATTTTCCTCATAAATCAAAACCTAAAGGTTATTTTAATATGGGCTATTCGAATTCTTGTCATCTTTGTTAAGCAATTTTCCATAATGTCTCAGGTTCAGGTAACTCATCTAGCTATTTGTAGAATAATTAAAAAAAATCTACTTTACATCTTTGAGTAGAGTATGTACTTGTTAGCTAGCTAATGGTTATTTTTTTAGGATCAACCTTGATTTGTTGGCCAAGACAAACCTTCAGCTTGTCCACCAACTGGTGCAGACAAGTGGAACTGACACAATAGCCATTTACCTTCTCGATTATCCAGCACAGCCAAAACCTCCAAGGAAAAACGGATTCTTCTCCCTCTATCTTCACACGAGCGGTTACTTCAGCAGCTACTAAAGCCACGGAACCGATCCGGGATATTGAAGTCCAACCAAACTCGAAAGAGCTGTCTTCAGACTGTGTCCAGTCTCGTTCAGCTCTAGCCTTTATCTCATCGAAACCAAACACCTTCCAGTCGACCCCTGTACCGATTAACACAACGTTTGGGTCGGAAGCGACCAACGCCATCAAATCATCTATTTTTCGTTCCTTATACGATTGCGAGAATTTATTCAAAAAAGCCTTAACCTCGAGTTTAGTCTCATTATCTGATTTCAGGTTTATCCCTCCTTCCTCTCTTGGTATCTGTCACCGCTTACCACCTCGGAACACGTTCTGTAAATAGAAGTGTGTGTAAAGATCTATTTGACATTGTGGATGCATAGCTATCTTATAAAAAAAAAT
>Ga0209635_10005338_pt1 | contig 10127 bp, 11 predicted proteins | sample DeeMarSWOR230_32_FD_187463 | JGI IMG/M metagenome (GOLD analysis project Ga0209635, IMG submission 187463) | Marine sediment microbial communities from White Oak River estuary, North Carolina - WOR-2-30_32 (SPAdes) (version 2) | ecosystem: Environmental > Aquatic > Marine > Intertidal zone >...
AATTACCATGGATTGGAACAATAAACCTTCTTTTTAATGATCTAATTAGCGGAAGTTTATGGGATAGTCGTAAAGAAGCAACAATTTATAATGTACCATCAGATAGTATCGTTTGTCTTATAATACTCATTGTTGTTCTTGTATCAATTCCTATATTATTAGACATCTATGATTATTATAGAAAAAATAAAAAGTATGACAAAGATTAATTATAGAAGTTTATTTTACTAATACCAATCTGGTAAAATCTCATACTTAAGAGGATCTTTAACTTTTGCATCTTTAAATCCCTTCAATCTCAACAAGCAAGATTCGCATTTCCCACAAGGTTTCATTTTTCCATGATAACAAGACCACGTTTTTTCAAAAGAAATATTAAGCTCATAACCTTTTTTAATAATTTCAGCTTTAGAAAGATTAAGTAAGGGTGCTCGTATATCAATATAGCCACCTTCAACACTTTTTTTAGTTGCAAGGTTTACCATTTTTTGATATGCTTTTATATATTCAGGTCTGCAATCTGGATATCCTGAATAATCTGTAGCATTAACGCCTATGTATATTGCATTAGCATTAATAATCTCAGAAAATGCAAGAGCAATTGATAAAAAAATAGTATTTCTCGCTGGAACATAAGTAGAAGGAATGGATTTACCGATATCTTCTAATTTTTTATTATTATGAATTATTAAAGATTCATCAACTAATGAAGAACCTCCTAATTTGTTGATATCAATATTGAAAACGACATGCTCAATAGAATTTAGTTCATATGCAATTTTCTTTGCGCTCTCTATTTCTTTTTTATGTTTCTGACCATAAAAAAAAGACAATGCATAAATTGAATATCCTTCCACCTTAGCAATAGATGCTGCAACATAGGAATCAAGACCACCAGAAATTAGACAAACAGCTTTTTTGACCATATAAATTAATTTACTCCTGAAATGTTTCTATCATCCATGCGCCCTGTCCATATCCCTCGTCTACACCTATTTCTATTCTTTCTAATTGTTTTGAAGGGGTAATATTGTTAATTACTCGTTTCAAAATATAATTCGAAAGTGTTTCTGCTGAAGTTGATTTAATAGGCAATAAAATACAATCAGATTTGGGGAAAACATATTGTTTTTTTAATGAATTAATTTTTATATTTTCATCATTCTTTTCAATTGTTATAATATTACTTTTCTCTGGTATCAAAATTTTATGATCCAAATCCTTTACAATTTTACAAATTACATCCTTTAAAAAGCTAAAATCAATGATTATACCTTTTTCATCTGTTTTTCCATATACTTTAGCATGTACTGCATAAGTATGTCCATGTAATCTTCCACATTTTTCATATTCTGGTATAACATGAGCTGATGAAAATCGAATTTTAGCTTTCCATCCATCAATTGATATATAAGATTTCATAAAACATCACTTTTTTCTTTTTCTATAATCTTTTATTGCTTCACGAACAGCATCTGAAACTAGATTTGAACAATGTAGCTTTATAGCAGGAAGTCCTCCGAGTTCATTTGCTACATCATCACGTGATAACTTCATTGCTTCATCTAAGGTTTTACCTTTAACAAGTTCAGTTCCTATGCTACTACTAGCAATTGCTGCGGCGCATCCAAAAGTTTTAAATTTAATGTCTTTAATTTTATTGTTTTTTACTTTGATATATATTGTCATAATATCTCCACATATTGGATTTCCTACAGTTCCTATACCATCTGCATCTCTTATTTCACCAACATTCCTAGGATTTAAGAAATGATCCTTTACTTTCTCATTATAGTTATCTGCCATAAAAAATTCCTTATTATCTATTCCATAATGGTGACAATTTCCTCAAATTATTAACAACTTCAGGTAAAACCTTTGCAACATATTTTACATCTTGTTCTGTGTTTCCTCTACCTAGTGTTAATCTTAGAGATCCATGTGCTTTTTCAGGATTTAATCCAATTGCAGTCAGAACATGAGAGGCTTGAAGTTTTTTTGAGGAACATGCTGATCCAGTAGCTGAAGCTATGCCTTTCTCATCAAGCATCAGATTTAATGATTCTCCTTCTGTTGCTTCGAAACAGAAATGAGCATTGTTTACTAATCTTTTTGTAGGATGTCCATTTAGATAACTTGACTCAATTTTTAGAGTATTTTTAATTAATTTATCCCTTAGATTTTTTAAATGAGACATATCTTTTTTTAGCCTTGATTTTCCTAATTCACATGCTTTTCCAAGTCCAATAATACCAGGAGTATTATATGTACTGCTTCTCAATCCTTTCTCGTGTCCTCCACCATAAGTTAATGGATGAATTTTTACTCCTTTTTTAATATACAATGCCCCAACTCCTTTAGGTCCGTAGATTTTGTGTGAAGAAATCGATAATAAATCAATATTTGATTTTTCTACATCAATTGGGGTTTTACATACTGCTTGAACTCCATCTGTGTGAAATAAAACATCATATTTATTTGCAATTCGGCCAATTTCATTAATTGGTTCAATAGTACCAATTTCGTTGTTTGCATACATGATTGTTATAAGAAACGTATCTTTAGAAATTGCTTCTTCCAAATCTTCATTTCTTATTAGTCCATAATTATCAACTGGAAGATATTTAATATTAAATCCTTGTTTTTCTAAATGTTTACAAGTCTCAAGAACTGCTGGATGTTCTATTGTAGATGTTATAATATTGTTTCCTTTGCTGTTTCTTTTGTCTTTATTTAAATATGCTACACCCATAATTCCAAGATTATCTGATTCTGTCCCTCCAGATGTAAAAATAATTTCATCTGCATCTGCATTTAATATTCCAGCAATTTTACTTCTAGATTTCTCAATAGCTTCATAAGCTTCCCGTCCATAGGAATGTATAGAAGAAGGATTTCCAAAATATTTATCAAAATAAGGAGTCATTTCATTTATTACTTCTTTGTCGACTGGTGTAGTAGCACTATAATCCATATATATTCTTTTCATTTTAATCTCCTCGACCAATAGTCATCATTTTCTGAAGAGGTATTTTTGCCCTAATCATTAAATCTTCATCAAGTGTTATTTTTGGCTTCAAAGATTTTAAGCTATTTAACACTTTTTCAATGGTTATTTTTTTCATGTTTGGACAAATTGCGGTTTTTATTTCGTAAAAGGTTTTATCAGGGTTTTCCTTTCTTAATCGATAGCATAGATCTTTTTCAGTTCCGATAATAAACTCTTTTGTATCTGATTTTTTAGCATGATTTACCATACCATTTGTAGAAAGTGTATAATCTGCTATATCTATAATATCTGGTCTACATTCTGGATGGACTAGTATCTCTGCTTCAGGGTGTTTGTTCTTTAATTTTAATAACTGATCCTTATGTATTTTATGATGAGTTGGACATATACCTGGCCATAAAATCAATTCTTTATCAAAAATTGATCTTTGTATATATGCTCCAAGGTTTCTATCAGGTACAAATATTATTTTATTCGAGGATATACTTTTTACTACATTTACGCCATTTGAAGACGTACAGCAAATATCAGAGAGTGCTTTTATCTCCGCAGTAGTGTTGATATAAGAAACAACTTCTGCGTCTGGATTTTCCTCCTTCAATTTCGTTAGTTGATTTGGTTTTACCATCTGTATCATAGGGCATTTAGCATATATATCAGGAATTATCACATTTTTATTAGGATTTAATATCTTTGCTGATTCGGCCATAAAATCTACTCCGCAAAATAAAATATTTTTTGCATTTGTTTTTGTAGCTTTCATTGCAAGATCCAAGGAATCCCCAATATTATCAGCAATATCCTGTATTTCTGGATTTTGATAGTTATGTACTAAAATGATAGTATTATGTTGCTCTTTTAGTTTATTTATTTTTTCAATAATTTTCTTGTTCATATCTCTAATATCCATTCATTTTTCTTTTTCCATATATTGATATTAAAAATAAATGTTACCATCTTATTTATGAAAAACAAACTATTATATCTAAGATGTTAGATATGGATATTACAAGGATGGATAGATTATGATAGACATAATTTCACTAATTATAGGATTTGTTATAGGTGTAGTTGTTTTAGGGGTAGCAATTGAGTTTGGATTAAAAAAGAAACCTGAAAATGCTCCTGCTTCTAGGCATACAAAAAATTGGAGTATATATGAAATATCTAATCCTCGTATAATGGCAGAATATTTGGGAGATATAGATATTCCAAAGAATTCTAAAGTTTTAGTCAATCGATTTAAAGACAAGGAAATGTTAAAAGGTTTAGATGTTAAAAAACATTCAGAGATAAAAGGAAATTTTATTATTGGAGATGATAGAGCTCTTATTTTAGCTGGTCCTGTAAAACAAGATGAGGTAGGTTTTTGGACTGTAGAAAAAGAAATCGTAGAAAACCTAAACATTGAATTTGATGAACTGTGGACTAATGGAACAAAGATAAACCTCGATACAAAATAGGTATTATATGAGTATTCTCATTAAAAAAGCAGATATTCTTACACAAAACAAAAAAAGAGAGCAGATAAAGGCAGATATCTATATTGATGATAATAAAATCACCGAGATTTCCGAAAAATCTATTTCTACAGAAGCAGACTTTAAAATTAATGGGAGAAAAAAGTTAGTTTTACCTGGTCTAATTAACACCCATACTCATATTCCAATGACTTTACTTAGAGGTTATGGAGATGACATGATTTTAAATAATTGGCTTGAAGAAAAAATCTGGCCTATTGAATCTAAATTAGATAGCAAGTCAATTAAAATCGGAACAGAACTTGGTCTTTTGGAAATGATTTCATCAGGCACAACAACTTTTCTTGATATGTATTTTTTTGAGGATACTGTTGGAACTACCTCTGAAAAAGCTGGTATTAGAGCATTTTTAGGTTTTGCAATGATTGATTTTGGAACTCCTGAGTATAAATCTAGTGAATTAATTACTAAATGTGAACGTTTTGTAAAAAATTGGAAGGGAAATGATATGATAGCACCTGTTATTACACCTCATGCTACATATACCTGTGGACCAGAATTACTTCAGAAAGCATTTGAAATTGGGGATAAAAACGATGTTCTTCTACATACTCATTGTTCTGAAACGCGAGATGAAGTATATGATATAGAAAAAAAATATGGGCTAAGACCTATTGGTCAACTTAAAAAATATGGTCTTCTTTGCGATAGGATGATACTTGCTCATTGTGGATGGATTACAAAAAATGAAATTCTAGACCTTAAAAGAACTAAAACGAAAGTTTCTCATTGTCCAGTGAGCAATATGAAAATAGCTACAGGAGCTTATGCTCCAATACCCGAGATGTTAGAATCTGGAGTTACAGTTAGTTTAGGTACAGATGGAGCTGCAAGTAATAATACTTTAGATATGTTTGATACGATGAAGTTCTGTGCTCTGGTTCATAAACAGCATAGATGGGATCCTAAAATCCTGCCTGCTCAAGTTGTTTTTGATTTAGCAACATTAGGTGGTGCAAAGGCTCTAAAAATTGAAGAAGAAATTGGATCAATTGAGGCAGGTAAGAAGGCAGATATAGTAATGCTAGATTTAGGGAAACCTCATTTAATACCAAAGCACGATTTTATATCTCATATGGTTTATTCAGCAAAAGGAAGTGATATTTGTACAACAATAGTAAATGGAAAACCTCTTATGATGGATAATGAATTTTTAACTTTAGATTGTGAAGAAATACTAGATGATGCTGAAAAATGCGCAAAGGATTTAATTAGTCAAGTTTAATGCATTCTTGAACATATCATGCTTAATCTTATTGGAGTAATAATTGCATTTGTATTAATTATTTACCTAATACGAAAAAAATTCAACTTTGGCTTTTCTCTTCTGTTTGGTTCATTTATTGTTGGTATATTTTCATTAGTAGAAATTGCTCCAATTAAGATTGCAAAGGCTATAGTTGAGGCAACATTTTATTCATATAAAGATGAAGCTATTAATACTGTAACATTAGAACTTGCCATTTTATTGATATTAATATATGTTTTAGCTAAATGTATGCAGGAAACTAATGCGATAAAAAAATTGATAGATAGTCTTAGAACATTTTTTAATAAAGGAGGTACTTTGGGTATAATTCCAGCTATTTATGGATTAATGCCAGTACCTGGTGGTGCTTTATTTTCTGCACCTTTGATTGATAAAGAGGGAGAAAAATATAAACTTAACAAAGATCAGAAGAATTTTTTGAATGTATGGTTTAGACATATCTGGTTTCCAATATTTCCAATCTCAATGGCGATGATTACCATTTGCAGTAACGAATTTTCTGATATTGATATTTATAACCTTATTATTGCTGATTTTCCTGCATTCTTAACATTTATTATTATTGGAATTGTTTTTATTAAACTTTTTATAAATAAAAATGAAAAACCAGTAATAACAATGAAAAAAAATTATGGAGGACTTTTATATCTATTACCTCCAACAATTCCAATCTTATTATATATAACATTATATTTAATAGGGATTCCTAACTTAAAAGATTATCAAATAAAAATTTTTATTATTGGAGTTTTAATTAGTATTATTGTTTTATACTATCTCATCAAAATTAGTTTGGAAAAATATGCTAGTATAATAAAAAGATCATTGTCTTTTAACCTTGCTTTAATAATATTTGGTATTATGATTTTTAGAGAGATGATAGAAGTATCTCAAGCAAATATAATAATAGCTGAGATGATAAGTCGTCTACCATTTCCATCAATTTTAATAATAATATTAATACCGTTAATACTTGGTGTAGTCACGGGTTATAATCTCGGAGCAATATTATTGTCATATTTTCTTGTTGAACCATTCTTTAAATTTACAAATATAAATATAATAGGTTTAACTAGTATAATTTTTATTAGTTCATTAGTTGGATATCTTATTTCACCGATACATCTATGTAATGTAGTAAGTAGCGATCATTTAAAAACAGATACGACACGAATGTATAAAATGTATATTCCAGCCATAATCATATTATTGATTATTCATACGAGTTTTATTGTTATTGTTTACAGTTAATAAAGATAAAACTTTTAAGAACTTGCTATTTTCCATTCTTCAATGGAAAATCTAGATATTATTAAAATTATGAAAAATCCTAAGTTTTTCGGTTCTGATGTTAAATCTGTTGATATAATTCAGACCCATATATCCTATGTAGCTTTAACAGGTAAATATGCATATAAAATAAAAAAACAGGTCAATTACGGATTCCTTGATTTCTCAACCGTTGAAAAAAGAAAATATTACTGTGAAGAAGAAATGAGGTTAAATAGAAGACTTTGTTCAGATATTTATCTTGATGTTATTCCTATTACAAAAAAAAATAGAAGTTTAGAATTAAATGGAGATGGAGAAATTGTAGATTACGCTCTCAAAATGAGAGAATTCTCACAGGATAAGATAATGATAAATCTATTAAAACAAGGAAAAATCTGTAAAGAACAAATTGAAAAAATATGTGATATTTTAATTAAATTTTACAATTCAGAAGAGCATTCTAAAGAAATCGATAGATATGGTGAGCCTGACGTTATAAAAAGAAACATTTGCGAAAATTTTCAACAGACAGAATCAATGATAGATATAACTATACCAAAAGATATATATGAATATATAAAAAATACATCAAGCAATTTTTTTAAGCAAAAGCAGGATATTTTTGAAAAACGGATTAAAAATAAGTATATAAAAAACTGTCATGGAGATCTACATTCAGGAAATATTGTCGTTTCAGATGAGGATATTTATATTTTTGATTGTATAGAATTTAATAAGAGATTTAGATACTGTGACATTGCATCAGATATAGGGTTTTTAGCAATGGATTTAGACTATATGAACTATCCATATCTTTCAAGCAATCTTATAATAAAATACATTGAGAAAAGCAAAGATTTTGGTATTCTTGAAATGTTGAATTTCTATAAGAGTTACAGAGCATACGTTCGAGGTAAGGTTATTGGATTTAGATTAAACGATACAAAAATTTCTAATGATGAAAAAAAAGATATAATTGATACAACTAAAAAATATTTTGACTTATCTGAATATTATGCACGACTTTATTCGCTTGATATTAATAATAATAAACCTCTTATTTTTATTGTAGGAGGATTAACAGGAGTGGGAAAATCTACTTTATCCTTAAAAATTACTGTCGATTACCATGCACATTTAATAAATACAGATGTTATAAGAAAAGAACTTGCAGGAATTAATATATTCGAAAGACATCACGATGAAGTTAATACTGGATTATATGCTCCAGAAAGAATTGATGAAACATATGAAAAAGTAATTGAGAAGGCAGTAGATTTTCTGAAAAATGGGGAAAATGTTGTATTAGATGCTACATTTCAAAAGAAAAAATATAGAGATATGGCTAGAAGAATCACAAAGGAAAACAACGCAATATTAATACCAGTTCTATGTGTTTGCCCTGAAGATACAGCAAAAAAGTGGCTTGAAAGGAGAATAAAAACTAAGACAGTATCAGATGGACGATGGGAAATTTACACTCATCAAAAAAAAACATTTGAACCATTTACTATTGAGGAAAAATATATTAAAGCAGATTTATCAAAAAACCGATACAAAGAAAGAATTGATTTATTTAAAAAGATACTTACAAAGGTAAATAATGATGTAAAATGAATATTTCAGGATATATAATTGAATTGGAAAAAACAATCGAAACTATTAAAAGAAATAACTATAAAACAATAGCATTACAAATTCCAGAAGGATTAAAAAGTAGTACTTTAAAAATTGTTGATACAATAGAAAAAGAAACAAAATGCGAAATAATTATTATTGCTGATCCATGTTTTGGCGCTTGTGATATAGCAAATAATGAATTAAAAAATATCGGAGTTGAATTTGTTATTCAAATAGGACATACACCAATTCCAAAGTTAAGTGATGATTTGATACCTACTGCTTTTATTAATGCTCTTTCATCAATAAATATTTCAAAAGTTATCGAAAAATCACTATTTTATTTGGAAGGAAAACGAATTGGAGTTGTAACAACCGCACAGCATATTCATACGATCGAGAAGGTAAAAAGTATTTTGAAAAAACAAAATTTTTTATCAATTATTTCAGATGGTGATAAAAGAATATATAAAAAAGGTCAGATTTTAGGATGTAATTTTTCTTCAGGTTTAAAAATTGCAGATAAAGTAGATTCGTTTTTATTTATTGGAAGTGGTAACTTTCACCCTGTTGGGCTTCTTTTAAGTTCGAAAAAACCAGTAATTGCAGCTGATCCATATTCTAATACAATAAAAAAACAAGAACTTATTGATTTAAAAGATAAAATTTTAAGACAAAGATACAGTGCTATTGTTAATTCAAAAAATGCTAAAAACTTTGGTATACTAATAGGTATTAAGCGAGGTCAACAGAGAATGGAAATGGTACATAAGATTAAAGATACACTTGAATTATTAAATAAAAAATCATTTTACATTGCAATGGATAATTTTTCATCAATGCAATTGCAAAGTTTTAGAGATATTGATTGTTTTGTTTCCACTTCATGTCCAAGAATAGCAATTGATGATTATCTACAATATAAAAAACCAATTATAACACCACTTGAACTGGAAATTGTTCTAAATAAAAGAAAATGGGAAGATTATCAATTTGATCAGATTATTTATACAATATAATATCAAAAATATAATAATAAAAACAAAAAAAATTTTAATATATTTTTTCTCCTGCAATAATTTTTCTTTATTGTAGAACTAAGATTATAAGCCAATAATAGTTTAAATTTTTGATAAAATAGTGAGGTTGAATATGGTAAGGGAACATGATTATAAATTATGGATAGATATTACTGAAGATGGAAATTATGATTTACACATAGATTTAAATTCATTTTTAAAACCTAAAGATTTATTGTTAATATCAAAATTATTGAAAAAACAAGAAGATAAAATTCATAAGTTAATTGTTGATAAAAAAAATATATTAAAAAAATAATTAAAATAATAATGGTAGAAATTGAAGGAATTATCTTTTTGTATATCCATCAATTCTCACACTTCAATTTTAACCT
>Ga0209635_10005341_pt1 | contig 10123 bp, 8 predicted proteins | sample DeeMarSWOR230_32_FD_187463 | JGI IMG/M metagenome (GOLD analysis project Ga0209635, IMG submission 187463) | Marine sediment microbial communities from White Oak River estuary, North Carolina - WOR-2-30_32 (SPAdes) (version 2) | ecosystem: Environmental > Aquatic > Marine > Intertidal zone >...
GCAGCTCTACAGGAGCTTGGATTGTCTGACAAGATCTCTTATGTGAGCACAGCGGGTGGGGCATTGATAGAGTTTCTGATGGGTAAGAAGCTTCCAGGTATTGTGGCGCTTGAGAAAGCCGCAGCTAGGGGACCTTAACGTCCCTTTCCTATTTTTTGAACATCCTCCTTCTGAAATTAAGTTGGAAAATTGCGTGGAATGGCTTGCATGTTTCTGTCAATCTCTAGTCGTTCAGAGATCACGTACTTACAACGTTACTTAGGTTGGACTAATGTGTTGTGGCTAGAAACTGTGGGAAATCTTCACGGAAAGACGAGCTTTAATATAGTTCTCTTTGAAGGTCATTCGCGTGTTAGTGTTTCAATCAGATCCGTCACTCTTTTTTCTTCGGATTCTTGTGGGTGTTGAATCGTCTCGTAAATCTGAAGTGTTTGCTCCGCTGCTTTTCTCCATGTGAAGTATCTAAGCACCCGTTTTCTACCGTTTTCGCCCCACTTGCGAGCTCGATCTGAATCGCATAATACTTCGTTTATCCCCCAAGCAATGTCAGCTGCACTTCCTCCGTTTACATGTACACCGTTTTGATCCGGTCCAGATGGCACAACTTGCTCTCTGAATCCAACTACATCCTGAGCTCCTACAACTATCGGCTTCTCCATTGCCATGGCTTCTAAGCTAACTATTCCAAAAGGCTCATATGTCGATGGGAAAACACATGTATCAGATGCTGCGTAATGTAAAATCCGTTCTTTTTCTGGAACAAACTCGAAACGGCAGACGACTTTGTCGCTTATTCCAAGTCTGCTTGCAGTTTCAAGTATGTTACTTTGTTGTTCTCCTTTTCCTAAGATTACAAGTTTCGTGTTTGGATGCTCCATTAATACTGTGGGCATTGCTTGAACAAGATTCGTGATGCCTTTTACCCAAGCGAGTCTTCCAAGAAAGAGGAGCATTCTTTCATCAGGCTTTATTCCGTATTTATTACGGATGACCTCTACTTCTTCAGGTGTGCAGTTTTCTGGATTATACTGGTCTGGATCTACTCCGTTCCAAACGACACTTATTTTGGATTTTGTCCACCCATGTTTCGTTAAGTCTTTCTGCATGGCATGACTCACAGTTATTATCTTATCTGCCTGCTGTCCTGTTGCCCATTCAAAGTGTGAAACAACGCTTGAGCCTTGCCCTCCACTTCTTCCCCACTCCGTGCTATGAACGTGAAAAGCTAGTGGAGTGTTTGTTTCGTTCTTTACTATGATGCCTGCTATGCTGCTTAACCAATCATGTACACAGACAACATCGTAGTTGCAGCCTTCCTTTCTGAGGATGCTATTCACAAATTTCGATGCACTCAGTATGTTGTAGATGAATATGTCGTTGAATAATCGTATGTTCGTTCCCCATTTCTTCAAGTCGTCAATTACAAACATGGGAAAAATATTGCTAGCATCTGCAATCAGAGGCCTATGGACTTCGACGCCTTTCATTACTTCTCTGGTTTTCAGTTTCCCTGGGTTAAGTGTGAAGACAGTCACGTCATTGCCCATAGAAACGAATTCACGGGTTATATAGTCAGCGTAAGTGCCTAAGCCACCAACGAGTTCTGGTGGATATTCCCACACAAAAAAGCCTATTCTCAAGTGAAAATCCCACTAGTTTACGTCATGAAGTTTTGCCGATGAAAAACTGTGATTATACAGAGAATTTTCTTAGAACAGCTTTAGTTTTCTTCTTTGAGGCTCTTTTTTCTTCTCTGGTTCGGGTTCTTCCTTTGCTTCTTCTGGTTCCTCTGGTTCTTCTGTTGAGAATGGGAATCTTGGGAATTCTTCTTCTGGTGGTTCTGACTTCGTTTCATCTTTCTCTTGAGGTTTTTCTTTTTTTGTTTTCTCAATTTTTGTCTCTTTCTTGTTTTCTGTTGGTTTTTTCTGTTTTTTTGGTTCTAGTTTTTCCGCTGTTTTCCATGTAAAAAGAGGTTGAAGGCGGAGACCTTTGTGATCTCCAAGTTTTAGGTATTCCCACTCGTACAGGTCGATGTGTATTCCTTGCATGTGTTCAACAGCGTGACGTAGCGTTTCTGAAAAACTTGGTGCTACTAGGACTAGTCGTGGTTTACTTTCGTCGTTGATCTTATGTTTGCTGTAAGTAGCTTTCAAAAACGACCTAAACTTCTCTACGTAGTCTAAGCTTTGTATCCCCTGCAAAAGCATATTGTCGTCTTCACTGACGTTCAATTGAAGCACAACAAGTTGTCCACTATTGTCGTGACAGAGAATATCCAACGCTGTCTTATCATTCACTGGCACTTGACTGCAGATTACAGTCAGATCTTTTTCGATCTGGTCTATCTCATTGGTTACCATTTTTTCTAGTTCTTGTTTGCTTTCGAGACCAATTCTTTCAATTGACATGTTCATTACCCATTGCTTTTAAGAAAAGAAGCGGGAGTGCAGAATAAATAAATTATGAATTTAGAATCAGAATCAAGTATGAATTGTTGCTTCACGCCCTTTAGAATAGCAAATGAGAAATAAACATGAAACTAGTAATGGATGAGGAGAGGCCACTGCTTTGACGGATATAGTACTCATATTTGAGGTTCATCAACCATATAGGCTAAAGCGGAGTTTCTTCTGGGAAAACCTTATTCTGAAGCGTTTGGAGAAGAGAGAGTTTTTAAACTATTATTTTGATCAGAAAGTCAATAGACATGTTTTCACTAGAACATGCGATAAATGCTATTTCCCGGCAAATCAGATATTGCTTGGATTAATCGACAGGTATAGAATGGAGAAAAGGAAATTCAAAGTTTCATTCAGCATTTCAGGAATCTTTCTGGAGCAATGTGAGATGTTCAACAGCGATCTGCTGGAATCTTTCAAGCAGCTTTGTGAGACTGGCTGTGTAGAATTTCTAAGTCAAACATACTATCATTCACTTGCTAGTCTTTATCCTGAAAGAGAGGAGTTTATCGATCAAGTAAGAATGCATAAGCAGACAATGAGAGATCTGTTGGGCTACTCTCCAAAGGTTTTCGAAAACACAGAGTTACTTTACAACAACGTCATCGCAAAAACCATCGAGAAACTGGGTTACAGAGGCATCTTTACTGAAGGTGTGGAAAGAATATTGTATGGTAAATCTCCAAACTATCTTTATGTACCGAAGGAATGTGGAAAAATCAAAGTACTATTGAGAAATTACAAGTTAACAGATGACATTGGATTCAGATTTTCAGCAAAATGGTGGAGTCAATGGCCATTGACAGCAGAAAAATACGCGAGTTGGCTGGCAGCAGCAAAAGGTCAATGCATCAACATCTTCCCTGACTATGAAACCTTTGGCGAACACCATTGGCCTGAAACTGGAATACACGAGTTTCTACGACATTTGCCAAGTGAGATCTTGAATTGGCAGCATCTGCAAATGAGCACACCAACAGAGGTTATCGAAAAACACTCAGCTGTTGGTGAAATCGATGTCCATGAGCTTGGTGGAACTGTGTCTTGGGCTGACCTGGAAAGGGATGCGAGTTGCTGGCTTGGGAATACAATGCAATGGGCATATTATACATCTGTACGAAGGCTTGAACCTCTTGTCAAAGAAATAGAAGACGAAGAGTTTCTGAGAATATGGAGGTACTTCCAAACAAGTGACCACTTCTATTACATGTTCACATCAGGCGGTGGCCCTGGAGAAGTTCATTCTTATTTCAGTCCTTTCACTTATCCAGCAGACGCCTTCGTAACAGCGCAATCAGCGATATTCGACTTTGAAAGCAGAGTTAGACTTGCATCAATAGCTGCAAATGAACCATTCTTGTTCTACACAGATGTCGGAGAGAAGTTTTACACAGGAAGATTCGTTTGGACTCTAAAAGGTTTTTTGACAGCAGTTCAGGAGATCGCCATAAGATCAATCGAATTCCATAATCATCGTGGAGATTTCGAGAAATGGGCTAAAGCATCGCTTCGCGATAATGAATTTGCCAAACAGCTAAGAAAAATAAGACTGTCAAAGCTGAAAGGATCGAAGCTGAGAAGATCTATATCAAAAGTTGTCAAGGAGAAGTTCAGGAAATTAAGCCAACAAGTCAAAGCGACTAGATACTTTTAGGCTTCGATCGATGATGCACCATTTAGTATATCCTTTCATGCTTATCTTCAAGAACGATCGCAGAGGCTGCATTTGGCGAACGCTACAAGCATGAAGCTTCTATGCTGAGCGTTCGATCTACCTTCACCCAACTGCATAATCGAGTGTGCGACCCAGTCAATCTATATCGTATTTACAAAATGAAGAATGTGACATTTCGAGTGGAGAATACTTTAAATGCTGCATGATGGCTTATAGAAAATGTCTGAACGCCATAGAAAGGTGAAGGATGTTGAGGGAGGAATTGCCGATCTCAGAAAAGATTCTGCAGACACTGCATAACTTATGTTCAACAGCTCCTGACTTGGCAAGACGAAGCGAGGAGCTTGCACAAGTCATGCAGCTTGACTTGCGTGAAGTGGAGCAAATCCTTGGTAGTTATGGTCAGGAAGGATACGTGGAGAGTTTCACGGATAACGAGGGAAAAAGACGATACTATCTGACGGGAAGTGGGATAATCAAGGTCTGTGCGCTCTTCACCTAGTGAAAGACCAATGCATGTTATAATCTTTACTTGGGAGTTTCCACCTAGAACGGTTGGACAGCTTGCAGACTATGTAAAAAGGCTTGCTGTGCAGCTTTCCCAGAAAGCTGTGAACACTGACGTGGTAACCTACCATGAATTCTCAACTGGAAAAGAGGAAGAACCAGAAGGCATCAAGACTTACAGAGTCACAAATCCTGTGAAAACACACATTGGTGTTCTAACGTGGGTTCTGACCCTTAACCAAGAGGTTGAGAGAGTAGCATCTAACATCTACTATAATGCGGGCAGACAAGTAGCTCTGGTGGATGCTCACGATTGGCACTTCATACACGCGGCTGTAACTTTGAAGAAAGCGTTTAAGCTACCTTTCATTTACTCTGTTGAGAGTTTAGAAGAACACCGTTCTCATGGTGCAAATTTTCCCTTCAATATGGCCATAAAAAGTATAGAGTGGTTAGGTCTGTACGAAGCAAAGAAAATAATCGTCAAATCTGAATGGATGAGAGATGAAGTAATCCGAATATATAATGTTCCAGAAGACAAGATTAAGGTTGTTATGCCGGATTCTCAAGAGTGGATTGATGGCATACTAAAGACTTACAAGGGCTTGGCAGGAGGTGCAGGCTGAAATGACTGGTGAATTAACCGTTATGATGCTTACTTGGGAGTTTCCACCTAGAATAATAGGTGGGATATCACCGCATGTTTACCATTTATCGAAGAATCTGGCTAAGAACGGAATGAAAGTTTATGTGGTTACGTGTGACTTTCCAGGGTCTCCGCAACATGAGATTATTGATGGGGTTGAGGTCTTTCGAGTGGATTCCTACAAGAATCCTTCTCCAGATTTTGCGACGTGGGTCTATCTGATGAATATCAATATGCAAAAAGAAGCAGCTGACCTCATCAGTCGTTTAGGGGGGAAACTTGACATATTGCATGCTCATGATTGGCTTGTTGCGAACGCTGGAATTGGATTGAAACATGTCTTCAGAAAACCTCTATTGGCAACGGTTCACTCAACTGAGATTGGACGTCGAAATGGAATTCACCTTGATTATGAAAGGATGATTCATGAGACGGAGGCTTGGCTTACGTATGAAGCGTGGAAAGTGATCTGTTGTAGCGATTACATGGTTTCACATGTTAGATGGGCTTTCGGTCTTCCAGAAGACAAAATCACTATGCTTCCGAATGGCGTAGATATTCAGGAATGCAATAGTCGCAAGAAAACGGGTTTCAGCGATTTCAGAAAGAGATACGCCTCTCCAGAAGAAAAAATCGTATTATTCGTTGGAAGACTAGTTTATGAGAAAGGTATCCACGTTTTCGTAAATGCTGTTCCGAAGGTTCTGGAGAAAGCCAATGCCAAGTTTGTCATAGTGGGCAACGGTTACATGAGAGAACCGCTTTCGAAACTAGTTGACAGTATGGGTTTGGCACACAAAGTGATGTTTACAGGATTTGTGGATGACAATACGTTGAGGGATCTGCAGGGATGTGCAGACGTCTGTGTTGTTCCATCACTCTTTGAACCTTTCGGAATAGTTGCTCTTGAAGCAATGGCTTCAAGAAGCCCAGTTGTAGTCTCTGATACAGGTGGCTTGTCAGAAATAGTGGAGCACGATGTGACCGGTGTCAAAGTATATCCGGAGAATCCAGATTCGCTTGCATGGGGAATAATGAGGGTCTTGCTGGACGAGAAATACTCGAGTTGGCTAAAGAAGAACGCTTACAAAAAGATACATGAAAAATACGGTTGGGACAGAATAGGTCAACAAACAATAGATGTGTACCGATCAGTTCTAAAGGAATATTCCAAAAGCTTTTGGTCCTAGAAGCAAACAATTATTTTGACTGCAGTTTTCTCTGAAGCGAGTGCTGCGTCTAAGGATACTTAAGCCTTATAGCCTTGGTCGGGCAAGCATCAGCACATTTCATACAATAGACACATTCTGGATCACTGAACTTCTCCCACGGCAAATCCAGAATATCAATGTTCATAGGGCAGACTTCAACACAGATGCGGCATTCTGCCTTTGCACATTTAACAAGATCCCTACGTAAACCAAGAAAACTGACTTTATTCATTATGGCCATGATCGCCCCGTGAGGACAGAAATATTTACACCAGCTTCTAGGAACATAAGCTGAAAAGACTAGAACACCGATCAAAATGAAAAATTGAATCCAGAATAATGGTGGAAGAGCTGAGATTCCAGATACAACTTCCAAGAATGGAATTTCCACTACTGCCTGACGGAAGTTGAGAATCATCTGTGGCAAGGTAGCAAACAACGTTTCAGCTGGACTTAATGCCGTGAATGGTGCCTTGGCAAAGATGCCTAAGGCATTTTCGTACCTGCTGCTAGTTCCCATTGGTTTTGATGTTGCAACAGTTAGGCTGACAAAGAGAGTGATACCTAAAACTGCATATTTTACGTAAATCATGCTTTCATGTGTTCTCTGTGACATATTCATCTTTCTCCGTTTAATGAAGCCTACTAGTTCCTGAATGAAACCAAAAGGACAAATCCATCCACAGAGGGATTTGCCAAGCAATATTCCAATGGTTAGAAACGTAGCTATTGCTAGCCACGGAAAGACAACAACGTCCCCCGTCCATCCACTGAGCATTAACTGCAGAGCTGTAAAAGCATCTCCTACTGTATTCGGTTCAATTCCCCATGTCCAGAGAACTGGAAGTAGAAAAGGTAATGCACTCAGGTTGAATACTACTGTGGTGAAAAGCAAGAATGATAAAAACTGTGTTATTCTGCGAATTGTGTTAAACTTCAGGAGTTCCTGTTTGATCTCGTTCTTCAATGTCTCACTTCTTTGAGGAGTTTATTAGGTTGAGATTATTTTATTTTCCGACGACTTTAACATTTTCCACAAGAACCCAAGGAGCAACCAACTGTCCCACTTTTCTCGTGTTATTAGCTAACCCATAAACGTTTCTCAGCAATTGGAAGATACTACCAGCCAACATCGCTCCTTTAATAGCATGAGTAATTTCACCGTTCCTGATTTTCCATGCTAATGTAGCAACAACAGAGAACTCTCCGCTTGCCGGGTTACTGCTGTGGGCACCCGACAAATAATATACTAACAGCCCGTCCTTCAAATCGCTAACTAGTTCTTCAGGTGATCTGGTACCAGGTGTGATGCAGAAGTTTGTTGCTTCCACATTCGGTGTAGATAAGTACCCAGCTCTTGTAGCATTACCTGTGCTCTTCTTCCCTTCTTTCTTCGCTGTATAGTTATCATAGATGTAGTTTAGGAGAATACCTTTCTTGATAATTGGTGTCTTTTGTTGTGGAGTTCCTTCCCCATCGAATTTCCATGTGCGGATACCCTCACTAAGTAAACCGTCGTCGTGTATCGTGACAATCTCAGAAGCCACCTTTTCTCCTATCTTATCTTTGAAGGCTGACTGATTTCTCTCGACATAATCCGCCTTTATAGCATTAATCAAAGTGAAATGAAGTAGTTGTTGCAAGGCGTATTGGGTGAAGACTACGTTGACATTTTTAGTTTCTGTTTTCTCAGATTTCAATGCTGAAACGGTGAGTCTCGCTGCTTCCTCACCTACCCATTCAGGGTTCAAGTTGTACTTTCTTTCGATGTTGAACTCGAAGCACTCTGGGGTTACTTCATTCTTCTCTTTGGCTATAGTTGCCAAACTACATTCAACAATTGTTCCATGGTCGAAACCGTTGACACCGTTCGAGTTGGCAACAGCCTTACATAGGTATGATGCTCCGACTCCTCCTTCTATTGGGAGAACACGTCTATCTGTCTCTTCAGCTGCATCAAGCATTCTTCCTGCAACTGTGACCAATTCCTTAGAATCAAGCTCAACAACGTCATTATCATAAGTGCCTTCAACTGATGAATACGCCTTCTTTGTTGGTAGGTTATACCAGTTCTTGTCGGATCTGCTTGCTTTGGCAGAAGCTAAAGCCTTTAGAACTGTTTTTTCGATTGCATCTTCACTCTCTAAAGTGTTCGTGTAGGAGAATCCTATCGCCTTGTTAACTATGGCTCTAATTCCTATTCCTCTGTCAACTATTCTTGAGGTTCTAGCGATCTGTCCTTGTCTTATTGTAACGTCATTCGTGAGTCCTTGATATACAAACGCCTCGGCTTCATCGACACCATTTTTCTGAGCAAATTTCACTGCTTTGTCAGCCAATCTCTGCATTTCGTCTTGTTTAAGCGCTACCACCAACGAGCACCTCTTTTATCTTAGCGTGGGGGCCACCATCACATACGAAGGCTGTTTGACCTTTTCCACATCTTCCAGGTCCTAGTTCAAAGTCTTTGCCGGCAGCTTCAACTTTGAGTAGAGTTTCAAGTGTGTTACCACTTATGGAAGCGTTGCGGATAGGTTCTCCTATCAAACCGTTGACTATTTCATATGCTTCTTGGATGCCTACTTGAAAGGTTCCATCAAGACTGGCTTGACCTCCTCTGAAGCTTTTGAAATAGTAACCGAATTTTATGTCTTCTATCAACTCTTCAAATGTTTGATCTTTAGGTTCCATGAATGTGTTCCTCATTCGGATTATTGGTTCAACACGAAAATCTTCTGCCCTTGCGTTGCCTGTTGGTTCTGCACCAAGCTTTTGCGCGGTTTCGCGGTTGTGCATCAGGCCGACTACAACGCCGTCTTTTACTAGAAGAGTTTTCTGTGAGGGAACGCCTTCGTCATCATATTTGTATGAGCCGAAAGCTCCTTCTATTGAACCGTCATCATAGAAGGTTACGACTTCTGAAGCTATTTTCTTATCAAGGTTGTCAAGCAGTACTGATCCTGATAACGTCAAGTCTGCTTCAGCTAGATGTCCAAAAGCTTCATGAACGAAGACTCCGACAACGTTTGGTCCTAAGATCGCAGGGTATGTCCCGCCTTTCGGCGGTTTTGCTTCTAGCTGTTCTACTGCGCGCTTCGCCACTTTTTTGCCGACTATTTCAGGAGTTTTAGTGTCGAATACTTCATATCCAGCGGTTGATCCTATTTCTTCACGGCTGAAAGTATAGATATTCCCTTCTGAGGCTGTAGCCAATAATCTGGTCCAAACGTAGAGTTTATCTTGTTCAATGAAGGTGCCTTCGTTGTTCATGAAATGGGTCTTTCCAGTTAAATCAAGATAGTCTATTGTGCAGCTTTTGATGCGGTTATCGTGCTCCATAATCGTGTTGCTCATGGATAAAGTAGTGTTTATTTTTTCTTCTATGGAGATTTTTGATGGATCTTTTCTAGGTGCGGTTGAAACCTTGTCTTCTATGGCTTTGGCTTCGACAAGCTTTATAGGCTTCTTTAGTCTTAAGCTTGCAGCTTTTGCCATCATGCAAGCGTCTGAGACAGTGTTTTCAAGTGTTTTAGGATCAAGAGTTCCAACTGATGCAAATCCCCAAGCACCTTTTACAAGTACGCGGAGAGCAGCTCCATTTTCGATTCCTTGTCTTGCGGCTTCA
>Ga0209635_10005344_pt1 | contig 10122 bp, 6 predicted proteins | sample DeeMarSWOR230_32_FD_187463 | JGI IMG/M metagenome (GOLD analysis project Ga0209635, IMG submission 187463) | Marine sediment microbial communities from White Oak River estuary, North Carolina - WOR-2-30_32 (SPAdes) (version 2) | ecosystem: Environmental > Aquatic > Marine > Intertidal zone >...
GAGCTCACCAGAAATATTGCTCTTGTCCAGTATATCGCCTTCCTTTCAGTAGTTTGATAGCTATAATTGGCCAGCAAATGAAACTTTCTATCAAGGATCAGGAAGCCTCATCGATGCAGTGCTGCAAATCCGTTGAAGTCTTCTGAGACTTATTGAGAAGTCTTGATACCGTCTTGAGGTTGTGTCGCACATTCGCATCATCGGGGCTGATTCGCAGCGCCTCTGAAAAATGCTTCGCAGCCTTCTCCAGTTCACCCTCTTGGTAAAGTGCCACCGCGAGATTATGATGTGATTCAGCGTCTTCTGGATCTATTATCAACGCTTTGGAGAAGCTTTTGATCGCCTCCTTTACTTTCCCTCCCCGCAGGAATGCGCTTCCCAACTCGTTGAGGGTTCCCACATCATCAGGCGCAATCTGCAATGCTGCGGATAGGTGCGTAACGGCTTCTTCCAATTTCCCTTGCCGTGCCTCTGCGATGCCGAGATTCCCATACGCCCGGGCGTTTCGAGGCGAAATCTCCACAACTCGAGCAAAATACTCGATCGCTTCCTCTAGTCTTCCTGACTCAGCCAATAGGAGTCCTAGGGCCGTGTGTCCGTCTTCGTGAAATGGATCCAGAGCAATTGTTGTCCGGAGTTCGCGCATCGCTTCTTCTTCCTGGCCCGCCGCAATTAAGGCCAAACTCAAGTTGTAGTGATCAAATGCTCGAGAATCGCCCATAGCAAGCCGGTGGCGTATCTTGCTTATATGAATTTCAGCGCATTTCTTCTTTGATTCACATTCCGCAAAAATGTGATAGGAAGGGACCAATGCTTGGTTACAGAAACGCTCCACGATTTCCATATATCGGGCTTTCTGAAGGGGGGTGAGATCTTCTGGATTCAACATAGAGAAAAGGGGGACATTGGCACTGCTGGCGAACTCGATAAGATCCAGGAATGTGTCGGGATCACTGTTTTCCTCAAGGACCTTTCTGGTCTCGGGGAAAAGCCAGCGCCGTTCTGCGACGGTTTTCTCAAGATTGAGATTCCCTCCATATAACTGCCTGGGCGCTGAAAATTCCAAACGTGGCCGATTGTCCGTATGAAGAGGCCCTGTTCCAAAAAGCTTTTGCAGATCCTCTGTCATTATCAGGTGAACCAAAAAGTGAGCATCGGCAAGTGAGACATTCGTGGAATTTCGGGCATGCTGGATGTTTCTTGCTGCTACCTTCCAATCAAGGCTTCTTTGGCCCTCGAATCCCAGAAGCAAATAATCACCCGGCCCTATTTTCATCAGGGCACCGTTGAGAAAGGCCTCCTTGAAGGTCCTCCCAACCAAGGCAAACGTATCCCAGTCCATTTCGTAGGACTGAATCCACTGAGCAAAGAGGCCGTCATTTTTTAGGCGATCTTTAACCAACAGAAAAAAGTCCAATGTGAACAGATTGGCACATCCTGCCATCCAAGGATTGGAAGGCTCCGAAATAATCACATCATATCTTTCACGGGTCAGGGCCAGATGATTTCGTCCGTCTTGAACCACAAGGCGGGTTCTGGGGTCGCTCAGGCAGGCGTTGTTCCATGGAGAAAAAAACAACTGGCAAGCCTTCACCACCTGTTCATTAATTTCCAAAATATCCAGTTGCTTCACGGGATAAAGAAGCACTTCACCGGGTGTCATCCCGCTTGCCAGACCGACAACCATGACCTTTTCAGGATTTGGGTGAAAAAGGAGGGGAACATGCCCCGATAGCGTCTGAGTAGACCTGTCAGCGTGAGAAGAGGCATCAGGTTTTCCGCTGTTGGACAAGGCGTATTCAACTGTACCCAAACTGGTTATCTCTTTTTCAACTGTCGTAAAGCCTCCTATCCCGTCTCCGTAGAATACCACCTCGAGCCCCCTGCGTTCTTGGGTAAGCAGTGCGGATCCTTGCCATAGGGCGCCCAGCCAGGAAGTCCTGTCCAGCTTATTCTCAATATCTTGCAAATTGCGATACCATCCCCGCGAAAGAAGGTTTCGTTTCCAAGAGGGAAAATTCGATATGAGTATGATCCCGAAAACAAGCGCTAATGCCCCCGCGAGCCATTGATAACTCCTTTTCTGCCGCCCAAAACCTTCTCGGATCAGAAGGGCGGTAACGGCCATAACGAACTGCAACATTATGACCACTCTCAGCCCGTTTTCTTTGCCCATCAATGGAATCAGAAGAAACCCTGCTACGAAAGAACCGAGAATCGCACCGATCGTGTTGACAGCATAAGCAGTCCCGATTGACTTGCCGAGCAGGGAAATAGACCGGGCATAAATCCTGTTGACCAGTGGGAACGTTGCTCCAAGAAATATTGTAGGACCCAGTACTATGGCAAACAGGATGATAGACTGCACCAACATCATTGTCCCAAAATTATCCTGGAACGTATGGATGACCTTGGAAAAAAAGAACTGGCTGTTTCCCAAAAGCTGACTAACTGCCAAAGCCAAGCCTGAGGCACAAAGCTGTGTTAAGCCGAGCATAAAAAAGACTCTTCTGGTTCTGTCAGCCACCCAACCAAAGATGATGCTCCCCGAGGCCAATCCGATGATGAAGGTAGAAACCACCAGAGTGAAGGAGTAGGCCGTTGGCCCGATAATCAATCCCAGCAGTCTAGTCCAGAACACCTCATAGGCCATGGCACAAAACCCGGAAACAGCGAATATCCACAGGGCCCATGTCATTCTTCTATCGCGACCATTTGCACCGGAGGCCGATTCTTGGTGTTGTATTTTCTCGAAGCTCATCTTCCTGTGTTTAAGTGTATGCGCTCGATAGGAGAAAAGCTCCTTTCGCTGTGCTAGCAGAATACATGACGCCCCAACTAGAAAATTAATGCCCGCAGCGACGAAAACCGTTCCCCACACTCCTAAACGGTTAATGAGCAAAAAACCGCAGAGAATCGCACCGAGAGCGGCGCCGACCGTGTTCAGGCCATACAATCTGCCAGTGCGTGTCCCCACGTGGTTGAGATGGCTAACGTAAAAGCGACACAGGATGGGGAGTGTCGCCCCCATGAGACTGGCGGGAATGATGAGAAGGATAAGGCATCCGAGGAAAGCGAAAAATTGATAACACCAGAAATAAGGCAAGAGGAAGTCATATGCCAGAGAGTAAAGGCGTGTTGCAGCTGTGATCAAAAAAGGCAGGAGGAGCGCATAGACACCGATAACGACCTCAAGCTTGCCATATAGAGACAATGGAGCAACTCTTGAGGTCAGCCGATCGATGTATCTGCCGGCCAGATAACTGCCCAAAGCCAGTCCTCCCATGAAGACTGAGAGAACCGTAGCCACTGCAAACGCGGCGCTCCCGATGACCTTATCGATCATCCGAACCCATAGGACTTCATAAATCAGTCCCGCCCCCCCTGATAGAAAAAAGCAGCACAGGATAAGTAGAAAACTGGCACTCAGGCCTTTCCGGGAAACCCTTTTTTCATCCACCGGCGCTTTCATCTCCAGCCGGTGCCCCCCATCTTATCCTCTACCACGATTATCTATTCTCCCAAGCGTGTCCGGAAAGAAACAGAAAAGGCCATTTCTATCTCTCCTGCCCGAGCGAAAAGGCAACTTTTTGATCCCATTTCTTAGAACTTCCCTGAAGTCTGCAGACCTTCTACAGATGCCAAGAAAGACGCGATCATTATAATAAGCGTTTTAAACCTCAGATGTATATTTAAATTCTCCAAAGACCACCTATTTGTATGAAGCGTCCTAAAGACCTAACAGACACCGTTGAACCCGGATTCTATTCAAAACTCAGGGTTAACGACGTACGATAGGAGTAATCATCGCATTCGTTCTTGTCCGGATAGGGTGTTTTATGGCTTGTTGTGAACATCCAAGGGCCCTTGAATGTCAAAATAATCTGAACAATCCCCTCCGAATTGCTCTCTGCTTCCTGAGCCCAATGTTGGTGCATACCTTTGCCATGTCCTGTGTGCGCGTGTTGGTCTTTCTTATGTGTTGTGTGCCCTGTATGCGCGGCCTTCACTTCAGCTCCCGCCAGAGGGCGCCCATTAAACATCACCTTCAAGGGCAATGTCTGTCCCACTTTCAAATTCACCGGATTTTTTAACGCCAGGATTTCAAGAGGTTTTTTACTTTCTTTAGAAGGGCCGCCTTTTGATGGCCCAACCGAAATCAATGCCTTGGCTGTCATGCGAAAGGCAAAACAATCGACGGCATTTAAATGGTCCTTCTTGCTACCCAGTTTACGTCCGTCCGTCGTCTTGGAGACAAAACCAGGTTTCATCGTGGCAATAATCTGATAGGCCCCTTCGGTTGGCGGGGTGAATTGGTAAAACGATGGAAAAATCTTCTGGACATTTAACTCCTTCCCACTTGGTCCCAAGGCATAAACTTGTTCGACCCGGCCTTCCTTAATAAGCTCGTCGCGGGGAAATTGATGGCCAAACCCGATCTCAAGCCACACCGTTTCGCCCGCTTTGGGAGAATAATTACTTGCATTAAGCCAAAACATATGTCCATTGGCCGTAGAGGTGACACAGACGAACATTAAGCAAATTGTCAAAAGTAAGCCACATTTTTTCATTTCTTTGTCTCCTTTCACAATCTGGATTTCACCCATTCTGACTGAACGTCCAAAAGTCTCCACTTATGCTATTCAGCCGTCTTGTAACGCCTCGCCAGAAAATCTCCTACATAAATCAGATGTTCATGGGGTAGCTTTCTTCCTTTGGTTTGCCCCAAGATCGTGTCCAGCGTCCCTTCGATGATCTCCTCCTGATTTTTGTACCCTGCAAAAAGGACGATGGCCACAGGAGTCTCCGGAGGGTAGTGGGTTCTCAGCTTCTTGACGACCTCCTCCATATCCAAAAACATGGTAAAAAACACAAGGGTGGCCTGATGCTCGGCAAGTTTTTCAATGCTGTCCGGACCGGAGTAGTGCTCCCTGCCGAAAGAGGCTGTTAGGATGACCGAGTGGGCCTTGATCCCCGAGGTGACCCCTTTTTTCAAGGCCGCATTCGCCGCATTGAAGCAACTGATGCCTGGTACGATTTCCGGATTGAGATCCTCAAAGGCCTCCATGTACCAAACATTGGGGCTATAGATTGTCGGGTCCCCGCTGTCGAGCACCGAGACCGTCTTTCCTGCCTTGACCGCACTCCGGATGATCGTGTTGATCTCGTTAAATTCCTTCATTTTTTCTTCGTAGTTAAACCGTTTGTTCTTCTTGCCTTCCTCTGGCGTTTTTCCGTAAATGGCAAAGATCCCGAAACCCGGATCATGGCATTCCTTTCCGTGCAACAGGATAGGAAACCGATCCCGCAGTTTAGACCTGCAAAAGACCACATCCGAGTCCTTGATGATGTTCATGGCGCGGAGGGTGATGTTTTCAGGATCGCCGCTCCCCACACTGACGAGATAAAGTCGCCCTTTTTTCTTGGCTTCAGGATATTTGCCCCAGCCTGCGGCACAGACAAGCGCTAACATGGGAAGGACCCATATCCATCTCATTTTTGACTTAAACAAGTTGTTCATTGGGTCTCCTTTCTCAGATTCCCGATAGTCGGTCCTGATCTCCGCCTTAAGGCAAAGGGACGTGGGCGGTTCTGACTCTCAATGGGTGTCCATACTCTTTTTGGGGCCACCGCGCCGCACTGCACCGTTCTTAGAACCCGAAACTGAGTGCAGCGCCATAAACCCGGTCTGTCGCAGGGAATCCACTCGTATCCGTGTATCGCTCATTGAACATGTTGTTTACGAAGAATTTCAAACGCCCGTCTTTTAACAGCCCCCACTCCCTGAAGAGCGTTTGTTGTACGCCAAAGTCCACAAGCTGATGATCGTCTATTTGAACGTGGCCAAAGACCCACTCGTCCGGGCCTAACTCCTCTGCGACATCCGTAACCTCTTTGGACTGGTACATATAATCGGCCATGAGTAGCGTATTTTCGAAAAGATTGTAGCGCAGGCCGGCAGTGACTCGATGCCTCGCTCGCTGATCAAGTGTCGTTTCGCCTGCCAATTCGGAGCCCTTGTTCTTGAACTCCTGCCATGCGTACGTGAGATAGAAGGAAAGGTCATCCAAAAGGTGCCCTCCGAGTTCGACTTCAACCCCGTGCCTGTGGACCTTGTCGAGATTGATCTTGTAGTCACTGTACCTGAGATTTCCCGCGGCGGGGCTTGTGTATTCGTAGAATTGGCTGTTTTGCGCAATATAGTCCCTGATTTCATAAAAGGAGTAGTTCAACTTCATTTGCACGTCGTTCCAGAGCCTTCTTGCCAGGATGACATCGTATCCGGTTCCGTGCTCCGGGTCCAAGAAGATACCGGAGGGCCTGCCCTGGCCGTTGTAAACCCCATGGTAGTCGGGGGCATGCCATATCTTGCTCACCCCGAGAGAAAGGGAGGTGTCCCGCAATCCCTCGGATAGGTCATCGAGCTCATAGGTAAGAAAAGACTTCGGTACCAGTTGATTCCAATCCCTTTTCACCCAATAGTCGTAGGCAGTATTGTACTTGGCGCCCGTGCTGCTAGAAAAGTTTTGTACCCATATCTTCACATCCTCATACCGGAGGCCAGCGGTCAAGTTAAGCCTGGGGATGATGGTCCACTCATGCTGGGCATAGAAGCCCTGGTTCCGCACCCGTTCCTTTTTGCGACCCGGACCGTTGTCGTACAGTTTTGCTATCTCGAAACCTACAGTTGTGGTGTGGTCCTCCGCAAAATTTACCTTGTCCTGGATTCTCCCGCCCCTTTGCCACCACTCGGTCTTCGATTCCGTGTACACAGTCCTTGCGGTATTCCAATAATTTCTCTGCCGGTTTTCCTTGCTGTCGTAGCCGCCCACAGTCCACAGGCCGATAGGGGTCGGTTGTTCCAGATTGAACCGGTAGCTATAGGCCTCTTTGTCCCACGTGGGTTCCTGGGATGCATCGTAGTTCAAGAAAGTGCTTGTCGCCTCCGGGTAGTCTGGATCGTAGTCGGCGGTCCCAGGGATGTTATTGACCGGGATTTTGCGATCCGCATCCGTGTACGAGGCACTAAAGGTGAGAGACCCGTCGCTAGGGAGAATGTACCCCAGTCTCCCATACCAGGTCTCGACATCAGCTATATTGTTTTTCAGGTACCCGTGGGTGGCGTACTTGTCGTAAGCCAGGTCATAGATTAGGGCATCGATACCGCCCCTCAGGGTCACATTGTTGTGTTGGGTTTCGTAGGATGCATAGCTGGTGGACACGCGCACCTCGGGCTTCAAGCTGGGATATCTCTCGGCGCGTTTGGTAGTAAGGTTGAGCACCCCGCCGATACTCTTGCCGGGATATAGGGCGGAATGGGGCCCCGGCAGGATTTCGATGCTATCTATCAGGAACGTCGGCAGTAGGGCATAGTCCACAATATGGGAGGATTTCCTCCCGCCGGTTTTCTGGACCGTCAAGCTATCAATAGCAGTCGTGAAGCGGCTAGCCTCAAAGCCCCTCAGGTAGATGGTGTCATCGTCCGGCACCAGGTTACTTTCACCGCGAAAATCTACAATGGCCCGGTCTTTCAGGATATCGCCGACATTGTGGACGATTCCGGGGGTCTCGTATTCCGGTACCTTAATGACTGTCGCTTCTGGGGTAAGCACCACCCCTGTGTCTTCCCTGGGTGCCACGACCTGGATCTCCCCTATTTTTTTAACCTCTTTTTTAACCTCCTCCTCTGCCGCAGTCAGCTGGCAAAACAACAGAATAAACAGCCCTGTCAACACAAAGGAGACTCGATTTCTTTTCATTGGTATTTCCTCCTTTTTTCTAATTTCAATACCCCTGTGAGAAGCGCCAACTTTTTCTAGTTGAGGAAGTCTCCCACATACACCAGGTGTTCAAACGGGAACTTCTCGCCCCGCACCTGGTCGAGAATCGTATTGAGGGTCCCCTTGACCACTCGTTCCTTTTTCTTGTATCCGGCATAGAATACAATCGCGATGGGGGTTTCCACAGGATATAGGGTTTTCAGCTTCTCTACGAGATCCTCGAATTTGGTATGCATCGTAAAAATCACCATGGTGGGATGGTATCTCGCCGATTTTTCCACCTCACGAATGGTTGTAAGAACGACTGAATGGCTCTCTTTCCCCGAGGCCACGTCCTTGCCCAAGACAGCGTTTGCTGCATTAAAACAGCTCACACCGGGAATGAGTTCCGGATGGAGGTCCTGAAACTCTTTGAGATACCAGCGATATGGCCCCCCGTAGAGAAGGAGATCCCCGTCGCCCAGAACCGCAACTGTCTTTCCTCTGTTAGTTGCGGAACGAATTTGGGCAATCAGTTTCCCCCGGGTTTTCCTGTCTTTGTCGCATTTTGTCCTTTTCTCCTTCTCCTTTATCTTAGAACAATCTTTTCCATAGGTTCGCCATCCACTCAAGGAAATATCCAGAAATTCCTTTCCCTTAAGGTACTCCGCCAGTTTTTCCTTTGTTTTTTCGCGGCATGCGATGACGTCCGATTTTTCTATTGTATTGATGGCCCGCACCGTGATCAGGTCAGCATCACCCACCCCCACGCTTACCAGATAGAGCGCACATTTCCCTTTATCACCGGAGGCGTGACCTACGAGCCCCAATTGCACAGAAAAGAGTACGAAAGAAACCATAATGAACAGGGCTCTTAAGCAAACTTGAGCTTGTCTTTTATCAGTGTTAGACACAATAACCTCCTCCCACTGTGAGTTCGCCCCTCTCACCGCCTTTTGTTGATAATCATTTCATGGTTCAATCAACAGCTACTGCTTATCGGGGTGAAAAATGTCATCCTCGAGGTACATCACGGGAATGCAAATAATTGAAAAGCAGATGCCTTAGTGATATAAGCATAGCCGAAGCATCCCTTACCCCAAGGGGGCTTCACGGGGAAGGCGGCTCGACAGCCCTGGCCTGGGAGATGGCCGCCTTCCCTTACGGGTTGAATTCTGTCATCTCTTGGCGTCACTGGTGCAACGCCTTGATTCCTACGTTTCTGACCACCCCCTTTCAGGTGCCTGGCCTGCTCCAAAAGAAAAAGCCACGAGAGCGTTTCACCCATTCTTGGATGAGAGTCGCCTTCGTGGCTTGATTTGCGTACTGCCAGTAACCTATTCCGTACCTGCCAAAATCACACTATCTTGAAAAACGTGGCTTCGACCACGACTTTTAAGCATATACTCACTATCAACCGGCCCGTTCACTTCAATGAAAAATTAATGCGGCCGACTACGAGATAGAGCTTTCAGCAACTTATCAGCAAAAGTCCACTTCGTGAGTTTGCCATCCCTTGATCCGCTCGCACCGTTATATAAGGAGTCATGGCACCTCCCATTTTTCTTCAGGTCAACTCAAAGACGATCGTAAGCTCCAGGGGAATTTTTCCTTTAAAAAAGCGTCTAGGCGGCTTCGGAAAGGGTGCCGCAGCTCTGACAGCATTGAGGGCTGCCGTATCCAGGATCTCGTGCCTGGAAGTCTTCACAACCTGTGCTTCTTGCACACCCCCTTCGGGTGTGATGACAAACCGTATGGTCACAGAGCCCTCAATTTGTCTGACCTTGGCCACGTGAGGATACGATTTGTGTTGTTCTATCTTGAGTTTCACCATCTCCAGATAGCTGCTGGAGGTGTCCAGCCCCGCTGGGCTCCAGTCAGCGATGTTCAGACCGGAGGTGGCAGCGATATCGGGCGTACTGATTCCCTCCACTATGCTATCAGGCAGGTCTTTTTCAGCAGGTTCCATTTTCATCGGCTTAAAGGCAGGTATGTGCCGTTGAGTGATCTTCAACTTTTTTACATCCATCGGTGGAGGCGCCTTGGGCCTCTGACGCGGTCTGGGGATACTCCTTGCGGGCGGTTTGGACATATCGTGCAATGTTAACTCGATGTAGCTCAGCGCGTTTGATCTATAAATCCCGGCAATGTGCATAAAGATAACCAAGTGTATACAAAAAGAAACACCCACCAGAGCGCGAAAAAGCCAATTGGGTTTTGTTTTGGACACGGATTTCACAGACAAAAACTAGATTTTATCAAATACCTTTCTTTTCACTTGCACTGAATGGCCAAAGTTTATCAGCAATCCCACTTCAATACCGGTTGCTTTCAAATAGTTGACCAGTTGAACTTCATGGAT
>Ga0209635_10005345_pt1 | contig 10122 bp, 5 predicted proteins | sample DeeMarSWOR230_32_FD_187463 | JGI IMG/M metagenome (GOLD analysis project Ga0209635, IMG submission 187463) | Marine sediment microbial communities from White Oak River estuary, North Carolina - WOR-2-30_32 (SPAdes) (version 2) | ecosystem: Environmental > Aquatic > Marine > Intertidal zone >...
ATGCATTAGAGTTGAAATTCAATACATAAATACGTATATATGTATTAGAGGCATAGACAATGAAAAGGCTGAACATCACCATAGACGAAGACCTGTACAAAAAAGTTAAAGCCCTGTCCTTCTTCCGCAACGAAAGCATATCTGAAATCATACGGAAATCTTTGAAAGCCTGGCTTGATAAAAAGATGGGAAAGAAGGAAGAGCTTATCCTGTCCGCAAAGAATGAAAAAGAGATTCTTGAAATCATTTCTTCCGATGAGTTTGTTACCTCTGAAAAAGTGAAGAAGATACATCGATAGATAGGTACTTTATTAAATAAATATTCAGGGAGGTTTAAGGGGAAACATAATTTGGACTTATTTCCACCCTTCATTCTATTATTTCAGGAAAAGGAGGGATAAACCATGTATATAAGATTACTCATAATTCAAACAAACCCTAACCGGATAGATGAAGCCTCGATGCTCTTTGAGGAGAGTGTTATTCCATTATGCAAAGATAAGAAGGGGTACAAAGGAGCCAATTTTCTGGCCGATCGCAAAACCGGTAAATGCATCGTATGTACCCAGTGGGAGAGTGAAGAGGATATGCTCGCCACTGAACAAAGCCGGTTTTTTCAGGAACAGGTGGTCAAATTCATCAGCTTCTTCACTAAAAACCCAATCCGCGAAGCTTATGAAGTGGTTATTGAGGATTAATTGTGGGATTGCCGCGCTACGCTCGCAACGACACAAAAAGGAAATGACACAAAAAGAGGCATCCTTTTTTCTAAGGGTTTGGTGCGCTGCACTCGCTATGATAGAAAAAGAAGCTGTTCCTAGAAAAAGGGGCCTGTCCCCTTTTTACTTTTTACTTTTTTAGCCGGGGGCCTGGGCTAAAAAGTAATCGGGAATGTTAACTTCGTATTTTTCCGGATCCAGGATATTCACAATAGTTCTTTTGAACCGGCCGGTTTCAGCCTCCTTCTCTGCCAGGTCAACAATCTCTCCGTCAATCATGTTTTTGTTATTATCCGCGATCAGCTTCACTTTGGGGCGGAGCATAAGAGCTTCCTCATGGTTTGTTTCGACCACAACACCAATCTCTCCTGTGTTCAAAGACACAAGGCTCCCCACAGGAAAAACGCCTATCATGCCGGCAAAAACTTTGAGCAGCAGAGGATCGTATTCCTCTCCAATATTCTCGAACATCATAGACAAGGCCTGTTGTCTGGTGAAAGAGAAATCCCGATAGATTCTTTTTGTCGTGATGGCATCAAAAACATCACAGACTTTCACAATCTTGCTGAAGAAATTCAGGTCTTTCTTCTTCCAGTTTTTCGGATACCCTGAACGATTCGCCCAGACATGATGCTCCAGGGCAACAGAAAGTGCTCTTACAGGAAAATAGCTCAAGTCTTGGAGCAGAACCAGTTTCGTCACCCCTCGTGTGGGATGCTCCTGCATGATCTTCCATTCCTCATCATCCAGTTTGCCCTTCTTATTCAGAACCTCCAAAGGGATTTCCAATTTCCCGATATCATGGAAAAAAGCACTCATGCCCAATTCCACTAAATCTGTCTTCTCGAGACCCAACCGCCTTCCGAAGGCAAGAGCCAGAATGGTCACGTTTATCGAGTGGTTGAGCGTGTATTCTTCATAGTTTTTGATATTCGTCATACCGAGCATGAATGACTCATCATAGCTGATGAGGTTGATAATGGTCTGTATCAGTCTCCGTGTCGTCTTGAAGTGAAGCTTTTCATGCTTCTTTTCTCTTTCCATTACTTCCTGGAGATGCACGATGCTCTTTAAAAAGACTTTTTTGCACGAACGTTTGATCTCATCAGGCGTCATTCTCAGGCTTGTTTCATAAGGATGAAGTTTCTCCAGGAATATATGCTTTATTCCGCAGCTCTCCATGGCCGCTGTAAAATCCTCAAAATGTCTCAATCTCCTTTCTTTGGCTTTAGCCAGAATCACAATGAAAAGCGTTAACTCCTCCGCAGTTAAACCAGGTTCGAACCCGATCGCCTCGATCTCATCTTCTTTGAATTCACCCACTAAAAACTTGAATCTCTGGTAGCTGTGAAAATCAATCTTTATCCGGATCGTGTTGAAAAACAGTGCGTTTCCCCGGAACTGCAGGATGGCCTTTCCTAAATTCTTTAACATGCTCTGGATTAAGAAATAGAGCGGCCTGAGCTGCTGGATAAAAGCCTCGTTATTGGGCTCAAAAATCTGGGCGAGCTTCAATGTCGAAGTTATGCGAAGAAAAAGCTCTTCTATGGTCTTAGAAAGAGTCTTTTTTTCTTCTTCTGTGTATTTCGGCGCCACTCTTTGGCTTTTTTCTTCAACCATTTCATTCAAATCCTTGTCATGTTTTATTCGCCTGAAGGCGGCTTTTCGCCCGAAGGTAGCTTTTCACCCGAAGGCGGTTTTTCACTTGAAGGCGGCTTTTCGCCCGAAGGCAGCTTTTCACCCGAAGGCGACTTTTCGCCCGAAGGTGGCTTTTCGCCTGGAGCCATACGGCTCAACGCAAGCTTGCATGCCTCGCGGACGGTTCTGCCGAATACCCCGGTTCCTTCCTCAAGAACTTGTCTCGCTTCAGGGGTTGCCACTTTTTCCAGAGCAGAAACAGCCGCGAGCCGCGTTTCATTCTGACTGGGAGCTGAGAAAAAACTCCATTTTTTCAAGATGGAGCGAAAAAGGTCATACGCCTCATTATTCCGAGCACTCGCCAGGAAATTCAGGAGAGCTTTTTTCTCCACATTCGTTCTCTTCTTGAATTCCTTATCCGCAGCCAAATCCAGGATAAAGCCAAACGTTTCTTTATCACCCACATACTTCAGGTTCTCTGAAGCAAACACACGCACTTCAACGTCATCATCAGTCAGAAACTGCAGGAGAATTTCATTGCCTTCTTCGCTGCCGGCGACACCCAGAATTCTGATGATCTCAAACCTAATATCTACATTCGGGTGCTGGATAAAGTCCTTAAGAAAATGGAGATCTTTCAAATCGGTTACTGTCTCCAGCATGGATATGACTTCCAAAGTGAGAGCCACTTTGCTCCCTTTAGCCATGTACATGAGAGCCGCGATGTCCCTTTTTCCCGCTTCTTTTAAAATGTCCAAAGCCCTTTGTTTGTAGACAGGTCCTTTTGGATTCTCCCACACCATGCCCACGACTGAGACCGCTCCAGGTCCCAGAAACTCCAGATAACTGAAGAAAGAATCATAATCCTTCACCTTTTCTTCCTGGTACAGCTTTTTTAAAATAGACATGTAGCTTTCATCGGTGGCGTTTTTCATAACTTTATCCAACAGGCTGACTTTATCCGGAGATTTATCCAGGAGAGTTTCCTTCAGCTCGTGAATATTCTGCAGAGAGGCTAAAGCCTGGGGGAATTCAGCGTTACGCACGATTTCGTGAAAATATTTTTCTAAAATCTTTAAAACGTCTGAGAAGCGGTTAAGATTTTCTTCGTAATAAAGGATTTCAAAAAGCAGGGCCACAAGCTCGCTTGAAGGAGAGACCTGCTTGTCCAGTGCGATCAGTTTCTCTATTTCAGGGAGTTCTTCTTTTTTGATTGTGGGTATTCGAGGATCAGACCCCACGCTCCCTTCCAACTCTCCTTCTCCCTCTCCTTCTTCCTCTTCTTTTTGCGGGCCAAAAACGAGCATATCGTTTTTTTCTTTGAACTCGTCCATATCTTCCGGCGTCAGATCGAGCTTGCCTTCTGAGAATTTCTGCGGGTCAACCTCAAAATCGAGTGATTTCTCGCTACCCCCGATGTTTAAGTCCAGGAATTCATCGAGCGCATAATACCGAATGTTGATGAAATCTTTTTCCCAGAGAAGACCGACCGCATCGCTCTCTTCTGAAGGAAGGTCGATCGCTTCCTTTAACGTGTCCAGAAAATACTGAAGCTCTTTATCCTCCAGGCCTTTGTAAAACGTAAGCTCTCTCATTCCATCCTTAAAAAGGAAGAAGGGAAGGCTTCTCTTTTTTTCCTCATCCTGAAAGACAATCTCACCTTTATAGGAAAAACTAAACTCTTTGATACCAATGCGGAATTCCTTGTACTCATCGAGAAATTCCTTTAATTTTTCTGCAAAAATGCCCACGGATCTCTCAATTGAAGGATTCCCGGGAGGATAAAGCTTCAAAGTTGAGAATCCCGTGTCAAAATACTTGAAGAGCATCTTGACTTTGTTCAACTCAGCCGGGTCAATCTTTTTCTTTGGATCCGGCCTGGCAGTTGCGGGTTTCTCTGGAGCCGGTTCTTCCTGAGATGGTTTCTCTGGAGGCGCTTTCTCTGGAACCGGTTCTTCCAGGGCAGATTTCCTCGGAGATGGTTCCTCCGCCGGGGGTTTTGCTTCCGGCTCTCCTGGGCCACCCTGATTGTTGAATTTATCCTGTTCCATTTCCCCTGTTTTCCTATATTACCAATATTTCTCCCTTATTGACAGTGCAATTTTTGTTGACAGCTCTCCTCATGTATAATCCATAGGACAGCCGGAACAATATTTTATCCCGAAGGCTATATCTTTCCATGTTTCCCCCGCCAACCTTTAGTGCCCTGTTTTCGCATGTCCCATTTTAACATATATTTTTAAACATTAATCAATCCTCTCCAAAGGTGATTAGGGGGAGGATTTTTAACCCCTTTTTTTCCCCCCTAAAGGGGAAGCAAAAAATATCTAAATGGCTGCATTCCGCGCCCATCGGGAATCTTCTTCTCGTATCTATAAGAAAATAAACAATATTGAAAGAGGGGGCAAACAGAGAAAAAATCTGGAAATAAAATTGAAATTGTTGAATTAATTGGTGTATAGTAAGAAAACCTCAGCGATGGAAAAATCAAAGGTTAAGGGAGGGAAATCATGAGAAAAACCATACCTGTCGCTTTTTTGATTTTTGTGTTTATTTTCAGCCTCACGACTTTTGCCCAGGAACCTTATAAGCTCCCGCCGAAAGAAGTGATTGATATCGTCGACGCGCCCCCGCTGCCTCGAGCGAGCATGAACCCAACCGGAGATTTAATGCTCCTCTCCGAGTTCGAATCCATGCCCTCGATCGCCTACATGTCCCAGCCCCTGCTCAGGCTGGCCGGAACGAGGATCACTCCAAGATACAACAGCCGCCAGCAGACATCTTTCACCATCGGACTGACTATCAAATCCATAAAAGACGGTAAAGAAACACGCATCGCTCTTCCCAAAGGGGCAAAACTCGGTTATCCCCGGTGGTCCCTTGATGGAAAATGGCTGGCCTTCCCCCTTTTGACAGATACAGGATTTGAGCTCTGGGTCGCTGACGTCAAAACAGGAAAGGCAAAAGCGCTCACCGGACCCATCCTCAATTCCACCGTGACTTCCGGGTTCTCCTGGCTTCCGGGCAACAAGCTCCTGGTTTACACCATACTGGAAGACCGAGGTGACCCCCCGAAAAAATCCGAAGTGCCCACTGGTCCCAACATCCAGGAAACCGCAGGACGGTATGCGACGGTCTGGACTTACCAGGACCTCCTTCAGACTCCTCACGACGCAGCATTGTTCAAATACTATGCCACATCCCAGATTTATGAAATCGATATCGCTACCGGCAGCCGAAAAAAAATCGGAAAACCCGGATTCTACCTCTATGCCGATCCTTCACCTGATGGAAAGCTGCTGCTGGTCTACAGAGTCAAAGAGCCTTATTCTTTCAGCGTCCCCTACTACTCCTTTCCTCACAGCAATGAAATATGGGACAGGGACGGAAACCTCGTCCATCTCTTCGCCGACCTTCCAGTAGAGGATGAAGTTCCGATCAGAGGAGTCCCTAAAGGACCGAGGTCATTGAGTTGGAGGCCGCTCAAACCCGCCACTCTCGTATGGGTCGAGGCCTTAGACGAAGGAGACCCTGAAAAGGATGTCCCTTACAGGGACAAACTCATGACTCTCTCGGCCCCTTTCACGGGCGAACCCAAGGAAATCCTGATGACCAAGCAGCGCTATGCCGGCATCTCCTGGCTGCAGCAGGAAGGCCTGGCTTTTCTCTCGGAACGCGAGTGGAAGAGAAGATGGAGGACCACTTCCCTCGTGAATGTCGACGACCCAAGTCAGGCTCCGAAGAAGATCATCGACATCAGCTCTCAGGACCGGTACAACGACCCTGGCCGTCCTTTATCCACAACCACGCCCAACGGAGAACGTGTCATACTCCAGGATAAAGACTGGGTCTACCTCTCCGGAAGCGGCGCATCCCCCAAAGGAGACATGCCCTTCCTCGACACGATGAATATCAAGACCATGGAGAAGAAGAGGCTATTCCAGTGCAGTGAAGGAAGCTACGAGACTTTCGTCGATTTTGTCGGGGAATCCAGGAACCAGATCATCACCAGCTACGAATCCAAGACCGAGCCTCCTAATTACTACGTCTATTACCTGAAGAAGAAATATCGAAAGCCTCTCACAAACTTCAAAGACCCGGCTCCTCAGCTCACAGGAATGAAGAAGCAGCTCATCAAATACACCCGGGCGGACGGAGTCGAGCTCTCCGGAACCCTGTATCTGCCTCCGGACTACAAAGAAGGAGAGAGACTGCCCTGTGTGATCTGGGCCTATCCCCGGGAATACCAGGACCGGAGAGTCGCCGGACAGATCCGGGGCTCCGCACACCGCTTCACTTTTTTCAGGGGGACATCGCAGCTCTTCTATGTGACGCAGGGATACGCACTCCTCGACGGAGCGCAAATGCCTGTCATCGGTGACCCGAAAACCATGAATGACACCTTTGTCGAACAGATCGTCTCCAGCCTCCAGGCCGCCATAGACAAGCTGGATTCCATGGGCGTAATCGATCCCAAGCGCGTCGGTGTGGGCGGACACAGCTACGGCGCATTCATGACAGCCAACCTGCTGGCCCACTGCGACCTCCTGGCAGCTGGTGTCGCACGAAGCGGCGCATACAACCGGACGCTCACACCTTTCGGCTTCCAGAGCGAGCGGAGAACCCTCTGGCAGGCCCCGGATATCTATTTCAAGGTCTCCCCGTTCATGCACGCCCACAAGATCAACGAACCGATCCTGCTCATCCACGGCGAAGCAGACAACAACTCCGGAACTTTCCCGATCCAGTCCCGGAGGCTCTATCACGCCTTAAAGGGGCATGGAGCCACAGCGCGGCTCGTCATGCTTCCCAATGAGAGCCACGGCTACAGAGCCAGAGAATCCGTCCTCCACGTGCTGGCCGAGATGTTCGAATGGTTCGACAAATACGTAAAGAATAAGAAATAATTTTTCACTGCAGTTTTGCCGATATGATTTAAAAACGGAAGTGATTTCGTTTTTCATAGAAGGAAGGTTCCATCTCGGGCTGGGAAACATAGTCAAAGAACCAATCTATTGGGAATCAGAAAAGACCAGAGCCATTGCAATCATATTTGGGTTCAAAATTTAGATTATATGTGACAATCCTACAGATAGGGAAAGGCGAAGGTCAAAATGTCTATAGCTTTCTCAATATCTATACAGCCTCCTCAAAAATTCTAAATCTCACACAGTCTCCAGCGAATCCATTTTTCATATTGAAATATCCCCTAAAATACGCTTAGAATATAAAGTCGTATTCTTGATTCCTTAAATTACATATTCAGGCAATAAGACTGAAATTGTCGGAACAAAAAACTAACCTACCGAAAAATCCTCCCTTATTCCCAATCGTCAGATGCGGCCATACGCTTCGACACAAGGAGAGAAGATGAAAAGAAAAAAAATCCTCATTTCCGCAGCCGCAGCCATACTGCTGCTTATCTTCATAATGCCGGCCTCTCCGCAAACTCAATATTCAGTCCAAAAAGAAGTAACACGGAACATAACCTCATGGCTCGTGCTCGGCCCTTTCCCTTCCCCACTGCCCACATTCCATGACGATGAAAAAAAGGGCTATCCCCTGGATGAGCTGCTCGATTTTAAAGAGGTCGAGACATCTCATCTTAAACCCAGAGCCGGCACCTCCTTCAGTCTGCACGACGGGAGCCAGGCTCAATGGAAAGTAATCAAGGCCGGAGAAAAAGGAGTCGAACTCCCCTGGAATGAAAGTATTCCCGCCACAGCCTACGTCGGAGTCTACATCGAGGTGGCCAGGTGGACCACAGCCAAGGTCACAGTGACGAGCCCTCAGCTGTTCAAGATCTTCCTTGATGGAAGATCCGAGTTCAAGAAAATCAGCTCCGAGAAAAACGAAGAGGCAAAAGATTCGCCAAAAGTAAAATTCGCTTCAGGCAATTTGGTGCTTGAAACCGGCAAGCATCTTCTCCTGGTTAAGACTGTCTATGACCCGGGAACAGAGTCTGATTGGACGATTGAGGCGAATCTCTCTTATAACAAAGTCTATGATTCCCCTCCGCTTACCCTGACTTCATCCCCTGAGGAAAAAATGACCATCGTACATCTTCTCGACGGCCCCAAGGTCACAGGAGTATCCATCTCTTCTGACGGAACACTTGCCGCACTCTCCAAAAGACAGACTCTTCCTCCGAGCGACAGTTCAGAATCCTGGCTGGAAATCTACCAGCTCCCCGAAGGCCGGCTGCTTCACACCTTCCGCGGAGGCATGTCGATATCCAGTGCGAACTGGGCGCCATCCGGAAAGATATTCTCTTACACGAGCCGTAACAATTTGTTTTCGACCATATGGATTGTGAACCTCGACGCCGGGACCTCTCTCCCCATCCTCAAGGACATCCAGGAGCTCGGGAACCATGTCTGGAGTCCTGACGGAAGCTTCATCATCTACTCGGTCACGGAAAAAGGAAGCCCGGACAGGAAAGGAGTGAAAAGACTGCAGAACATGGCGGACCGCCAGCCGTGGTGGAGGGACCGCAGTTATCTGTATAAACTGACCGTGCCCGGCGGAGTGCGGCAGAGGCTGACAGCCGGAGAGCTCGCGACATCGCTGCACAGCATCAGCCCGGACGGAAAAAGCCTCATTTTCACCCGGACTGTGGTCGATCATTCCGAGCGGCCTTACTCAAAGACAGAACTTTACACTCTTTACCTTTCCACACTCGCGGCAAAAAAGCTGTGGGAAGGAAATTGGTTTAGCAGCGCCCAGTGGGGACCGGATGGAAAAGAGATGCTTGTCACCGGAGGCCCCTCCACATTCGGCCCGATCGGTCAAAACGTCCCGAGGGGAACCATCCCCAACGAGTACGATACGCAGGCGTATATATTCAACCCTGAGACCGGAAACGCCAGGCCGATCTCAAAACTTTTTGACCCTTCCATAGGCCAGGCCTTCTGGAGCCACGCAGAGGAATGCATTTATTTCACAGCCACAGACCGTTCCTTTCGCCGGCTCTACAGGTACGACCTGAACAAAAAGGAATTTTCTCACTTTGACTGCGGAGTTGAAGTCATCCATCAGATCGACATCGCGGATAAAAAACCCTTGGCCGTGTATATCGGCTCGAGCGCCTCCTCTCCCCCTAATGCTTTCTCACTGGACCTTCAAGAAAAGAAACGAAAAATTCTCCATGATCCCGGAGAGGAGGATTTTGCCGAGGTCAGGTTCGGAGAGGTCGAATCCTGGAGGTTTAAAAACAAAAGAGGGCGCTGGATCGAGGGAAGAGTGTACTATCCCCCGGGCTTTAACAAGTCTAAAAAATATCCCTGCATCGTTTATTACTACGGAGGCACCTCACCTGTCACGAGGGAGTTCGGAGGACGTTACCCCAAAAACCTATACGCCGCGCAGGGCTACATTGTCTATGTCCTTCAACCGAGCGGAGCCACGGGATTCGGACAGGAATTTTCCGCTCTCCATGTGAATGACTGGGGCTTTGTGGCGGCAGACGAAATCATCGAAGGCGTGAAAAGATTCCTGAACGACCATCCGTTCGTTGACCCCAAGCGTGTCGGATGCATGGGGGCTTCATACGGAGGGTTCATGACAATGACAATCCTCACCCGGACCAACCTCTTCTCCGCGGCAATCTCCCACGCCGGCATCAGCTCGATCTCCAGCTACTGGGGCGAAGGCTACTGGGGTTACGCGTACTCGGCTTACGCCACCGCCAACAGTTTCCCCTGGAACCGGAAAGACATCTACGTGAACCAGAGCGCGCTCTTCAATGCCGATAAAATCTCGACCC
>Ga0209635_10005347_pt1 | contig 10120 bp, 6 predicted proteins | sample DeeMarSWOR230_32_FD_187463 | JGI IMG/M metagenome (GOLD analysis project Ga0209635, IMG submission 187463) | Marine sediment microbial communities from White Oak River estuary, North Carolina - WOR-2-30_32 (SPAdes) (version 2) | ecosystem: Environmental > Aquatic > Marine > Intertidal zone >...
GTCGAGCGATCGGCACTCACGTCGTAGACCAACAACTCGCCGTTCAGCTCGTAGACGATCCGACCCTCCTCGTCGGCGCTCGGCCAGCGCACATCCCACGTTGTGCTGCGCGTCAGCTGCGCCGTCACGCCTGTACCAGGATCGTAGGAGTACAGATTGAGCGTGCCGTCCCGGTCCGACGTGAAGTAGATCAGCTCGCCGATCCACATGGGGTCACGATCGGCGCGCGGATGATCGGTGATCTGTTGCGCCTGGTTCGTCGCCAGATCGAAGATGTAGAGGTTCTGGGCCCAGCCACCCTGGTAGCGCTTCCAGGCACGGAAGTCCCGGAAGGGATAGGAGTAGACCACCCGGTTGCCGTCGGGCGCGTAGTCGCCACCACCGGCAATCGGCATGGGCAGCGCTTTGGCCAGGCCACCTGCCATGGGCACCGTGAAGAGCTGACTATCCCCCAGGTCCCAGCCCTCACCGCGCAGCGAGCGGAACAGCACCGCCGTGCCGTCCCGCGTCCAGCCGTACACCTGGTTGTCGTAGCCCCAGCGCGGCGCCAGCGGCCCCCGCGCCGGATAGTAGGTCAGCTGCTGCGGCACGCCCCCCGTCGCCGGGATCACGTAGACCTGCTCGTCACCGTCGTACTGGCCCGTGAAGGCGATCCACTCGCCATCCGGCGAGAACTTGGGGAAGAGCTCCAGGCCCGGGTGGGCGGTTAGCCGCGTGGCGGTCCCACCGCTCGCCGGCGCGATCCAGAGATCGCCGGCGTAGACGAAGACCACCTGGTCCCCGCGGATGTCCGGGAAGCGCAGGAGCTTGGTCTGCGCAGTCGCGCGGCTCGGGACGAGCACGAGCGCCAGCACCAGAGGGACGCTCCAGCGCAGTACGCGTTGCATCCTCATCGTGCGCCTATCCTTGCTGAGGGTTCTACTTCTACCGAAATCTCTCAACGCTGCTGCTCCGATCAGCAGAGCGCGGCCACGGCAGGCACGGATTGTGACATCTTGGATCAACCGGCAATACGTGCCTGCTCGGCCCGATGTTTCGAGAGCTGGACGGTCCAGCTCCTATTTCGTCCTCACCGGTGGCGCCGGCCGCGCCGGGAACGCCTTCGGGTCGGCCGCGATCATCCTCATGATCTCCTCGACGCCGCGTTCCAGCTGGAGGTCGCGCCCCGCCAGCACCGATTCGACGGTGTTCTCGACCTCGATGTCCGGGTCCACACCGTGGCCCTCGATGATCCAGGAGCCATCGAGATCGTTCGTGCCGTACTGAGGCACAAACACATCGCCGCCGTCGATCAGCGGACCGTGCCCGGTGATCCCGGTCACGCCGCCCCACGAGCGCTTCCCGATCAGCGGGCCGAGACCCGCTCGCTTGAACATGGCCGGGAAGATGTCACCGTCCGAGGCCGACGTCTCGTTCAGCAGCGTCACCAGGTGACCGTAGAACACCGAGTTCGGATAGGTCAGCGGCCAATCGTACGTGCGCACGAAACGCACCCGCAGCAGCTGCCGGTCGAGTCGCTCGATCAGCATCTGCGAGGTGTTGCCGCCGCCGTTACCGCGAACGTCGATGATCAGACCTTCTTTGCGGATCTGGCCGTAGTACCACTTGATGAACTCGCGGATCCCGTCCGAACTCATGTCGGGAACGTGCAGGTAGCCGACCCGCCCGCCCGTCGCCTCCTCCACATAACGACGGTTCCGCTCTACCCAGTTGAAATACTTCAGTGCGATCTCCGACGTGATCGGGTTGAACGTCACCTCACGCGCAGCGCGGAGGCTGGGCCGGCTGTTCACCGTCAAGCTGACCGGCCGATCGGCCTTGTGGAGCAGCATGCGGTACGGGTTATCCGGCGCTACCAGCTCCTCACCATCGATGGCCAGCACGTAGTCGCCCAGCGAGACGTTCACGCCGATCTCCGTGAGCGGCGAGCGGTAGCGCTCCTCCTCGTTTTGACCCGCGTGGATCTCCGCGATCCGGTACCGGCCCGAAGCCTCGTCCAGCTCGAAGCGCGCGCCGGGCAGCGCTACGCGCGGCCGGTCGGGGAGCTCGAAATCGCCACCCGCGATGTAGGCGTGCGACACGTTGAGCTCGGCGACCATCTCGCCCAGCACGTAGTTGAGATCGGAGCGATGCGCCACGTGAGCCAGCCAGGGGCGGTACTGCTCGCGCAGCGCCGCCCAATCGTAGCCGTGCATGTTGTCCACGTAGAACCAGTCACGGAAGCGCCGCCAGACCTCGTCGAAGATCTCCGCCCATTCCTCGGCCGGCACCCGCTCCACCGCGAGGCCCGATGTCGATACCGTCTTACTCTCAGCACCCTTCGGCTTCACGTCGTAGAGGTTGTAATTGCGGCCCTGCCGCACCAGCACCTTCTTGCCGTCGGCCGACAGCGCGTAGCCGGCGATGTCCTCCGCCAGCGTCGTCTCCTCGCGGTCCGCCAGCGAGAAGATCCGCAGCTCCGGCTCGACGTCCGCCGAGCGACCGTAATAGAACGGCCCGCCGCGCACGTACAGCAGGTGCCCCTCCACCGCGCTCAGGGCGCCGTAGTTGTCCGCCTCCACCGGCACCTGGACGACACGCCCGGCCAAGCCGTCGAAGTCGATCCGGATCGGGCCCCTCGCCTCGCCCTCTTCTTCCTCGCCTTCCTCCGCCGCCGCCTCGACCTCGTCGCTGCGCGGCGGGAACGGGTGGGCCACGTCCTTACGCAGCGCCAGCGCGTAGATATAGCTCTCGCGGTCGACCACATAGTTCCACTCGAACGATCCGACCTGCGGCGCGAACTCGCGATCGCTCAGGTAGTACAGGTAGTCACCCTGCGGATCCCAGGCCGGCGAGAACTCGTTGAACATCGCGCCGGTGACCCGGTGCAGCTCGCCGTCGGCCAGGCTGTAGATGTAGATCGAGGTGAAACCGTTGCGGTCGCTGAGGCTGAAGGCCAGGTAGCCGCCGTTCGCTGACCAGGTGTAGTCGAAGACCTGGCCCTGTGGCTCGTCGGCGACCTCCCGCTTGCGCTTCGTGTCGACGTCGATGACGTAGAGCTTCCCTTCCTTGTCGCTGTAGGCGATGTGCTCGCCGTCGGGAGACCACTCCGGCCAGTAGAGCATGCCCACGCTACCCGTGGTAAGTTGCTCCGCTACGCCTGAGCCGTCCTGGTTGATGACGTAGATCTCCTCCTCGCCGCTCATGTCGCTCACGAACGCGATCCTCGCGCCGTCCGGCGACCAGCGCGCATGCTTGTCGTGTGCATTCGACGAGTGGGTCAGGTTGCGAGTCGGCCCATGCTCGATCGGCGCCGTGAACACGTCACCGCGCGCCACGAACAGCGCCCGCTGACCCTTGGGACTGAGCTCGAAGTCCTCGATGTCGCGGGACGCGCTCACACGCGACGGCCGCATCGCGACACCGTCATCCGGCACCATGATGGAGATGGGTGTCGAGCGATCGGCACTCACGTCGTAGACCACCAGCTCGCCGTTCAGCTCGTAGACGATCCGACCCTCCTCGTCGGCGCTCGGCCAGCGCACATCCCACGTCGTGCTGCGCGTCAACTGCGCCGTCGCGCCTGTACCAGGATCGTAGGAATACAGATTGAGCGTGCCGTCCCGGTCCGACGTGAAGTAGATCAGCTCGCCCATCCACATGGGGTCACGATCGGCGCGCGGATGATCGGTGATCTGTTGCGCCTGGTTCGTCGCCAGATCGAAGATGTAGAGGTTCTGGGCCCAGCCGCCCTGGTAACGCTTCCAGGTGCGGAAGTCGCGGAAGGGATACGAGTAGACCACGTTGCTGCCATCCGGCGAAAACTCCCCAGCACCCGTGACCGGCATCGGCAGCGCGCTCGGCAGCCCGCCTGCGCGTGGAACCGTGTAGAGCCGGCAGTCCGCCAGATCCCAGCCATCCCGCAGCGAGCGGAACAGCACCGCCGTGCCGTCCCGCGTCCAGCCGTACACCTGGTTGTCGTAGCCCCAACGCGGCGCCAGCGGCCCGCGCGCCGGATAGTAGGTCAGCTGCTGCGGCACGCCGCCCGTCGCCGCGATCACGTAGACCTGCTCGTCGCCGTCGTACTGGCCGGTGAAGGCGATCCACCGCCCATCCGGCGAGAATTTGGGGAAAAGCTCCAGGCCGGGGTGGGCCGTGAGTCGCTTGGCCGTGCCACCGCTGGCCGGCGCGATCCACAGGTCGCCGGCGTAGACGAAGACCACCTGCTCCCCGTGGATGTCGGGAAAGCGCAGGAGCTTGGTCTGGGCGCCAGCACTGCCCGGCATGAGGGCGAGCGCGAGCGCCAGGCAGAGGCTCCAGCGGAGGAAGCGATGCATGACGATCATTGGCGACCTTCCTTGCTGCAGGTTCTACCGCTATCGAGAGCTTCTATCGAACCGAGTCGGGTTAGCGTAGTCGCACAGGGCAAGTGCCGGACCAACAGACGTTGGCTATCCTCGCCGCGATATCGAAGGCTGGGACGCGGAATGCCACGCCCGAACGCGTCAGAATGAGGCATGATGAGGCTTAATGCCTTGTCCGTCCGCCGATGGGGCTGCCCGGCGGTAGCTCGGATGCTGGCGTCGCCGGCGTAAGCCCCTCCGCACGAGCTTGCCAGCGGCCGATATCCTCCAGCGCCAGCCGCTGGTGCGCCGTAGGTGACTCGAGCTCGCTCAGCCACTCCGCCAGGTTCGTGGTCTCCGCGTTGAGGATCGCCCGCACCTGAGGCGTGTTCTGGGCGCTACCCGCCTCGGCCAACAACCGATCCAGCAACGCGCGCTCGGCCGCGTGACGCACCTCCTGCAGATAAGGGGTACCCTCCGCTGGCGCGTACCACGTCGCCTCCAGCGTTTGCTCCACGATCTCCGGCAGACCCGGATACGCTTCGTCGCGGGCGTGGAACTCGACCAGCCGCGCCATGCGCTGCGGCTGGAAGATCAGGCTGAAGGTGAGAGCGGCGGCGCTGCCAGCAGCACTCAGCGGATCGAACGTCGGGCTCGTACGCTTCTCGAACAGCTCGCCCCGCCCCGTCCCGAAGACGCCCGGCGGGATCAGGTTCAGAATCCGTTCCGACAGCGCCAGGAACTCGGGCGCGACCGTGAGCAGCATCGCCTCCAGCGCTCTTCGCTGCTGGTCGCCGGGCACGATCTCGATCGGAGTCTGGCCGTCGCCACGCAGCGCGAAGCTGTAGTCCGCCCCGCCCAGCGAGTGCGCCGCCGCTTCGAGCTGGTAGCGATGATGCAGGTACAGCGGTACCAGCACCTCCTCCAGCGCCGCCAGCGGCTCGCCGGGTCGGATCGCTCGTTCGCCGAACGCCTCCAGCCCGATCCGCCGCACCTCGATCTCGTGCTCCAGCATCGCGACCGGATCCGAGCCGTTGTCCCAGAGCGCCGCCAGCGGATGCGCCGCGCCGGCGGGCCGCGCGTCCTGATCCGTGAGCAAGCGGATCCCGCGCCGCAGCCCGTCCTGGATGATCGCAGCGAGCGCGGCCTGCTCGTCGGTCCCCGGCGCGAACTCGCTATACAGCCACTTAATGGCCAGCTTGTCGTACTCACCGACGCCCACGCCATAGGCATCGGAGAGATCGAGCCGGCCGTCCTCGCCGATCGTGACGAGCGGGGCCGGGTAGTCCATCACGCTGGCACGGCCGAAGGCGCTGGCCGCATAGTTGTGGGCCAGACCCAGGGTGTGCCCCACCTCGTGCGCCGAGAGCTGGCGGATGCGGGCCAGTGCCAGCTTCACCGCATCCGTCCCCTCGGCGACCGCGGCCAGGTAGTCAAACGTCGGCCCGGCAGCCAGATCGCAGTCCCCCAGGCCGGCGCCATAGGGCGGCGCCAGGCCCAGCCCCAGCAGGTGGTCCTGGCGCAGACGCTGGCTCCCCAGGTTCACGTTGCCCTTGAGGATCTCGCCCGTGCGGGGATCGACCACGCTGCTGCCATACGACCAGCCGCGCGTCGCCCGGTGCGTCCAGTGTATCACGTTGTAACGCAAATCCATAGGGTCGGCACCCTCAGGTAAAATCTCAACCCGGAAGGCGCCGCTGAACCCGGCCGCCTCGAACGCCTCGCTCCACCACGATGCGCCTTCCAGCACGGCGCCGCGGATCGGCTCCGGGACGCCCGGATCCAGGTAGTAGACGATCGGCTCCAGCGGCTCCGCGCGCGCCGCGTACGGGTCCTTCTTCTCGAGCCGGTGCCGCGCCACCCAGCGGATCTCCAGAGGCCGGTCGATGGGCGCCGCGTAATCGTAGAAGCTCAGGCCGAACGCGCCGACCCGGGGATCGACGGCGCGGGGCGTGTAGCCGTCGTCAGGAAGCTGCACCAACGAATGGCGTTGCCGCAGGGTGACAGCGCTGCCGCTCGCCGCGGTGCTCTGCACCAGCAGCCCCGGGCGCTCACTCGTGAAGGTCAACGAGGTCTCGATCTCGGTGTTGAGTGGGAAGGCCCGCGTGCGGGGCAAGTAGAAGGTACTGCGGCTACGGTCCAGCTCGAACTCACCCTGCCCTGCCGCCGCCAGCCGCTGTGCCACGCCGTGCGCGTCGCGCAGGAAGAAGTCCGTCGCATCGACCAGCACCCGGTCGCCGCTTTCCGCCTCCACCCTGAAACCCCAGTGGGTGGAAGGCGCAAAGGCCTCCTCCACGGCCCGCACCTCGTCCCGGTTCTGTGAGCGCGCGCGATAGCGGTAGTTCGGCTCGACCAGCAGCACCCTGCGCCCCACGCGTCGTGCCACCAACACGTGCGTGTCACCCAGCTGCCCGCGGTCCAGACCCACCGGGTTGCTGCCGAGGCCCGTCGAGAGGGAGATCTGATACAGGAACTCGCTCTCCCAGCGATCGATCTCCCAGTAGAGTCTCCCCTCAGCCTCGTCCCAGTAGAGATCGAAGAATCCCTCCAGGTGCTGCATGCCCCGCGTCTTCCGCTCGATCGAGGGGAGCCTCTCCTGAGGCGCCGGGCCCGCAGCGCGCGTGGAGGCTGGGGACGCGAGGCCGAGCAGCAGAGCGAGACAGGCCGATAGCGGTGGCGCGAAGCCGGCTCTCATCATTTGTCCTATCTCCTGGCCATATAGGCGATCCTGAACGGGTACAGCTCGGCGCGCATCACGCCGTCGCGTACCGACGGATCGTTCCCCATGATGTGGCGGGCGACGTCCTCGGACTCGCCGCCTAACACGACGATCCCGAACGCCGTCTCATCCGCGTTCGTGGTCCTCCCGTAGAACAGTACGACGCCCTTGTCCGCCAGTGCCCTCAGGTAGGCGGAGTGCTGCTCGATGACCGCCGCCTCCTCCGGCGTCGGGCCCTCGCTCAGCATCATGGGTCGCGTCGCTTGAAGTCGGTATAGGTAGTGCGCCGCCATACGCTCCTCCCTGCTTCGTCGCTCACAACGGAAGTTCCGTCCCTATACCCTTCTGCCTCGCCCGCTCATAGATCAGGCTCGCCGTGGCCATGTCCTCCAGCGCCAGGCCGAGGTTGATGCAGATCGCTCGCTCGTGATCCGACTCACGCGCCGCCTTCAAGCCGGAAACGATCTCGCCCAGATCGGCGTAGGGCTGGGGCGTCTCGCCGAAGAAGCCGACGCCGCGGTAGTACTCCAGCTGGCCCATATCGTCCGTGGCCAGCTTGTCGGCCTCGCGCAGCGCCGCGCCCCCCCAGTAGGAATCGAAGTCCAGCGCGCAGGCGAAGGCGCCCGGGCTCAACCAGCCGGCCTCGATGGGCGGATCCGGCTGCTTCAGGATGGGTCCGCTCGTCACCACCAGATCGAGGCCTGCCACGGCGTCGCGTGGACGATCGACGACCTCGACCTCCAACGCGTAGGCCTCGCCTATCTCCGCGGCGTACCTCTCCGCCGCCTCGCGCACGATATCATAGGCCTTCACGCTCTTGAGCTCGAACACACAGGACAGCGCCTCGAGGTTGCTGCGACCCTGCACCCCGCAGGCGACGATCCCCAGCGTCTGACTGTCCGCACGGGCAAGCTGCTTGGCGGCGACCGCCGTCGCCGCGCCCGTGCGCTTAGCCGTGATCCAGGTCGCGTCCATCACGGCGATCGGGATGCCCGTCGCCGGGTCGTTGAGGATCAGCAGCCCCGATATGTACGGCAGTCCCCGCTCAGCGTTCGACGGATAGCCGGACACCCACTTGATGCCGGCCGCAGCGAAGCTCGGGAGGAAGGCCGGCATGGCATGGATGAACGCGTCCTTGCGCGGGTGGATGCCGGGCTTGGGCGGCATCTCGACTTCACCTTTCCCCTTCTCCCGGAACATCCGTTCGAGCGCCTCGATGATCTCCGCCATCGCCAGCCCGACGTCGGCGACATCCTGCGCCGACAGATACAAGAGCCTCTCGCCACTCATCAGCGATCCCCTCGAGTGTCGTGTCGGTTACGGCCTATCTGGATCATGGACTCAAGGCCCCCTACTATTCACGGGCACATACTATGGATGTGAATCCGCCGCAACCTCGGGGCTCCACGCGTGATCGGCGACTACTACTCCAGCAAGCTCTCCGGGCGACGTCTGCGCCTCTGCTACGAGATCGCGCCACCACGCGTTCAGCGCTATCTCGAGGCCGAGATCGCGTTCGTCTTGGAGAGGATCAGACCCTCCTCCCTCGTCCTGGAGTTGGGCTGCGGTTACGGCCGAGTCTTAGACCGATTGGCAGCAAGCGCCCGCGGCGCCGTCGGCATCGACACTTCGCGAGACAGCCTGCTGATGGCGCGAGAATACGTCGGCCCGCGCAGCTCCTGCCGGTTCGCCCAGATGAACGCCGCCGCCCTGGGCTTTCGCGATGGCTGCTTCGACCTCGTGGCCTGTGTCCAGAACGGGATCTCGGCCTTCAACATTGACAAGCGCACGCTCATCCAGGAGGCGGTTCGCGTGACCCGGCCGGGCGGCAGGGTCCTCTTCTCGAGCTACTCCGAGCGCTTCTGGCCCCATCGCCTGGCCTGGTTTCGGATCCAGGCCGAGTACGGCCTCATCGGCCCGATCGATGACGAGGCAACGGGCGACGGCGTCATCGTCTGTGAGGACGGCTTCCAGGCAACCACGGTGGGCCCGGACGAGTTCACCTCCTTGTTGGCCGCCTATCCACTGCCAGCGCAGATCAGCGAGGTCGACGGATCCAGTCTGTTCTGTGAGATCGCCGTCGTGTGAGTCATACCAGCGCGACTCGGTCGCTGACGCTGGTCCGCGTGCAGTCACGCCAGAGCTTGTGTAAACGGCGCTCGAATCACTATATAAGAGGCGATAAGAAACCGTGACACCGACGTGGCGTCGCTCAACACTCCGAGGCACACCAATCGAACCAGGGAGGGCGCGAACGATGGCCAAGCTCACCAACATCGAGGGGATCGGCGCGGGACACGCGCGGAAGCTCAAGAAGGTCGGTGTGGGTAGCACCGACACCCTCTTGGAGTACTGTCGCACACCGAAGGCACGCGAGAAGGTCGCCAAGGAGAGCGGCATCCCGCAGAAGAAGCTTCTGAGATTCGTGAACCATGCCGATCTCATGCGGATCAAGGGCATCGGTGGCGAGTACTCGGAGCTGCTCGAGGCGTCCGGCGTGGACACCGTCAAGGAGCTCGGGCGCCGCGATGCGGGAGCCCTGTACCAGAAGATGGTGAGGACGAACAAGCGGAGGGCATTGGTCCGTCAGGTGCCTTCGGAGCGCATGGTCAAGAAGTGGGTCGCACAGGCCAAGCGGACCAAAGCGATGGTGAAATACTAGCAGGCGCGCTCTCGAGCCTGCTTACTGGAGACCCCACCCGCCACGGCGGTGGGGTCTCTTCATCTCGGAATTGATTTCTCGTAGCGTCAGGGTAGCTTCCGTCGGCGCCAGCGCCGACGCGTGCCGACGCCCGTACAAGACCGCTGACGCTATCGGCCTATACGATGTCTGTGCTATCCATTCTGCGAGCGCTCTTCACCTTCGGTAGAGGTGTCATCACGGGACTCTCCGAAGAGCGGGCAGGACCCGATCCTCTCGCGCTCTTCGCCGAGTGGTTCAAAGACGCCAAGCGCGCAGGCCTGTACCTGCCCGAAGCCATGACCCTGGCGACCGCCACGCGTGACGGAAAGCCATCGGCCCGCATGATGCTCCTCAAAGGCTTCGACGAGCGGGGATTCCGCTTCTTCACCAACTACG
>Ga0209635_10005350_pt1 | contig 10117 bp, 5 predicted proteins | sample DeeMarSWOR230_32_FD_187463 | JGI IMG/M metagenome (GOLD analysis project Ga0209635, IMG submission 187463) | Marine sediment microbial communities from White Oak River estuary, North Carolina - WOR-2-30_32 (SPAdes) (version 2) | ecosystem: Environmental > Aquatic > Marine > Intertidal zone >...
TTCTCTTATTGATTACCGCTATGACACAGGAAATAAAAAGAGGAGCTCCATTTTGCAGATTCTAGAAGAACGCCTCTACGAGATATTACGCTCAAATCCCTTATGCGGAACTAGTGGAACTAGCAACTATAATGTAGTTGATTATGCTACCAGAGGAAAACTGGTTCCACCACGCCATCCAGAACAAATTTTGATTATCCATGCTAGAGATTTCCCCCCTGAGGGCGATCATTGTGATGCCAAGATTATCTGTGATTCCTACCAGATGGGTTGGAGAAAATTTATAGTTTACGACTATAGAGGGCAGAGATTTTGCGGTTGCGGATTGGGCCCTGATACTAAAGGTGTAAGAATCGATGCATATGGGAGTTCAGGGGATTACTTAGGTTCAGCAATTGATGGATTGGAGATCTATGTCCATGGCAATGGTCAAGATCAATTAGGCCAAATCATGAAATCTGGCAAACTGGTAGTCTATGGGGATGTTGGCCAAACCTTCATGTACGGTGCTAAAGGTGGAGAAGTCTATGTGATGGATAACGCCGCTGGTAGACCTCTCATCAATGCGGTGGGACGCCCCAGGGTAGTTATCAATGGGACCTGTTTAGACTACCTGGCCGAATCTTTTATGGCAGGAGATCCTCTACGTGGTGGAGGATTTGTGGTCTTAAATGGAATTGAGTTTGATGAAAAAGGAAAAGTGAGAGAACAGCCAACTCCCTACCCTGGATCTAACCTCTTTTCTCTTGCCTCGGGTGGTGCTATTTATGTGAGAGACCCACACAACAAGCTAGTAGAAGAACAGCTTAATGGAGGTGAGTTTGTTCCCTTTACCCAAGATGATTGGAACCTTATATTACCCTACTTAAAGGAAAATGAGCGACTGTTTAACATATCTATTGATCAAGACCTTCTTACAGTAGGAGGTAGTTTGAGAGAACCTAAACAAGTCTATCGGAAGGTAAGGGCAGTTAAACTTGATGTGTTAACAGAGGTAGAAGGTGAATAAGGAGAAAAAATTCGAAATCCGAGGCACGAAACTCGAAACAAATACAAGTGACCCAAAGATACAGGATGCAAGATGCAGGATACAGGATATAAGATACAAAGAAACAATCGTACATTATGAATCATGTATTGTGTTTGTTTGAATTTTAAATTTATTTCGGCTCGCCCTGTTAAATTAACTTGTTTTATTTAACTGGGGTATTCTAATTTCGGTTTTTATTTATAAAATGGGATTCGCTTTTAAATTCCCTGTGCACGCTGTGGTGAAAATATAATCATATGGGGGTGAAGATGGAAATCATTGATGCCATCAGTAAGTGGATAAAAGATCAGGTGGAACAAGCAGGTGCAGAAGGTATAGTTATAGGTTTAAGCGGTGGCATTGATTCTGCAGTGGTGGCTGCCCTTGCTAAAAGATCTTTGCATGATAAAGTATTAGGATTAATTCTTCCCTGCCACAGTCAAAAGGAAGATTCGGAGGACGCACATCTTATTGCTTCTTATTTAAAATTGGAAACCACTATCCTCGACTTAAGCTCCATATACGATTCACTGATTTCCATCTTTCCCCCTGCAGATAAAAATACCACAGCTAACCTGAAACCTCGTTTACGAATGATTAGCCTTTACTATTTTGCCAGTCTAAAAAACTATCTTGTTGCTGGCACTAGTAACAAGAGTGAGATCTTGGTAGGTTATTTTACCAAGTACGGAGATGGGGGTGCTGACATATTGCCCTTGGGAGATTTGCTTAAATCACAAGTAAGAGAAATAGCTAGCACGCTGACTTTGCCAGAGACAATCATCAATAAAAACCCTTCAGCAGGTCTCTGGCCCGGACAAACAGATGAGGGAGAACTCAAGATTACCTATGAACAACTTGATCAAGCCATTTTAGAGATTACCACTAATCGTGATATAAAAGCTTCTCCTGAAATTCGCACTCGCGTTGAAGAGCTCATAAAAAAATCAGAGCACAAGAGGATTTCTATTCCAGTATTTAAAAACTACTAAAGCTCTCTTCACCATCTTCCCTGCGTTCTCTATAGGCATAAAAGATTTTCGTTCACTAAAAAATTCTAACGAGGGAATCATGAAACTAAGAGTGGGAATGGCGCAAATTAATCCTACCGTAGGTGATATTGCTGGAAATCTAGAAAAGATAAAAAGTTTTATCTCAGTAGCTAAGAAGAAGCACGTTGATCTGGTTATATTTCCAGAATTAGCAGTTATAGGCTATCCTCCTATGGATCTGTTAGAAAAGGAACGCTTCATTGAAAGCAATCTCTCTGCTGTAGAGACACTCACTAAACAAGCCCCAAAGATGGGTGTTATTATAGGCTTTGTCAAGAAGAACCCTCATCAGCCTGGCATGCCCTTGTTAAACTGCGCAGGCCTACTCTATAACGGCAAGCTCACTTTTACTCACGCTAAAACACTTTTACCTTCTTATGATGTGTTCGATGAAACAAGATATTTTCAATCTCCATCCCGTGTAAAAAGAACCCTTTTCTTTAATAACAAAATTGGCATTTCTATCTGTGAAGATATCTGGAACGATAAAGATTTTTGGGAGAGAAGGTTATACGCTAAAGACCCCATTAGGGAACTTACGAAGCAGAAAGTGGAATTAATTATCAACATCTCAGCATCCCCATTCTCTCAGGGGAAGGGTGAGCTTCGCTATCAGATGATCAAAAACGTGGCAAAGAGGTATAACCTCCCCATAATCTATGTTAATCAGGTGGGAGGAAACGATAGTTTGATCTTCGATGGGGGAAGTTTTGCACTAGATGAAAAGGGGAGACTCATCGCTCAGGCAAAACGTTTTGATGAGGATTTTGTAATAGTCGATTTCAACAACTTACCTGGTTCAGAAATCACTTTCCAGGAAGATGAACTGGCATCCATCCATCAAGCCCTTTTGCTAGGTATTAAAGATTACGTAAAGAAAACGGGTTTTAAAAAGGTTTTGCTGGGCTTAAGCGGCGGTATTGATTCTTCACTTACCTGTCTTCTAGCGGTCCAAGCGTTGGGAAAGAAGAACGTCTGCGGTGTCTTAATGCCCTCCCCCTACTCTTCCACAAGCAGTGTAAAAGATGCAAAAAAGCTGGCAGAAAATCTGGGCATCGAACACGAAGTTATTCCCATTGAAAATCTCTTTTCTTCCTATAAAAGATCTCTCAATAAAGCTTTTGAAGGAATGAGCGAAGATGTTACAGAAGAAAACATACAGGCGAGAATTCGAGGAACCTTACTTATGGCTCTGTCTAATAAATATGGCTATCTTCTTCTGTCTACAGGAAATAAATCAGAATTGGCCATGGGATACTGCACGCTCTATGGTGATATGGCTGGTGGATTAGCTGTCATTTCTGATCTCCCCAAAACCCTGGTGTATCGACTGGCAGGGTACCTCAATAGAGAGAAAGAGTGGATTCCCAAAAACGTCCTCACCAAGGCTCCCTCCGCTGAACTACGCCCTAACCAGAAGGATGAAGACTCCCTCCCTCCCTACACAATTTTAGATGAAATTTTACACTCCTACATTGAAGAAAATAAGGGGAAAGAGGAAATCATCCGTCAAGGGTTTGATGCGGACTTGGTCAAAGAGGTGTTAGAAAAGATAGACCGAAATGAGTATAAACGTAGACAGGCTCCGCCAGGTTTAAAAGTAACTTCCAAAGCCTTTGGATTCGGGAGAAGAATGCCCATTGCACAGAAATTTCATCATTGATTACATTCAAAATTGAGATGGCCATAGCGGGTATCCTTTCCGTCCAGCTATTAGATGAGTTGTTTATCAAAAATTTTAATGAAAAGCTGAATAATTACTCTCCCATTGAGGTGAGGGTCTACAAGCAATTTTAAAAACCAGCTTTTGAGATATAAGATTGCTACACAGCGATATTGAGTGAAGATAATACAAACCTTGCTTTAACATATTTCTATTGATTCTCACTTCAAAAAATGGTAGGTATTCGATGTTTGATCTGATTAATTGTGACCTGAGAATGAATACCAAATCTAGCAGTAGATATCGAATGATGTATGAAAGAAATATTAAGTGGATTGAAGAAACTGTTGCTGAGCAGAATGAGTGGAGGCTTAGTACTGTCAATCTCATCGCCAGCGAAAATGTGATGAGTAATCGTGCTCGTCAAGTGATGGGTTCTGATTTCGCTCATCGTTATGCTGAAGGACATCCCGGAGAGAGATACTATCAGGGTACAGATAAGATTGATGAGATAGAGACCTGGGTGAAACAGCAATTAAAGACACTCTTTAATTGCCAACATATGGAAGTAAGACCCATTAGTGGAACCGTAGCCAATGATGCTGTCTTCAGTAGGTATGTAAAACCTGGTGATGTGGCCATGGTAAATTCGACAGCAGGGGGTGGACATATCAGCCATCACAAGTCTGGGTCTGTTGGTAAATATACTAAAAATATAGTAGATTTTCCACTCACACCTGATGGCTACCATATTGATAGTGAACAAACCCACCATTTAATTAAAAAATTACATCCAAAAGTTCTTATTTTGGGGAAAAGTCTCTTTCTCTTTCCAGAACCAATTAAAGAACTTGTGAGTATTTGTAGAGATAATGAAACAACCATTATCTATGATGCCGCCCACGTATTGGGCTTAATCGCTGGGAAACAATTTCAAGATCCCTTAGCTGAAGGAGCTAATATTGTTACCGCAAGCACCCACAAGACCTTCTTTGGTTCTCAAAGAGGAGTGATCATGAGCAATATGGATACCAAAGAGTGGTGGAAAATTGATAAAGGTGCCTTCCCAGGCTCCTCCTCCAACCATCACCTTGATACCTTGGTTTCTCTGGCAATAACAACCTGTGAGATGCTCGTCTTTGCTGCAGATTATGCTAAACAGACCATATCAAATGCCAAGGCACTAGCAAGGAGTTTGTATGAGATGGGCTTTAATGTACAAGCCAAAGACTTTGACTTTACCGAAACCCACCAGATTGCAGTCGATGTATCTGAATTAGGTGGAGGAAATGAGGTTGCCCGTATTCTGAAAGAAAATGATATTATTCTCAACATGAATCTTCTCCCCTTCGAACCTCTAGAGAAGGTTACCAACCCTTCAGGGATCCGTATTGGGGTTCAGGAAATGACCCGATTTGGAATGAAAGAAAAGGAGATGGAACACATTGCCGAACTCTTTAAAAAATGCCTTAAGGATGGTGTTTCCATAAATAGTGAGGTGAAAAAACTTAGGAAACCCTTTCAAAAAGTACAATACTCATTTGATATGTGATGAGTGATCCAACTAGATGGTGTATCTTTCCCCACTGCCTGCTCTCTTCCGCTAGTTATTCCCAAGCCCTCTTTTTCTTTTAACATATATGGAAGTGTAGCAGGTATTTTTTGATAAGCCTTAAATGAAACATAAACGAACACTCTTTTATATTGCTGAAAGCTGATGGCTACACGCTTACCTTTAAAATAAGTATTGTTTTTTAATACCACTTGAAGATTATCATGGAAGCTTTGCTTGCCTTAGAAGATGGAAAGGTTTTTAGAGGAAGATCCTTTGGTGCCCCTGGAGAAAGGTCAGGTGAGATTGTATTTAACACTAGCATGACAGGATATCAGGAGATCTTGACTGATCCTTCATATAAGGGACAGATTGTCACCATGACCTATCCTCTGATTGGCAATTATGGTGTTAATGAGGAAGATTTAGAATCTTTAACGCCACAGGTAGAAGGCTTCGTGGTTAAGGAGGCAAGTGGAATTGTGAGCAACTGGCGTTCCCGTATGGGGTTAGGGGAATATTTAAAGGAACATACTATACTGGGGATGGAGGGTATTGATACCAGGGCCTTAACCAAGCACATTAGAACTGTAGGTGCAATGAAGTCTGTACTTTCAACCGAGTGTTTAGATGAAGCAGTTTTAATCAAGAAGGCTCAGGATTCTCCAGGGCTCATAGGACGAGATCTTGTAAAAGAGGTTACCTGTCAAAATCCCTACCTATGGGCTGAAAAGGAGAAGACAGAAAAGCAAAAAAACAATAAATGCCATGACACTAGTTCAAAAAAGAAAGGTACTTTTAAGGTAGTTGCGATAGACTGTGGTATTAAAAGCAATATAGTGAGGATGCTTGATGCAGCGGGATGTGAGGTGACGGTAGTTCCCGCTCGTACCCGAGCAGAAGAAATCATAGCCTTGAATGCCGATGGTCTTCTATTGTCCAATGGTCCAGGTGATCCGGCTGGGGTGCCCTATGTAGTAGAAACTGTTCAAAAGCTGATAGGAAAGTTACCTATCTTTGGTATCTGCCTGGGTCATCAGATATTAGGGATCGCTTTTGGAGGAAAGACTTACAAATTAAAGTTTGGCCACCGAGGCGGTAACCAGCCAGTAAAAGACCTCGCCACAGGAAAGGTAAGTATTACTGCCCAGAACCATGGGTTTTGTGTGGATATTGAGAGCCTCAATAAAGATGAAATCGAGTTGACCCATATTAATCTTAATGACCATACCTTAGAAGGTATGCACCATAAAAAATATCCAATTTTTTCAGTGCAGTATCATCCAGAGGCCTCCCCAGGGCCTCATGATGCCAACTACCTCTTTGGCGAATTCATCCGCTTAATGGAAAGGTGGAAGAATGCCTAAACGTTCAGATATCCACAAGATTTTAATCATAGGCTCTGGTCCAATTATTATCAGTCAAGCCTGCGAATTTGACTACTCAGGAACACAGGCTTGTAAGGCTCTTAAGGAAGATGGCTTTGAGGTGGTATTGATCAATAGCAATCCTGCCACCATCATGACGGACCCTCGTATGGCAGACCGAACTTATATTGAACCCATCACACCTGAGATAGTAGAAAAGGTAATTGCAAAAGAGCGACCAGATGCCTTGCTCCCTACCCTAGGTGGTCAAACAGCCCTCAATGTAGCTACGGTAGTAGCAGAAAAAGGTATTCTAGATACCTATAGTGTTCAGATGATCGGAGCCGACTATGAAGCAATTAAAAAGGCAGAAGATAGAAAGTTATTTAAAGAAGCAATGCAACGTATCGGACAAGATTTACCCCGAAGCGGGTTGGCTTATGATATGGAGCAGGCTCAAAAGATAGCCAGAGAAATTGGATACCCCTTAATCATTAGACCCAGCTTTACTTTGGGAGGAACAGGGGGCGGTATTGCCTTTAATGTTGAAGAGTTTGAAGACCTTGCATCTCGAGGGCTTGAAAGCAGTATGATTAGAGAGATACTTGTTGAAGAGTCGGTTTTAGGTTGGAAGGAATATGAGCTGGAAGTAATGAGGGATTTAAAAGACAATGTGGTCATTATCTGTTCTATTGAGAATTTTGATCCTATGGGAATCCACACGGGAGATAGTATCACGGTAGCTCCTGCTCAAACCCTCACTGATAAGGAGTACCAGAAAATGAGGGATGCAGCTATAGACATCATCCGGGAGATTGGGGTTGAAACAGGAGGATCTAATATTCAATTCGCGGTAAACCCTAAAAACGGACACATGGTGGTTATAGAAATGAATCCCAGGGTTTCAAGAAGTTCTGCGCTTGCATCCAAAGCTACCGGCTTTCCTATTGCTAAAATGGCTACGAAACTGGCAGTTGGCTATACCCTTGATGAGATACGAAATGACATCACCCGAGAAACACCCGCTTCCTTTGAGCCTACTATTGACTATTGTGTGGTTAAGATACCACGCTTTACCTTTGAAAAGTTCCCTGAGACAGACCCTACCTTGACCATTTCTATGAAATCAGTAGGAGAAACTATGGCCATCGGTCGCACCTTCAAAGAGGCCTTACAAAAGGGTCTAAGGTCTCTTGAAATAGGAAGACATGGTTTGGGTTCAGATGGGAAGGATGGTATTCTTGATACCCTTACATGGGGAGAAGGGAAAGTAGAAGATAAAGAAGGCTTGAGATCAAAAATCAGGGAAAAATTATTGTACCCCCAGGCAGAAAGATTATTTTATGTGAAATATGCCTTTCAGTTGGGGATGAACATAGAAGAAGTGGCTGAGTTAACCACCATTGATCCCTGGTTTTTACACAATATTGAGGAAATTGTTGAGATGGAGAAGAGAATTATATCACAGCTGCACTCTAAAGGATGTGATGACTTTAGAAACAAAGGACCTCTTTTTTCCTCTTATAGGCCTGAGATTTCCCTCCCACGAGATTTGCTGCTCAAGGCAAAACAGTACGGTTTCTCAGATGTCCAACTCGCCTATCTCCTGGGTGTTGATGAAGATTCTGTCAGGAAGTTACGTAAGGATCTGGGTATTGGAGCTGTATTCAAACTAGTCGATACCTGCGCAGCTGAATTTGAGGCTTACACACCCTATTACTATTCTACCTATGAAGAGGAAGACGAGAGCAGAAGAACAGACCAAAAGAAGATCATGATCTTAGGAGGGGGTCCCAACCGCATTGGTCAGGGCATTGAGTTTGACTACTGTTGTGTCCATGCCTCTTTTGCCTTGAGAGAACTAGGATATGAAACTATTATGGTAAATAGTAATCCTGAAACAGTAAGTACAGATTATGATACCTCCAGTAAACTGTACTTTGAACCTTTAACCTTAGAAGATGTACTCACCATTGTTGAGAAAGAAAAGCCAGATGGAGTGATTGTACAGTTTGGCGGCCAGACCCCGCTCAATCTTGCAGTCCCCTTAGAGAAAGCGAAGGTACCTATTATTGGTACTTCACCCGATAACATAGACAGGGCAGAGGATAGAGACAGGTTCAAGGCGCTGCTTAAGAAGTTACACCTTAATCAACCTCCAAACGATGTTGCAACTACCCTTGAAGAAGCCAAGATAAAAGCAAAAGCAATCGGTTTTCCTGTGATTGTGCGCCCTTCTTATGTATTAGGAGGAAGGGCCATGAACATTGTGTATAATGAGGAGTCTTTACAAGATTTTATCTCTCATGCTATTCAGGCCTCTCCTCAACATCCTCTACTAATAGACAAATTCCTTGAAGACGCAATCGAAATTGATGTTGATGCAGTTGCAGACGGAGAAGAGTGTACTATCGCTGGAATCATGGAACATATCGAGGAAGCGGGTATACACTCTGGAGATAGTGCCTGCGTTATTCCACCCTATACCCTCGGTGATGAGATCATCGACTCTATTGAAGAGAGTACCAGACTACTAGCCAAGGAGTTACAGGTTGTAGGGCTAATGAACATCCAGTATGCGGTAAAAAATGAGGTGCTGTATGTTCTAGAAGTAAATCCCAGGGCCTCTAGGACAGTACCTTTTGTGAGTAAAGCAACAGGTGTAGCCTGGGCAAAGATAGCAGCTAAAGTTATGGTAGGCAAAAGATTATCAGAGTTAGGGATTAAAGGTGAGTGTGAAGCAAGTCACATATCGGTTAAGGAATCTGTCTTTCCCTTTAAGCGATTTCCCGGCATTGACCCCCTCCTAGGTCCAGAGATGAAATCAACGGGTGAGGTCATGGGAATTGATAGCGATTTTGGCAAGGCTTATGCTAAATCTCAGATTGCAGCAGGTCAAATACTCCCTAAAAAAGGAAGGGTCTTCATTAGTGTCAGGAATAAAGACAAACGTTCCGTTATCTTTATCGCCAAAAAGCTTGCCGATTTAGGATTTACCCTTTTTGCTACTACAGGAACAGCCAAGGTTCTTGCCAAAAATAGATTGGAAGTGAAGAGTGTTTTGAAAATTGGAGAGGGTCGACCCAATATTGCTGACATGATTAAAAATAGTGAAATTGATCTCATTGTTAACACCAGCTCTGGAAGAAAATCTCATACTGATCAACTAAGTTTGAGAAGTCTTGCAGTAATGTATAACGTTCCTTACATCACCACCATTTCTGGTGCCTCTGCTGCTGTGAATGGGATTGAATTCCTTCAGAAGGAGGAAATGGAGGCAAAAGCACTACAAGACTACCATACATGGTATAAAGAATAGCATCTGTTAACCGCTGTTAATATTAAAAGAGGCACTTATTACTCAGGGCATAAAATAGTTTGCATGTCATTGCGAGGAGCGAGATTCCTCGCCTGCAGAATTAAAGCACACAGTCAGTCATTGCGAGGAGGCTG
>Ga0209635_10005352_pt1 | contig 10115 bp, 6 predicted proteins | sample DeeMarSWOR230_32_FD_187463 | JGI IMG/M metagenome (GOLD analysis project Ga0209635, IMG submission 187463) | Marine sediment microbial communities from White Oak River estuary, North Carolina - WOR-2-30_32 (SPAdes) (version 2) | ecosystem: Environmental > Aquatic > Marine > Intertidal zone >...
CAAACGGGCGGGTTTTGGTGTGAGCACGAGTGTCAGCATCGGCGGCGATCCACTGATCGGAACTCCCCCAAAGGATATTTTAAGGATGTTTGAAAACGATCCCAAAACCAGGGCGGTGGTCCTGTGGGGAGAACCCGGCACCCGGTATGAGGAGGAAGTCGCTGAATTCATAGAGGAAGGCGGTTTCACAAAGCCGTTGATTGCTTATATTGCCGGCAAATTCGTGGAGGATTTGCCGGAAGGAACCGTATTTGGACACGCTGCCTCCATTATTGAAGGCGAGACCGGTAGACCGACGCGCAAGATAACGATGCTGAAGAAAGTCGGCGCCCATGTGCCGGAGCATTTCAACGATATCATCGAGATTCTCAAGGAGGTGATAAAACAGTAAGAAATAATCCTCACACGATTAACGGATGAATCGCTCAATAAAAAGGAGATATTAATGAAACCGATTAGAACGGCTCTTTTTGCTCCAGGCAACCGACCCGACAGGGTCGAAAAAGCCCTTGGATTAGATGCGGATGCAGTCATTATGGATTTGGAAGACGCCGTGCCATTTGCCGAGAAGGAATCGACCCGAAAAACGGTGAGGGATCTTTTGGACAAGTATCCCGGAAAGCGCATGTATGTCCGTATCAATGCCTTGAATACACCCTACGCAAAAGAGGACATCGCGGCCTTAGGATCTAAGAATATAGTCGGCCTCATGTTACCGAAGGTAGAATCACCAGATGACTTAATCGCATTCGGGAGGCTTTTGACAGATCTGGAGAGGGATTCAGGACTCATCGAAGGCTCGTTGGAAGTCCTTTCGATCTGCGAAACCGCTAAGGGCCTTGAAGAAATTTATTCCATTGCTTCAGTGAAAACCGAACCGAACCGTGACATGATTATCACTTTTGGCGCCGCCGACTACACCCTGGACCTGGGGATCAGTTTAACCCGGGAAGGCAGGGAATTGGATTATCCTCGAACACGGCTTCCCATTGCATCCAAGGCTGCCCGCATTGGACCGCCATTGGACACGCCTTGGATGGTGGATCTTAAGGACATCGACGGCCTGGTTGCCGACGCCCAAAAAGCCAAGGCGTATGGTTTTCAAGGAAAAGTTGTGATTCATCCCTCTCAGATCCAGCCATGTCATGATGTGTTCACCCCGACCCTAGCAGAAATTGACTATGCTCGGAAAATCGTTGAGGCCTTTGAAGCAGCCGAGCGAGACGGAAAGGCAGCAATTCAGTTAGACGGAAAATTCATTGATTACCCTGTGGTAGAACGGGCCCGGCAAACCATCGAGCTATCCCGGGCCATCGAAGATCAAGGATAATGATTCTCGATGTATCCCGATGAATACACCATGGAAGACGCTCCGTGATGACAATTGAGGTGCCGCCTGAAGAACATCCGAACAATTTTTTTGAAAGGCTGCGAACCGTATGCGGACAAGATCACCGCACATGCTATCAATGCGGCAGCTGCACCAGTTCGTGTCCCATGGTTGACCATATGGATGCGCCTACCCGAAAGGTCATGCATTTAGCCCAGCTGGAATGCTGGAAGAATTACAATAATAGGAGGAAATTGTAAAATGGCTGAAGAAAAGGTTGGAAGAGTCTTAACATTCGATCGCGTCAAACAACTCAATGCAAAGGATTGGTTCTATCAAATCCTGAAACTGAATCCGGAACTCAAAAAGGTCTATCCGGGTATTGAAAATGAGATCTTAGAAGGTGCAATCGATCACCACATTCACGCGTATCCTGATTTTGTTTATCGCTGTCAGGATATGGTTGAAAGTGCAATCGACGCTGCCGAAGCAAAAATGAGGGGAGTCGGGTATAAGGATCATTTTTTCAATACAGGCCAGGCTGCATATCTGACACAGCGGCACATCGATCACCTGGTCGAAACGGGGGTTCTTGAGCATCGTGTAGAAGTATATGGCGGGATCGGACTCAATTTTGGAATGAATGTGGAAATGGTCGAAACCGCCCTTCAATATCCCAATATGAAAGTAATCTGGTTTCCCACATTTAAAGCCGTCGGATACTACCGAAATATTGGTCAGTCGGGAGGCATCCCTTTGATTGACGACAACGACAAAGTCCTGCCTGAGGTAGAGAAGATACTTGAACTTTCAGTCGAACGTAAAGTGGGGGTAGGTCTCGGACACACCGACTTCAAGGAACTGTATCCGGTAGCCAAGAAGGCCAAAGAAATCGGTGCTCGTACTGTCTTGGATCATCCTCTGCTTGAGCTCAACAAACTGACCTTCGAGGAGATGAAGGAACTGGCAGACCTCGGCGTCTATGTGGGTACCTATTGCCAGCCCATGATTCCGAGTATTTACCAACCGGTGGCCGATCCCATGGAAACGGTGGAGCTCATCAAATATATCGGCGCTGACCGGTGCATAATCGGCGGCGACTTCGGACAGGTCCTTCATATAAAGAGTATTGAAGGCGATCGGATTTTCGTACGTGCTTTGCTCGGATTCGGTATACCCAAAGAAGATATCATAAAGATGTTCAGAAACAATCCTGCAAAGTTGCTTTGGCTGGATGAATAGGCACTATTGCACGAACAGGAGCTATCGATCATTTTTGTTCTTGAGGGAAGAGGATCTATGATCGATCGACTCATCACCTATGCATTGAATCTGTCGTATGAAGAAATTCCCGATCAGGTCATCGCCCAGGCCAAACGATGCTTTGTCGATTGGGTTGGGGTTGCATTAGGTGGTTATGGTGAGCCGGCCCGCTCGATCCTCATGGAAACCATTCAGGAGCTGGGGGGAAGAGAACAGGCATCCATTATCGGAGTTCCAGTCAAGACCTCCGTTTACAATGCAGCCCTGGTCAACGGCGCCATGTCCCATGTTCTAGACTATGACGACACCCATATGGTTGCCCTCTTGCATCCGAGTGTCACAGTGCTACCTGCCGTTTTGGCCTATGGTGAATGGAAAGGGATCGACGGCAAGGATTTTCTTCTTTCCTTTGTCATTGGGGTTGAATTTGTGACGAGAATCAGCATGGCGATGGGTGCCGACCACTATGAGGCAGGGTGGCACGCCACCGCGACCATGGGACGATTTGGAGCGGCAGCAGCCATCAGCAAGTTGGCCGGTCTGGAAAAAAAACAGTTTGCCAATGCCCTCGGTCTGGCCGGTACCCAGGCATCTGGTATCCGGAAGGTTTTCGGCAGCATGACCAAGGCGTTCCATCCTGGAAAGGCAGCTGCCGACGGGCTTCTGTCGGCGTTGCTGGCCCGGAAGGGATTTACGAGCACAATTGATGTTTTGGAAGGAGCGAAAGGGTTGGGTGCCCTCATGTCATCGGCTTTTGATGCTCAGAGAGGACTGAACGGATTGGGTAGAGAATATCATATCATGGGGGTTAGCCTTAAACCGTATGCGTCTTGTCTGTATACCCATCCTGCTATCGATGGAATCATTCATTTACGAAACCGGCACCGGATTACGCCCGATCAAGTGACCGCCATTCACTGTAGGGTCTCCAAATTTTGCTTTGATGCTGCTTGTCTGGCCGAACCTCGGGATGGGCTGGAGGGAAAATTCAGCACATACTATTGTGCAGCCATCGCGCTCATAGAGGGAAAGGCCGGGGAGGATCTTTTTAACGCAGAGAAGACCAACGATCCTACGATCAAGGAAGTGATGCGTTTGGTATCCGTAGAAGAGAATCAAGCGCTCAGCGGTCACGAGGCAGATGTCTTCATCAATATGCGGGACGGACGATCCCTGCATCACCACGTCACATCTCCCAAAGGAAGCCCGGATCGTCCTCTCACAAATGATGATGTTGAAGATAAATTCAGAAATATTACCAAGCCGATTTTTACGAAGGAATCGGCGGATCACATTCTAGAGAAGCTATGGAACGTTGAAAACATCGTGCAGGTTGGAGAAATACCCGCCCTTTTGGCAGTATCCGGACAACCGTAAAGATCTGTAGAGGAAGTCTCACCTTACCGGGTAAAGGGATTGAGTTCAGATATCCGTTAGCAGGTGTCGCGCAAGAGAAGGCGACCGAGGTGTGATCTGAGGGAAACGCCTGTTATTACTGCCGTTCGGGCGAGTACGATCGGATATTTCCTTTCATAAACTCGTTGATTCCGCTGTCGCTATCCAAGCAACCCGCTCGACACCTACTCCCTTCACAGGGAAGAAAGATGGCCTCAATGTGGAGGCTCAGGGGGACCGCCCTGGTCCTTCACGAGCCTCTTCCCCAGGACCGGCAACCGCCATGCGTCGCGCTGCATGAACGCTACCAAGCCCAAGATTCCCAGTCCAAGCAGGTCACAAAAATAGTTGGGGACGAAGAGGATTACGGCCGCTACACCCAGGAGGACGGTCTCGATCAAGGTTGTACTCCTGAAGAGGTAAAGTTCAAGCACGGCGGTGGAACAAATGAGCCCCAGCGCGCAACTTATCCAAGTAGCGATGATCTCAGGCCAGGTCCCGCTCAGCATGAGAAGAGGGGTGTAGACGAAAAGGAAGGGAATGATATAGAGGGCCTTGGCAAGCCTCAATGAGATAAAGCCCGTCCGCATCGGGTCGGCGCCGCCAATTCCCGCCGCGATAAAGGCCGAGAGGCAGAAGGGAGGCGTTATGGTGGCGTCCTGGCTATACCAGAGGATTATCAGGTGGGCCATGAGAATGGGCAGGCCGAACTCCAAGAGGGCCGGTGCGGCCAGAATAGAGAGCACGATGTAGGAAGCCGTAATGGTCATTCCCATGCCCAGGACATAGGAGGCCAGGATAACCATGATGACGGCCAGGGGGAGAATCCCCCGGGAAAAAGAGAGGACCAGGGAGGAGAACTTGAGGGCGAGCCCGGGAAGGAGCACTCCCGAGAGGACGATACCCATGACCCCTGCCGTACAGCCCACTATGAGGGAGTTCCTGGCGCCCATCACTAAGGCATCCCAGATATCGCGCGGGTAGAGCCTGGTTTCCTTCTTTATGGAGGCCACAACCAGGCAGGCGATTATTGACCAGAATGCTGCGAAGTAAGGGGAGTAGCGCACCACGAGGAGCCCCACCAGAACCACGAGGGGGATGAACAGGTGCCACCCCCGTTTGAGGGTTTTCCAGAAATCGGGGAGCTCCTCCTTCGGGAGCCCCCTGATGCCCAGCTTGCAGGCCTCGAAGTGTACGGCAAAAAAGAGGGAAAGATAGTAGAGCACAGCCGGCACCAGGGAGACGACAACCACCGTCAAGTAAGGTACGCCGGTGAAGGCGGCCAACACGAAAGCCGCCGCGCCCATCACCGGAGGCATGAGCATGCCTCCCAGCGAGGCACACGCCTCTGTGGCTGAAGCAAAGGCAGGACTATAGCCCCCCCGCTTCATGAGCGGGATTGTGAACGTGCCCGTTATGACGATATTCGCCGCACCGCTTCCAAGAACCGTGCCCACCATGCCGCTCGAGAGCACAGAGGCTTTGGCCGCCCCACCTGTGGCGCGGCCCACGAGGGCGAAGGCCAGGTCGATGAAGAAGTCCCCCACCTTTGACTTTTCCAGAAAGGCCCCATAAATGATGAAGAGGAGCACGAAGGTGGCGTACACCCGGGTGACCACTCCGAAGATGCCGCTTTCGCTGTAGCAATAGGACACAATGCGCGAGATCCAGAAGCCCTTGTGCTGCAGCTCACCCGGGATGTAGGGGCCTAAATAGCAATAGAGCAGGAAGAACAGTCCCAAGGAGGGCAGCATGGGGCCCAGGACTCGGCGGCAACTCTCAAGGGCGATGAGCATGCAGATAAGGCCGAAGATAAGGTCGGGCGGGGTGACATAGCCCATCCGCTCCTCCATTGCCTCATAGGCAAAGATGAAATAGGCAATGGTGCTGATGGAGAGCCCTATGAAGACGAGGTCCACCCAGGTGACGCGCCCTCTGGGCGACCGCTTTGTGGCAGGATAGAGCAAAAATATCAGAACCGCCGTGAAGAGAAGGTACATGCTCAGGAATATGAAGAAAGGAACGATGGCAATGGCCGAGTAGAGGTAGAAGAGTGAAAAGATTGCGGCAATGATAGAGAAGATTCTGGACGTCTTGCCGGTGAGCTGACGCGCGCCCGCTATATCCGCCCCCATCATCCATCGGAAGGCTCTTTTGGTCAGGGAAGGCTTGTCCGTTCCGGCCATGGTATCAGGTCTCTCACGAGCTCCATCATTTCATGAGGAAGGCGGGTTGGTAACCCCACCCGCCTTCCTCCCACAAAGACTCCCCTTATTTAGAGTATTCAGGGGGGATGAGGGCCTTTGGAATCTTCACTCCCTTCTCTTCCCAATACTTTACGCATCCGGCGTGCATGGGCACACCCGCGGTGCTGAGATTCTCGAGGTCGGGAGCGAAATCAAGAGCGGCGTAGCCCTTCGTTGGCAGGCTCAAGAGGAATTTTCGCCATTTGGGGTCAAGCAGAGCCTTGACAATGTCGTACATCACCCAATCGGGCACCAGTTCCGGGTTGGCGATAAGGTAGAAGTTATAGCCCAGGCACAGGACATCCTTCTTCTGCCCCCCGTATGTACCCGCCTTGAGGGTGAAGGCGGAGTACCCGGGATACTTCTTTTTGAGAGACTCGAGTATGTCCTTGCTAATGGGTATGAGATGCATCTTGCCCTGGGCTGCGCTCTCAACAACCGCCGGCGTGGGCAGAGTGGATGTTATCCCATAGGCGTCGAGCTTGCCGTCCTGAAGGGCGCGCGGTGCCTCAGCCCACGCGAGCTTGCTAACCTTGATCTTATCCCAGACGCCATATGCCGTCAGCGTCCGCTCCGACTGAACGGCGGTGGAGCTTCCCCGGGGCCCGATGCTCACTCGCTTTCCGGCGAGATCCTTGATGGTTTTGATGCCCGTCTTCTCGAAGGTCACCCACTGGTGAGCAGAGGTCCCTACGGGAATGCTCACGCGAACTTTGGTCGCCTTATCTTTGAAAGGCTTCATTCCCAGATGGTGAGCATAAAGCAGAGGCGTGGAGTTCATGCCCATGTCCATCTGGCCGCTATCCACAAGCCGGGAGTTCGCGACAAATCCCCTGGTGGTCTGCGCGGTTACGCGCAGCTTGGGGTGGTTGATCTTGGTGTTGATGAGCTCGGCAAGACCCCCGGCCAGAATGTAGGCCGTGGCTCCCGGGCCGCTCCCGCCCACGGTGACTTGGGTCATCTCGGCTTGAGCGCCCGGAAGGGCACCAAATCCGAGAAGCGACGCGGCGAAGAATGCCGCAACAATCATGCTAGCTATTCGCTTATTCATAACGTTCCTCCTTTTTTACGAAATTACATTCTGATTCGGAACCTGAGCCCACCTCAGGCCGAACCCCTTCTGCTCACTCCTCCATAAATCCCCCCTTTCTGATTTAAGAATCATCCCCTTCTTGGGGTCCCTCAGACACATTGCCGGAGGGATGCCCCCCTTTCCCTTCTCGATGACACGGTGAGCGGCCTCGATGAAGGAACAACGAATGACTTCAGAGGATCAAACCCCTCTGAGCCTCGGCCAGGCTTATTCACGGTTTCTCGAAAGGCATGGGCCCCTAACCAAAGCCATACTTCCTAGCCTTGCGCTCTTAGTTTGAAAAGAACTTGCTTTGCTGAAATCTGTGCGATTATACGAGAAACGGAATTGAATGTCAAAGAAAAAAACAAAAATCTATATAAAAATTGAAACTGGATATTGTTAGATAGGGTAAAAGCTTAAAAGCGGAGACCTGATTTTTGGAATGTTCGAGTTATCCACAGGATGGTAAGGAGCGGAGAGATTTTAGCCCAGCGTCGTCTGGCTGGAGCGGGGTGAACCGATGAAGTGGGAAATCACGGCCGGCAAAATGAGCAGCTTCGAGCGCACATTCGAACTGTGGGAAACATTGCTTCGGGGCGACACCGGCCCAAGGAATCTGGAGGTCACTCGACAAATAGTCGCAGTGTGCAAGAGAAAATGCAGGGCGACTTGACCCCGTTCCCCCGAGAATCGTGCCGAAAAAGGGTTTATCGTGCTTTATATGCTCTTCAATTTCGACGTAGAAATCCCTTAACAAGGACTGCGAAACCGTAATTACTGAATCACCTACGGTTATGGTAATTTTGATGATTGTAAATGTCTTATCACCGTATTAGTATTGTGCCATGGATTTGAGTACATCCAAACCCCTCCTTGACGTACTTCGTGAAACTTGATAGAAATGTAGAGGAAAAAAAATGAATTATCCCCTTCTGTATCGCATCCAACAGCGGTTTGATATGGCATCCATTCAAGATGTCCCCGGAATGGTTCGCCGAGAATTCTCTCGCCTCGATGTCGGAAAGAATGTCCAGCCAGGCCAGAGGGTGGCTGTCACCGCGGGTTCCAGGGGGATTGACAACCTGATACCCATTACAGCCACCGTGGTAGAGTGTCTTCGAAACGTGGGGCTAAAGCCCTTTATCTTGCCGGCGATGGGCTCCCACGGAGGGGCTACCGCTAAGGGGCAGGTTAAATTGCTCAGCGAACTCGGCATCACGGAATCTTCAATAGGAGCTCCCATCACCTCCACCATGGATGTAATCTCTTTAGGGACAGTAGATTCCGGGGCGGAAGTATTCATCTCCAAGGATGTCCTTGAAGCTGATCACCTCGTCCTTATCAATCGGGTAAAACCCCACACTGCATTTCGCGGCGAGGTCGAATCAGGCTTATGCAAAATGCTTACCGTGGGCTGTGGCAAACATGAAGGGGCATTGAATATGCACAAATTCGATTTGGCCGCTTCAATCATTCCTGCGGCACGAATTATTCTCGAGAAAGCCCCCGTCCTCTGCGGTTTAGCGATTGTGGAGAATTCGGCGGATCGGACCCACACGATGAGATTTGCTTTACCTGAGCAATTCGTCGAGATCGATAGAGAGCTGCTGAAACTTGCATGGAAATTTCTGCCGGGGATTCCCTTGGAGGAACTTGATATCCTGGTGGTGGATGAAATGGGGAAGAATATAAGCGGAGCAGGAATCGATCCAAATGTCGTGGGTTTTTGGCGCAGGGAGGGTGGCCCCAGGAAGCCCGATTATCGAACTATCATCGTTCTCGATCTTACCCCCCAATCGGATGGTAACGCGCTGGGAATTGGCCTAACGGACTTGACGACTCGTAGGGTTATCGACAAGGTGAACATTCAGGCAACGTACGCCAACGCTCTCACAACCGGGATTTGGGGGAGCGTCAGATTGCCCATTGCCCTGGAGAACGACCGGGCAGTACTTGAGACCGCTTTATCCCATGTTTCGGACCTGGACCACGTTCGTATGGTTCGAATCGTCAACACCCTCCACCTGGAGAACTTTTGGGCCACAGAGGCCCTATTGCCGGCACTTCGGGAGAAAGAAAGTCTCATAGTAGACGAGACACCCGTACAGCTTCGCTTTGATGAAGAGGGAAGGTTGCATCCCTTTACGGATGAGCATTAACCGAAAAGGAAGCCAGCCAAACTGGTCCATCCCTCCGTGGGCTGCGCCGGAGTTTTCCGGTAAGAGTACGTAGCCTCCCTCCTGTCAGTTACCCTTCAGCATCGAATTCTTCATCGGTCGATGGGAGACAACGAAAGCACCCGTTTCCCGGTCTAAGATTACTCAGCGTCCTCCTTTCCCCTTGATTGGACAAATGAAAGAAATAATGGTGATAAAAGTCAAGAAAAGCGGACAACCCGCTCCGTAGTCTCGGCGGCCCCGTTTATCGAGGGGATTGCTCAAGGAATAGACCGGGCGTTAGCGGTGGAATATGAGATTTTCGGAGAAACGTATTGACAAATTCTCATGTCCGTGTTATTGGGTCATCCTTCCACCTTAGGTACCTTGAAGAGTTACGTGCGGGGAGGAATGTGCAAACATCCTGAAAATCATGCACAAAGAAAGGGATAGATAAGTGAAGAGCAGGCCGTCTGAGAATCTTGCAATGATGGATTTTAAAAGGGCAAGAACACTAATGGGAGAGGAAGGAATCGATGTTCTTATCATCAATCTACCAAAACACGTCTACTATGCTTCGAATTTTCACTCATTCGACTGCCTGATAGCTTCGGATGCACAAGCCTTTGCCGTAATCCCTTTACGAGACG
>Ga0209635_10005355_pt1 | contig 10111 bp, 9 predicted proteins | sample DeeMarSWOR230_32_FD_187463 | JGI IMG/M metagenome (GOLD analysis project Ga0209635, IMG submission 187463) | Marine sediment microbial communities from White Oak River estuary, North Carolina - WOR-2-30_32 (SPAdes) (version 2) | ecosystem: Environmental > Aquatic > Marine > Intertidal zone >...
GAGGGTTTCCATGAAGCGTTGACCAAGAAGAAGGTGCGGCAGGCCATAAATATGGCCATAGACAAGAAGTCCATTGTGCGAGACCTCTACATGGGCACCGCCTCTGTCGCAAAGAACGGCATGCCACCCTTTATGCTCGGCTACAACGACGATGTTCAGGACTGGCCCTACGATCCCGAGCGTGCGAAGAAGCTTCTCGCAGAGGCGGGCTATCCCAACGGCTTTGACGTCGTTTTCTACGTGATGCCCGTGTCAAGACCCTACATGTTCGACCCACCCAAGATCGGCGAGGCCATACAGAGCTATCTTGCCGCTGTGGGCATAAATGCGAGCATCTACCAGGTCGACTGGGCGACCTATCTCCAGGAAACACAGTTTGGAAAGCATCAGATGTGTCTCCTGGGGTGGACCGGCGACAACGGTGACCCCGACAACTTCCTGAACGTGCTCTACGGGCCGAACTCCACGATGATTGGTACGGCCGGCAACTATGGCTTTTACAACGAGATGGAGGCCCAGAAGCTCCTGACTGCGGCCCTTCAGACCTATGATGTCGACAAGCGTGCCGAGTACTACCGCAAGTTTCAGGAGATGATACACGAGAGTGCCAACTATGTGTATATTGCACATGCGAATCAGAATGCGGCTTTCAGGAAGAATGTGAAAGGGTACCGGCTGCATCCGACCTCGCGAAAGTTCTTCTACAACACCTACATAGAGTAGAGGGGTATTCTGCCACACCGATTAGTTCGGCAGGACGGTGCAGCTCACCGTCCTGCCTTTGTTTTGAAAGTGTAGCCATGCACGATCGATAGAACTTGTCCGTGATGGGCGTACAGAATTATTATTGTCCTTCCTCCGCGGATTGGAGTTATACCAGCAATAAGGGTAAGAGGATGAAGTGGTATATTGCAAAACGGCTTCTCCTTCTCATTCCAGTACTGCTGGGAGTGTCCATCCTCTCCTTTGCGCTCATTCAACTCGCGCCCGGAGATCCAGCCAGAACCATTGCGGGCGATCGTGCATCTCCCCAAATCATTGAGGCAATGCAGGAGAAGTACGGACTGGACAAGCCCATGATCGTGCAGTACTGGATATGGCTGCGCCACGTTCTCAGGGGCGACCTCGGGCGCTCCATCGTAACTAATGAACGAGTCCTGCTGGAGATCATCGACAGGCTCCCCAACACAGTTGAACTCACCTTTTTCGCCATGTTCATCGCCATCGTTGTCGGCGCCATGGCGGGCATCGTCTCCGCATCGCGGCAATATTCGGTACTCGACTACACCACCATGGGTATTGCCCTGTTCGGGGTGTCCATGCCCGTTTTCTGGCTGGGCATCATGCTCATGATGGTCTTCGGTGTCTATTTGAAGTGGCTTCCCCTGGGGGGACGGATCGATGCACTCATTCCATTTCAGCGCATAACCGGATTGCTCCTGCTTGACAGCGTTGTAACCTTGAACTGGCAAGCCTTTTTAAGCGCCCTCCGCTACCTGATCCTGCCGTCGGTGGCCCTGGCGACCATCCCCATGGCCACCATCGCGCGGGTAACACGTTCGAGTATGCTCGAGGTTCTGCGGCAGGATTTCATCAGAACGGAACGTGCCAAGGGTCTGTCGGAGCGCGTGGTCATCTACAAGCATGGGGCGAGAAACGCGCTGCTTCCAGTCATAACGGTGATCGGGCTCAACTTCGGCCTTCTTCTGGCCGGAGCAATACTGACCGAGACCATATTCTCCTGGCCGGGAATCGGACGCTATGTGGTGAAGGCGGTGCAGATGCGCGACTACCCTGCCGTGCAGGGCTGCGTACTCTTCTTCGCCTTTATGTTCGTGATCGTCAATTTAATCACCGATATTCTGTATGGTTATATAGATCCACGCATCAAGTATGAGTGAGAGGCGGTGTATTTGAGTGACGGGAATATTTTATGAGTCCTCTATTTAATAACAGGAACAAGATGAGTGACCTGTTCGGCACGAAGAGGGCCGCTGTGGAGCTTGCCGATCAGGTCAGCAAACGGGGCGGGGCCGGCCTGTTCCGACGGTTTAGAAGGAACAAATCGGCAATGTTCGGGCTTGCCATCATCATCATTCTCGTGCTGTTGGCCGTTCTGGCCGGTCTCATTGCGCCAAACAACCCCACCCCCTCACCTCCCGATCTCTCAATGGCCCTGAAACCCGGGTTCTGGACAGACGAGGGAGTCCGGGGCATGCCTCTGGGCACCGATGCTCTGGGTCGTTGCGTGCTGAGCCGTATCATCTTTGGCGCTCGGGTGAGCCTGAGCGCCGGATTTGTGGCTGTGGGCATCTCGCTCATACTCGGCATAGCACTCGGTGTGATCGCCGGTTTCTTTGGCGGGTGGATCGATTCAGTACTCATGCGGCTCGTGGATATCATGTTCGCCTTTCCAGCGCTCCTGCTTGCCATCGTCATTGTGGCAGTGATAGGACAGGGACTCGACAAGGCCATGGTCGCCATCGGCATCGTATACACACCCCAGATGGCGCGCATCATTCGAAGCTCTGTGCTCTACATCAGGGAGATGGAGTACATCGAGGTGCAGCGTGCGGTTGGATCGAGCAACCTGCGCATCATATTCCGGCATGTAATCCCGAATAGCGTAGCACCTGTCATCGTATACGGAACGCTGATGCTTGCAACGGCCATTCTTGATTGCGCCGCCCTTGGTTTCCTGGGTCTCGGAGCCCAACCCCCAACACCGGAATGGGGGGCAATGCTCTCAAAGAGCTATCAGTACATCGTCGGTGGTGCATGGTGGGCAGCCACCTTTCCAGGCGTCGCCATACTCTTCTCCGTGTTCGGGCTTAACCTGCTCGGCGATGGACTTCGTGACATACTCGATCCACGGCTGAAAACATAGGATTGGATATGGAAGATTTACTCACCATCCACGATCTTCAGACTCACTTCTTTACCCACGAGGGAACCATACGGGCCGTGAACGGCGTCAATCTCAGAATTGGGAAAGGAGAAACCCTTGGTGTTGTTGGGGAATCCGGATGCGGAAAAAGTGTTACCGCCCTCTCTATAATGCGGCTCATCCCCGATCCTCCGGGTAAAATCGTGGGAGGCGCGATTGTCTTCGAGGGAATTAACCTCTTCAAACTGAGCGACAGGGAGATGCGTGACATACGGGGCCGAAAGATCTCCATGATCTTTCAGGAACCCATGACCTCTCTCGATCCCGTATTTACCATCGGACACGAGATCATGGAAACTTTACAGCTCCATCAGGGCATGCGAAGGGAGGATGCACGAAAAGCCGCCGTAGATGCGCTTCGAACCGTTGGCATGCCCGATCCAGAAAAAATCCTAGATAATTATCCCCATGAGCTGTCTGGCGGAATGAGGCAACGTGCGATGATCGCCATGGCCCTTGCCTGTAATCCCTCCCTTCTCATTGCTGATGAGCCCACCACGGCTCTGGACGTGACCATTCAGGCTCAGATACTCCAGCTGATCAACGATCTGAAGGAGCAGTTGAGCATGGCCGTCATGCTCATTACCCACGATCTCGGCGTGGTCGCAGAGATGTGCGACAACGTAGCGGTGATGTATGCAGGACATGTGGTTGAGTACACCGATGTGGACACCCTGTTCAATAAACCCCTTCATCCCTACACGAAGGGACTGAACAAATCAATTCCCAGGCTTGATCTTGATGTTATGCGTCTTGAAACCATTAGGGGTATGGTCCCGAACCTTCTCGAGGTACCCTCAGGTTGTCCATTCAACCCCCGATGCGACTTCTGCTTTGATAAATGTCTCGAGGAGATGCCGGAGCTTCAAGAGGTGGAAAGAGATCATCTCGTGAAATGTCATCTGTACTGAGGAGAATCACAGTTTGGATAAATTAATAGAAGTGAAGAATCTCAAGAAATGGTTCTGGATCGGCGCGGCCCGCATCGGAAAAAGGGATGCGGTACGCGCAGTAGATGACGTGAGTTTCGATATACACAAGCGGGAAGTGCTCAGCCTCGTCGGCGAATCAGGGTGCGGCAAGACCACATGTGGCAAGGTTATCCTGCGCATACTGGATCCAACGGAGGGCCAGATTATCTTCGATGGCCACGACATAACACATCTGCACAGAAGACACATGAACGAGTTCAGAAAACGGATGATGATCATCTATCAGGACCCCTTCGGTTCTCTTGACCCGCGGATGCCTGTCAAGAATACCATTGCAGAACCTCTGGAGGTACACAGCACTTTTTCCAAAAGGGAACGTGAGGAGCGAGTCGTTGGACTCATGCGGGCGGTCGGATTGGCGCCCGAGCAGATGAACCGGTATCCCCACGAGTTCAGTGGTGGTCAGCGGCAGCGCATCGGCATTGCCCGTGCACTCGCAAACAATCCGGATTTCGTCGTTGCCGACGAATCGGTATCAGCACTGGACGTGAGCATTCAGGCTCAAATCATCAATCTGCTGCAGGATCTGCAGCGGGAACTGGGCATCACCCTGCTTTTCATATCCCACGACCTCAGTGTGGTCCGTCACATAAGTGACAGGATTGCCGTTATGTATCTGGGCAAGATCGTTGAAATGGCGCCAAAGAAGGCACTCTTCGATGACCCGAAACATCCCTATACTCAGGCGCTTTTGTCAGCGATTCCCATCCCCGATCCTAAAAAAAGAAGAAAGGAAAAGATACTGATGGGAGATGTGCCAAGCCCCATCAACCCGCCTGCAGGGTGCAGGTTTCACCCCCGCTGCCCGCACAGGATGGACATCTGCGATAAAAAAATCCCGGAGCTCAGAGAGGAAAGCTCCGGGCATTGTGTTGCGTGTTTTCTCTACTCCCATACCTAGGTGTCTCCGTGTAGAGACATCGATATAGCCGTGTATATGTGGCAATGCTCAGAAGACGTAGCGCACGCCCACGGCTGCTGTCCATGCAAATTCAATCTCATCGAGTATATTAATACCTGCACCGCCCTCTATGTAGAGGTTGAGCGGAATTTTAAATGTATACTCAAAACGGGCGACCCCAAGCGCATCAATGTTGAAAGTGTCAAAGAAATTGAAATAGGCGGCTGGTCCGATGGAAAAGGGAAATACCTGATTTGCAATATCAAAATTGATAAGGGTAAAGAGCCCGCTGCCGCCTACTGTGACACCGTCAACGTTGAAATTGGATCCAACGAGGAAGTTACCCTCGAAGGACTTCGCAAAGTGATAGCCGAATGTGAGTCCCCAGGGTTTACCGATGGCCACACCCAGTTTTGCACGGTTTTCGAGCCATTTGGTATCGACCTTGACGGTTTTCGCTTCCTTGTCACTTTTCAGCAATTCAAGATCATCACCCAGTTCTTCCGCAAATGCAAATGCGGGAAGTGCGAGCAGCGCAACGATCAGTACCGCGAGAAATCTCTTCATCTCTCCATCCTCCGTTTGATATTGTTCTGTATCACTAAATGAAATAGGACATTGCATATAGTTAATATTAAATGGATGTCCGGGCAATAGAATTATGCAAAATGAACAGAATCACGTTTTAAGGGTAACTGCTATGTTAGATCGACAGTGGACCTTTACTTACCCGTTCGCCTTGGCGAAGAGAGAGGTGAAGCTGCCACTCCTTCACATCCCCGGCCCTGAGCACGCTCCCCATACCCCACATCCTCGAGAAATCGACCCTGTCCATGGCTCCCGTTGCCGGCTCAGGCGCAACGTTGTACTGGTCAGCCCATCCACCCTCGTTGACCCATACACCGAGATAGGGTACCCGGTCAGCAGGCCATGCCATACCGATGTTCAATTTTCTTTCAGGATCATAAAGGATGAACCATCCCTCCGTCACCTTCCCTAGAAACCAGTATTTCTGATGGTCGGCACTATACTTTTTCGGCACTCTCGAGAGATCGAACGATGGACCACCCTCCAGTTCTGCTGAAGGAAACCCGTATATCCTGCCATAGGTACCCAGCCTTTTACTCGGGACGGCGTTCACGATTCTGGTCATGCCCTTCGGAACGATGAGTTCCATACCCTCTACGGTGTTGAAAAGGGGATGAGCTGCCCATATATAGTCAAAATCAGCTTCTGACAGGTTGGCCACCCTGTAATGCAAACGGATGGCGCTTTCCTCGAGCGATACCTTCTTTTGGAGAAGATAGGGGAACCGAACACCCTTTATGCGGAGCAACACTTGATTTTCAGATAGTTCATACTCCCAGGGAACGCTCCATACCTCTCCATGGTCGGGCATTTCAGTCCCGCTCCAGGGCTCATTCTCGTAGAAACATCGCGATATGGTGGGGAACATCTCATCGAAACCGGACGCTTCTCCATTTTCGTAGGGATCACCATAGAAAGTGTTTCGATAATCTTTGCTGGGATTTTGCCACAGAAGCTCATGCTCGAGGGGTTTATAGAGAAGTGAAGCGATTTTTGATCCCCAGCGAGGGAGTATGCTGGCTTTCAATGTTTCATTTTCAAGGACGATCGACTCCTCATCTTTGTAGCTCCCGATGCGTACGTCATTCATCCGGATTCCTCAATCCCTTCCTTGCCGCCCTTCGCTCATCGATGCACCATGCCTCACCATAGCATACCCGTTTCTTCAAGCAGCAGAATTGAACAGCAAAAGGTACTAAAATGTCAATAAGTACCATACTTTTCATGGGTTTCGAAAAAAGCCATGAGGTTTTCCACCGGCACGGTGGCCTGTACGTTGTGCACGTTGTTGAACACAAACCCGCCGTCCCTCTTGAAGGTCTCAATATTCCGGCGCACCTCTTCCCTGACGTCGTCAGGTGTACCGAAGGAGAGGGCGTCCTGGGGGTTGACGCCGCCTCCCCAGAACACGAACTTTTCGCCATAATTCTCCTTGAGAAAGACCGGGTCCATTCCCTGAGCCGATATCTGCACTGGATTCAGGATGTCCATTCCCGCTTCGTGGAAGTCGTCGAGGAAGGCTACAATGGAACCGCAGGTATGAAAGAAGGTCTTCCAGGGCGTGTTCTCGTGCACCCACTCGTTCATGGCCCTGTGCAGCGGCTTGAATATCTCCCGGTAGGCTGTCGGTGATATGAAGGGTCCTGTCTGCGCTCCGAAATCCGTCCCGCTCATGACGACGATGTCGATGCGGTCTCCCACGGCTTCCCGGTACATCTTTAGATTCTTCATCTGCAGCTCGAACTGATATCCGAATATATCGGTGATGTACCCTTTCCTGATCACCGATGAGACGTACCACTCCTCGGGATCGCGGATACCCTTGGGATCGAGTATGCCCGGTCCCGGTACAATGGCAATGTCGCCGAATCCCGCACCCCAGAAGTTGCCCAGAAGAGCGTACTCGGTGTTCTCGAAGAACTGCTTCGAGGTCTCCTCCAGGTAGCGGAGATCCTCCTCGGTGTAAAGGGAATAGGTCTGATCGACCCACTCCTTGGGGTCCAGCCTGTCCTCCTCGATCGGTTCCTGGCGTATGATGGCATCGAAGTAGAAGCCATCCTTGGGCATCCTTCCCGAGGGATGCGCGCTCCTATCCCCCTTGGGGTACTGTACGATATCCCCGCTTTCGAGCACGTCGTACTCGAATTGTCCGGGCACAAGCACCTCGGTCCCGTCGAACATGGTAAAGGGCTTCCAGTTTTCGTTCTTGTACCCGAAGATATTGACCGGGAACTGTATCCCGCATGTGTCTACACCGAGACGCTGCTTCACCTCCTCCTCCACCTCGGCAAGCATCTGAAAGGGATCATAGACCCGTACCTCACCCCCCGTGATCCCCAGCTTCTCTTTCAGCCTTGCATAGATGCTCGCCTGAATGCCGGTCACCAGGGTGCTTCCCAGGTCGAGGGGCACCCTGTCTGGCACCTCGTGATGTATCGCCTTTCGCACTCGTTCCCTTGATGTCATTGACACGCTCCTTTAAAATGGCATGATTCACCGATTGTCATTCCCATTATACACGACACACAGCCCCACTCTTTCACGTGACATGCAATATGCAATTACCTCCAGACAGAGGCGTAGCGGAAACTCCCGCTCCCGAACCCGTGCTGCGCCTGCACCGTCTCGATGAAGGCGAGCATGTTCTCCAGGGGCACGTCCCCCTCCACATCATGGGCAGGGGCAAAGATGTATCCCCCGTCTTTCCCCGCTTCCAGGAGGCGGCGCGTCTCGTCCCTCACATCCTCCACCGTGCCGTAGGGGAGGGTCCGCTGGGTCGAAAGCCCTCCATGGAATGCAAGCCTGCCCCGGTATCGCTCGAAAAGGCCGAACACATCCATGACCTCGGGCTGGAAGGGGTTGAAGCAGTTGAGACCCATCTCGATGAGGTCTTCGAAGAGCTCGTCCACGTCGCCGCAGGAGTGAATCATCACGAACTTTCCTTCATCCCTCACCACCTTGTACATACGCTCGAGTGCGGGGCGGAAAAAGGTGCGCCAGGATTCAGGCCCCATGATGAGACCCCGCTGCTGGCCCCAGTCGTCGCCGAAGTACACAGCGTCGATGTCGTACATGAGAGCTGCACGCAACTGAGCAATGTTGTAATCGGCGATTCGGTTCAGTAGTTCATGCACGAAACTGGGATGCAGCACCATGTCCATGAGCAGGTTCTCCATACCCCGCAATGTCCAGGCCCGTTCGTACAATGAGAAACCGATGGAAAAGACGCGAAAGCGATCGCCGAAGCGCTCGATCCTGTCGGGAATATCGTCGAAGAAGCGGCGGTCAAGGGGATCGGGAAACTCGTAGTTCTCGAGTGTGGGCTCGGACAAGACGCATCCACGCACGTTCCCTATGTCCCTGTCTATGCTCCGGTCCCACACCACACCGAATACGTCCTGGACCAGGTTCGGCTCCACGTCCTCGAAAAAACCGATTTCGCTGCCCAGAATGAGGATGTGGTTCTGAAGCGCATCCTCCAGATCCTCCTCCCCGAAGTGCTCGATGAGCTTCTGCCGCGCTTCGACGGTGAAACCAAAGGACCAGGGAACATAGGGGGGACGCTCGTGGAGCAGCGCCCTTCTCACAACTTCTCGTTTCGTCATAACCGTATCGAATGATGAAATTTGACACGAAACTGTTCGCTCAGTAACGGCACCTTCCTCTGCCCCATCCTGTGCGCTATGCCTTGACTGCTCCTGCTGTGAGACCCCTCACGAGGTGCTTCTGGGCGAAAATGGTTATGATCACCGCCGGAACGATGAGTATGGTCCCCATGGACGTGAGTCCCTGCCAGTCGACCTGGGTGAAGGTCAAGAACTCGGAGACCGTGACGGGCAGGGTCTTCGAGGTGGCCCGCGTCAGCACGAGCGCAAACAGGAATTCGTTCCAGGACCAGACAAACGAGAGAATCGCAGCAGCGGCAAGTCCAGGCGCAACATTGGGAAGGAGCACCCGGTTGAAAACTCCGAACCAGGAACACCCATCGATTCGCGCCGCCTCGTCAAGGTCGCGGGGCACCGCATAAAAGAAGCCGAGCATCATGAACACGATAAAGGGAAGCCCGTATGCCGTGTGCGCGAAAATAACCACAGCCCTCGTGTCGACGAGATGCAGCCGCGAGGCGAGCAGAAAGAACGCGGGCAGTAATGCGATGGGAGGAAACATCCTGGCTGCAATGATGCCGATGGCCACCGTTCGATACCCTCTGAACAGAAACCGGGTAAGGGTGAAGGCGGTGAGCGCTCCGAGGTAGGAGACGAGAACGGTCACCGAACTGGCAATAATGAAGGAATTGAAAAAGTACCGGGGAAAATATTCCTCCGCCAGAACACGTACGTAGTGTTCTATCGTGGGTTTGAAGAAGAGAACCACCACATCGTTGAAGGTTTCCAAACGGCTTCTCAGCGAGGTGGTCAATATAATCCAAAAGGGCATCAAAAAGAGGAGCGTGACAATGGTGAGAGCGATGTAGAAGAGTGTACGCTTGGTGATCCGAACTCCCCGCGACCACCGCAATTCCGTCTCTGTCGTGCCCTTTCTTTTCATCGCGCCAATCCTTTCGCATTTTCAAGCAGGGATTTGATGAAATACCAGGACATCACGAGTACCGCAACCAGCGTGAAGAAGGCGATCACCGCCCCCTCCCCCATCTTGAAGTGCCTGAAAGTCCGCTGATATGTG
>Ga0209635_10005358_pt1 | contig 10111 bp, 8 predicted proteins | sample DeeMarSWOR230_32_FD_187463 | JGI IMG/M metagenome (GOLD analysis project Ga0209635, IMG submission 187463) | Marine sediment microbial communities from White Oak River estuary, North Carolina - WOR-2-30_32 (SPAdes) (version 2) | ecosystem: Environmental > Aquatic > Marine > Intertidal zone >...
CTCATCCAGGCTCTGGAGGATAAATATTGGTCTGCTCGGGGGGCAGCAGGAGGGGCTCTTAATAAGATAAAGGATTCCAAGGCGGTGGGGCCCCTCATCCAAACTCTGATGGGTGAGGATTGGGATGTTCGACTGGCAGCCGCAGGAGCTCTTAAAAAGATAAGGGATTCCAGAGCGGTGGAACCCCTCACCCAGGCCCTAAAGGATGAAGATAGCCGTGTTCGAGAAGCTGCACAGGAGGCTCTGGAAAAGCTTAAAGGGAAAGAAGTCAAAGACGAGCAGCCATAGAGACTCTCGGACGGATGAAGTTGTAACCTAAATATGTGTCTTGATGCAGAGGAGGCAAAGTGAAGCTATTCGTTATCTTTCCGGCCAGAAATGAGGCCGAGACCATAGCCCGGTGCATTGAAATCGCTAAAAAGAGCAAATACGAACCGGAGGTGCTGGTAGTTGACGGCAACTCGACAGATAAAACTAAGGCCGAGGCTAAAAGTGCCGGTGCCATAGTGATAAAGCAAAGCCAGGGTGTCTTCCCGGCTAAAGGTATCGCCATAAAAGACGGTCTCAAGGAGGCTTTTAGTTGGGGAGCGGATTGCATCATGCTTCTGGATGCCGATATTGTCAATCTGACGTCGAAATGGGTTGACCTGCTTGCCGAGCCCGTGATTGACAAAGCCTGCGATATGTCCCGCGGTTATTACCAGAGAGCCAACTATGATGGTGCTGTTACCAAACTGGTGGCCAAGCCGCTGTCCTGGGTCTTCTTTCCTGAGATTTCTCATTTCAATCAACCCCTTTCCGGTGAGATATGTGCCACTTCTGAGCTTTTCAAGGCCTTAATTCAGAGCCGAGATTGGCCCGATGGCTGGGGTATAGATATCTGGCTGTTAATAGAAACCGCTATGAAGAACTATGATATTGCTGAGGTATATTTAGGAACCAAAGTACATACCTCTAGGCAGGATTACCAGAGAGATGTAGTCCGACTGAGTAAGATGGCAGAACAGGTATCAGTCACCATTTTTAAAGAAGCGATTAAATACAAACGAGTGGACAATCTAAAAAGTCTACGCTAATAGCCGCCGCTCTTCAAGTTGATTTCGAAAAATGCCCAATAGAGGGTATAATCTTAACATGCGTCTTTATCAAGCTATCGCTGCTATTCGTATAAAAACAGTACTTCTTCTATTTGCTTTGGCTGTGATTAGCCTCGCGTTACCCAGCGCACCCTCACTGATGGCAGCACCTTTAGAAGACAACAGGATTGATGTGAATTTTGGGGATGAATTTATATACGAGGTTGTAGGGAACAATTTTACCAATATAGAATTAATCGGTAAGAGGTGGTGGCGAACGAACTTTGCCAACTGGCCTGACGAAACTGGGGCACCTGCTATTGGAGTGAAGGTGATGCTGGAGAGCGAACTGACATTTGACGAGATTGAAAGGGACAAAATGACAATAATGGGGCCCCCAGTCTACGAATGGTATTTAGGTGACGTAGTGGAAAAACCTGAAGACCAGGGATGGAGTTGGGACGCTTTTGTTGGCTTCTATAACTCCCCAACCGAATTTTCTCCGGGTCTGGATCTCTCTAGGTCATTCGACAAAACAATATTCACAACCCAGGATACTCAGACCATGACTGTAACATTAACGCCACGAGAGGAGTGGGTAGAGACAGTAAGCATCTTCGTTCACACTGATGAAGACGACATCGTTAATCCAGTCATTATGTCTATCTCTTACACCGGCGAGGGGGAAATCAAGATTATGGAGGATGGGCACCGCTCTGGAATAGAGCGTATCCCTGTGAACCTCAACACTCCCTTGAGCATAATCTATACCCTTCAAATAACACCAAAGGTATCTGAGGTAGAGTATTGGCCATATACTAGCATTTTACTATACAGGCCCGGCGTACTCGACAGCGGTATCAGTAGCGGAAATTCTGTTTCCTATACTAACGAGGCGGGCACATGGACCTGGAGCGCTGAAGGAGAATATGTTTGGCACTGGGCAGCTAATACCCCCGACTACGGTTTATCCTTCCATAAAAAAGCAGCACAACTAACGGAACCCCAGGATCAAGCAACCACGCCTGCGCTGCTAGTATCATCAGATAATAAATGGCAGTTGATTATCGCTATTGTTGCTGGAGCAATAATTTTTGGTTTAGTCACGTATTTCTTTATCAGGAGACGTAGAAGGATATAGAAGTCACCATGGTTTTATTACCTTATTTTACAAATGGGCGATATTGTTCACATTCGGTAACGGTTGTCCAGAATCTTTAACATTGCACGATAGCTTATTTCGTGCAGTTATAGATAAAAAAACTGGCAGCGGGTGGGTTCGAACCTCTCTTATTGCTTCTTCATTTTCTTGATTTCTTCCTCTATGGCTGTTTTTTCTCTGCGGATACTAGTCTTAAATACAAAAACCTCTAAAAAATTAACCACAACAAAAACTCCCCATATTGTTAGAGGCCAAAGAAACCACTTGCCTCCCGTCCAATCACCACTACCGATTGTAGGACCACCTGATAGAGCCCAAACAATTATTAGGACAATATTTACTGCCAGGTAAGCTCCAAGGTGACGATAAAATCTCTGCTTGGCTTTTACTCTTTTCTTGGCTTCTTCATATATCTCTTGTTCAGACATTTCTGTTGGCATTTATCAATCCTCCTAAATGACCATTTGGATAATTCTATCACGCGCTAGTTGAGTGTCAATACATTGGTAATAGAGAATAAAAAACTGGCAGCGGAGGGATTTGAACCCACGACCAAAGGCTTATGAGTTTTCTTCTCTAAAACCAGCAAAATGCGGGCTCCCTGCGCACTCCCCCTTTCAGGTTGTGTCCTTCCTTCTTTCTCCTCCTTATTATTATCAAGCATCCTCTTCAGCTGATGGACTTATAACTTGATTTTTTACAGTGCCCTATGTGAGGTTCCCTTGTAGTTGTAGGTGGATTTGTCTTCCGTTACGATATATCTAGCAGTTGCAAAGAGCGCTTAGATATCAATGCCAAAAGCCTATGTCAGCCTAACGAAGTTTTCCGCAGTCGGCTGGCGCTCATCATTCGCTATTGCCGTTATCGTTGGTCGAGGAGTGACTGCCCTCAGTCAACTCCTTTGGGCTCTCGACATCTGAAGAACGTTCTTTCTCAGCGGCGTGCTTCAAGAACGCCTTACACATGGCTAGAAGCCTCTGTATTTCTTCTACTAGGCGTGTTAACCCTATGTCGTCACGCCGTTCCATGAGCTGGGCCAGCAATCCTTCCCTACCTGAAGCTTCCAGCCAAGTGCCGGCATGGCGTAGATCGGCAAGAATGTCCTCAAGTCGGTCTGCTAAGATTTTCTCTTCGGCGGGCTTGTGCGATATTCATCCAGGCTCTCGAAGCTCACTCTGCGCGATTGTATAAACCTCAAGGACAGGAGTGTCCGGATGTTGTATTAGCTTTTCAATAAACTTGGTGCCGACAAACCTGGTATGAAGCTGATTCTCTTTTATAAACTGCGCAACTTCCTCCTCTTCCTCATTACCAGGAAGACTATTGGCAAGGCGCCTTTTTAGCTCGTCTAGAAATGAATCCGGAAGTTCAGAGGTATTCTCAGATTCTTTAGATAGCCATTTGCGAAGACCATAAATGCCAGGACCAAATTCAGCAAATCTATCGTTTAGGGTCAAAGACATCATTATAGATGTCTTCTTGCAAGGACGTAATTCCTCAACTCTCCTGATGATCTCATCCGCTGGTAGCGGTTCTCCCTCAGCTTCTAGAATGGCACTGATGATTTCCACATAATAGGTGGGGCGCTGTATCCCCCACTCAACCAAGCCATAAGTTCCCTGACCTACCAAGACAAATAAATCTCGTCTTCGCTGAAGTACCGCGTGGATGTTATGTTCAGCCACTTCTTGATTCCCATTCAAAAGAGCTTTAACACCAGACGCTATTTCCCGAAAATGGAGAGGTGTACCCTTATCTCTCAGAACCTCAACCATTTCGTAAATGTACGACCTCTGCCACTTTGCAAGTATACACCAGCCATCGTCAGAGATTTCAAACTGTGGGTCAGCCTGTAAGCAAGCCTCAATGAATAGCGTGTCGACCTCTCTTCGGGCTTCGTCATTACTAGATTCAAGCATTTTACGCACTTCGGAAACGAGCTTATTATACCTCATCCGACTGTGGTTATTTTCTAACCTCAGAGCGGCAGCAGACGTAACCATAGGGAAGAATTCAAGGGGACATTCTTTCAGAGCCCATATTCCGTCCCTTATCTCCTCAAGTCCAGACGTAACCCCTAGCACAAAACGGGTTGCACCTATTGGATTGATTTCTCCGAGAACCGTAACCTCGGATATCTTTTCAGATATCTGGTTTTCTTTCAAAATTCCGCCTGCTTGCTGAAGCACAAACTGAAATGGACGCACTATATCATCAAGAATGTGTCTTTTTGTAGGATGGCATATCCTGCGTAGTGCCTTGCCTTCAATTTGTCTCACTCGCTCTCTGGTGATGCCGAAGCGTTGTCCTACTTCTTCAAGCGTTCGTGGAATGCCGTCATCCAACCCATATCGTAACCTGAGGATCATGCTCTGCCTTGGATTCTGTAAAGTTCCAAAAAGTTCATTGAAAGCTTCATCTAGGGTAGGCAATGCTCTGTCCTGTTCTAACGGAGACCAGGAGGTCTTGTTCACTGTCCTCTTCCCTCAAACGAGTTCGCTAGAGTAGCCTGTGCCTCTTCTATCCAGTGCTCGTCAAAGAATTTAAGGCCATACTCATTTACAAATGTAGGTGGTGGGAAGACACCGGCTCTCAAACGCCGACGAAGCTTGGCTGGATGGAAAGCCGCATGGCTGCTTGTGGAATAGTCATATACTTGTATAGCTCTGCAATCCTTGGTCCCGCCATAGCGTCCAGATGTTATGATATTGTCAACTATTTGTCAAGATAGCATATGTTGATGTCAGGCATACTAGGCCGGGTAACAGGGTTCTACGTGGCGCAGCACCTTAGTGGTCTGTGTAGTGGACCTGAACAAAGCTGACTATTGTTAAGGCGCCCCTTTTAGGATCTACACTCCTACCCAAAAAATATTTCGGCTATTTTATAAGCACTCATGTTTACAGTCTTTAGTCCATCTGCCACCTTCTGCAGGAGGACACTGGTAATTCTATTCCCCCTCAGAGCGGTCATCTCTCCAAATCTGTTCTCCGAGATAAGCTCGACAGCCTTCACTCCGAAAGCAGTAGCCAAGCTCCGGTCATAGGCTACTGGTGTGCCTCCTCTTTGGATATAGTCCAATGAAGAAACCCTGACGTGCAGCCCCGTCTTCCTCTCAATAAGCGTAGCCAGGACTTGCCCTACTCCCCCTAGCCTGTCCGGGTCTTCATTTTTATCCATTGGAAGGCTTGGCTTGAATATTAATTCGCCTCCCAGTTGTACTCCCTCCGCTACGACTACAATGCTGAAGTTTATTCCTCTTTGATTTCTTGATTTCAGCATTTGACAGAGTGCATCCGTATCCTTTTCATCCATTGGAATCTCGGGTATCAGGATAGCATCCGCTCCGTTAGCCATACCGGCATATGTAGCGATCCAGCCTGTACGGCGCCCCATCACTTCAAGGATCATTACCCGATGATGGCTGGCAGCAGTTGAACGAAGCCTATCTAAAGCATCAGTGGCGATTTGAACAGCCGTTTGAAAGCCGATAGTAAAATCTGTCTCCTTGACATCATTGTCAATGGTCTTCGGTATCCCGACCAGAGGAAGACCCATTTCATATAATTGGCTGGCTACGCTTAGAGTACCTCCACCCCCCAGAACCACAAGTGCCCGCAATCCGAATTCGTTAAACGTATCAATTACTCGTTGGGACCCATCTTTTATTTTGAGCGGGCTTGTTCTTGAAGCCCCGAGAATTGTACCCCCTCTATCAATGATACCTGAGGTTTTAATCCTATCCAATGTCTCGCTTCTATTGAAAAGCAGACCCTCCCAACCATCATGAAAGCCTATAACTTCATAGCCCATCTTGAGTGCAGCTTTTGTAGTTGCTCGGATTGCCGCATTAAGCCCAGGGCAATCCCCACCACCTGTCAAAACTCCAATTCTCTTTTTTGCTTCCATCCTTCACCACCTTTCATGGCATATCTAGCCTCATTCCGAAAGACTCCTGTTTGCTACAATAGAATTCATTACGCAGAAAAGTCCACTCTGCAAGATATTATAGCCTATTCCTTTCTATTATTGCTTGGGCTTTACCTTCCCTTTGATGATTTTTAAGAATCCCAGACTTTACTATTCTTTTTATAATCTCCACTGCATTTCTTAGTGGTTTGTTAAGTGCACCACTCGAATTCCATACGCCAGAAGCGAGTTTAGAACAGAGATTCTTTGAAGCAAGGCCTTCAGTATTGTTATAATGGTATAGTGATCTAGGGGAGGTGGTGATGAGAGAAAACTTTTACCCTGTTCTGGAGAGGTTTGATGAAAATCCTATCCTTGAGCCGGAGCCTGAGCACTGGTGGGAGTCTAAAGCGACCTTTAATCCTGGCGCTCTCTATGTGGCTAGAAAGGTTCACCTTGTGTACCGGGCAATTGGAGACTCAGATGTATCGGTTCTTGGGTATGCTTCAAGTATTGACGGATTCCATATTGACGAACGGCTGCATGAGCCGATATACGTTCCGAGAGAGCCGTTTGAAGGCGCCGGATTAATCTATCCCACACCAACTTACCATCAACGCCCCTACGTTCCCATAGAGGAGGAGGATGGTTATGTGTCAGGAGGGGGATGGGGTGGGTGTGAGGACCCGAGACTAACCAAGATTGACGACAGGGTATTTATGACCTATGTTGCCTTTGACGGATACAGCCCACCCCGGGTGGCACTAACCTCAATACAAATTAACGATTTCCTGGTCAAGAATTGGCAATGGAAGAAACCGGTGCTTATCTCTCCTCCTGGGGTTGTAGATAAAAACGCTTGTATTCTTCCTGAGAAAATAGACTCCAAATACGTTATATTCCACCGAATTTTCCCTAATATCTTGATTGATTTTGTTGATGACCTGGATTTTGACGGCACAACCAAGTGGCTGAAAGGAGAATTCAAGATACAACCGAGAGCCTCCTACTGGGATAGTCGGAAGATTGGTGCCGGTGCCCCTCCTATTAAGAACAAGGATGGATGGCTATTAATCTACCATAGTGTGGGTGAGCGTGACCCGGGTCGCTATAAGATAGGAGCGATGCTGCTTGACCTGAAAAACCCGACCCGGGTCTTATACCGGTCTAAAGAGCCAATCTTAGAACCCCAGGTATGGTACGAAAATGAGGGGTGGAAATCTGGTGTTACTTATCCCGGCGGAGCCGTGGTAATTAAAGACCGTTTGCTGGTTTACTACGGTGGAGCCGACAGAGTGGCTTGCGTTGCTTCGGCCAAACTAGATGAACTCATTGACCATCTTGTCGGCACACGGGAAACGGCGCCAAGTTTTATCGGCGCCCCACCAGCAGAGGTTGACATCACCGCGGTTACGCCTGTAAAAATAAAACGAATAAGGGCTTACTGCATGAAGTGCCGGGCGAAAAGGAAGATGAAAAACCCCACAGCGGTAACTTTAAAAAATGGCCGACCGGCAATCCAGGGGATATGCCCCAGATGCGGGACCAAAATGTTCCGGATAGTGAAAGCTTGAAAAGGTGAGGTCTATATGCTCCAAAGGTATTCCCACAAAAAGGCCATTGGCTTTACAAGGTTTCTTAAAATGACAAGGAATGAGTTAGCATGCTAGTTAAAAGACTGGAAGAAAACCCAATCTTGAAACCAAAGGGAAACCACTTCTGGGAAGCAGAGGCAGTTTTCAACGGCTGCCCGGTTAAAACAAGGGATGGCGTCTCCCTCGTCTATAGAGCATTGTCCTTGCCCTATTACAGTAGCCTGACCGGGGCCAGGCTTTCTGTTTCCAGCGTTGGCATTGCCCAAAGTAAGGACGGAATCCATTTTGTCGGTCGAAGACGGTTTATCTTTCCTGAGCATTCCTGGGAGCGGTTCGGCTGTGAAGACCCTCGGGCAACGAAATTTAACGGCAAATATTACATCTTTTATACTGCCCTCTCCACTTGGCCTCCGAAATCTGAGGGGATCAGGGTTGGCTTGGCGATAAGCAAGGGCTTGAAAAGGGTTCGGGAGAAACACCCGGTGACGCCATTTAACGCCAAAGCCATGGCACTTTTCCCGCAAAGGGTAGGCGGGAAGATATATGCCATCCTAACCGTTCATACCGACCAGCCGCCAGCAAGAATATGTCTGGCCAGCTTCAATAAAGAAGAAGATATCTGGTCAGAAAACTACTGGCAAGTGTGGTATGAGAAGCACAAGGAATATGCATTACCTCTGCAGCGCAGGCCTGAAGACCATATCGAAGTTGGTGCCCCGCCTGTAAAAACGAAAAGCGGCTGGCTGTTGCTTTACTCTTACATTAGGGACTACTTCTCTAAATCCAGAGAACGGCTTTTGGGGGTAGAAGCAGTCCTTCTCGATTTGGAAGACCCCTTTAAAATGCTGGGAAGAATCGAAGTGCCCATTCTGACGCCGGAGGAATGGTATGAAAGGATTGGCTTGGTACCCAATGTGGTTTTTCCCTCTGGAGCGCTGGTTAAGCGAAACCGCCTTTATATTTATTACGGCGCGAGTGACACCACTTGCTGTGCTGCCTCGGCTAGCGTTCCCCTCATATCGGGGCTACTTTTAAAGAAGCCGAAAATGCTTAAATTACACCGAGCACAAGAAAATCCTATTATTCAGCCATTTAAAGAGCGCCCTTGGGAAAGCAAGGCGACCTTCAACCCCGCTGCCATACACCTCGGCGGCAAGGTGCATATCATCTACCGGGCGATGTCTGAGGACAACACCTCGGTCTTCGGCTATGCCACAAGCCAAGATGGAATCCATATTGATTACCGTTCGCCGGAGCCCATTTACGCCCCGCGGGAAGCATTTGAGCAAAAGCTCGTGCCCGGTGGTAATTCGGGCTGTGAAGACCCGCGGTTGACCAGGATTGGCACCAAGCTCTACATGTTCTACACCGCCTACAACGGCCGGGAACACCCGCGAGTTGCCGTGAGTTCTATATCCGTTACAAATTTCCTGGATCAAAAATGGAACTGGTCCAAGCCAGTCGCCATCACTCCTCCCGAAATTGATAATAAGGATGCCTTTTTGTTTCCGCAGGAAGTGGGCGGAAAGTATATCTGCGTTCACCGGTTGGGTGACTGTATTGACTATGATTTCAGCACCAGCCTTAATTTTAAAGGTAATGTCTGGCTCAATGAGCACCGCTGGATAGAGCGGAGAAGGGGATGGTGGGATAGCGAAAAGGTGGGGGCAACCGGTCCTCCGGTCAAGACCAGAGAAGGTTGGGTCATGCTTTATCACGGTGTCTCTGAGGATAAAGTCTACCGTGTAGGGGCAGTACTTCTTGACTTGAAAAACCCGGCCAGAGTCCTCGCCCGGCTTGTTTATCCAATCCTGGAACCGGAGGCTAAGTACGAGATGGAAGGCCAGGTCCCGAAGGTCGTCTTTCCATGCGGGAATGTGATTCTAAAGGACACGCTTTACGTATATTATGGAGGTGGTGATAGCGTGGTCGGGGTAGCTACGGTGAATCTCAGAGAGCTCTTATCCGTTCTGAAGTTATGCCGGTTTTAGGTGTCATCTCATGAGAATTCACCTTGCCCTGTTCAAGTCCTTAATCCCTACAAAAGAGAAGCATAGTTTTACATTATTGATAGGTGACTGCTATTCTTTAGACTCACGAAAACTCAGATTGTGCAGTACGCGGTTCTTCATAATTGTATAATTTCCGATATGCTATAATGGGTGGCGATGGCCAAAACCGCAACGAGACACCACGTCAAGATAGTGTGTACACTGGGTCCTGCCAGCAGTTCCACCGAAGTCATTGGGAAAATGTTAAAAGCCGGCATGGACGTCGCCCGATTTAACCTAGCCCATGGGACACTTCAGGAACACAGCCAGCTCATTTCTGAAGTTCGGTCGCTCAGTCGACAGCTCAAACTCCCCGTA